>Ga0307515_10002691_pt1 | contig 38058 bp, 32 predicted proteins | sample 17_EM_MG_FD_194513 | JGI IMG/M metagenome (GOLD analysis project Ga0307515, IMG submission 194513) | Populus trichocarpa ectomycorrhiza microbial communities from riparian zone in the Pacific Northwest, United States - 17_EM | ecosystem: Host-associated > Plants > Roots > Unclassified | place... | reverse complement strand
CGTGCTTCATTGAGAGGTCCATGGCACGCTTCAGACGCTGATTACGAGCGTCAATGATTTCTCTCGGGAGGCGATTAAGCGCCTCCTTGATATCCAGTTCGTAATAAGGGTCGTACAAATCATCGTATCGGAGCCCTAATTAAATCGATTTCAATAAAATACAAATGAGAAAAAAGAAAATAATTAGGGTTTTGAAAAAAGAGCAGAAAAGAAACAGACCGTATCTGCGGAGGCGGGAGGAGATAGTTTTCATGTGTTGTTTGGCCAACCAGTTCTTTCTTGGATCTATGAATGATTGCAAAAACGACGCCATTTTTGGAAGATCTGTCTCCCTCTCTCTCTCTCACTCACTTTTTCAGGTGCTTGCTTGAGACTAGTCTGCCTGGCTATTCTCTTCTCTTCTTTTCATCAATTTCTTTTCATGGGCTTTTCTGGAAGAATCGGGTAGTTTGGTGGAGATATTTTAGGACCAATATCTAATGTAATATTGGGCTACATGGGCTCAATAAAAAACGCCTTGGACTTACTGTGTGGTTAGTTGGGCTACATTTCTTTGTTTTCGGGCTAAAGGATCAGGCATCTATCTAATTCATTTCTCTTATTGTTATTATTATTATTATTATTATGCTGTTGCTGTTATTTATTTTCAAGAGAATATATAAAAAATAATTTTTTTTCTAAATTGTATCAATTTTTATAACGTGCGCGCATATATATTTGGATTTTATGAAGCAGAGCTCGATTCCCTATCATTATCATATTTATTAAACTTAATTTGGGATTGAGGTTGGTTAACTTGAAAAATTAAAAAAAAATTATTTAAGTTTTTAATATTTTATATGAAAATTTTAAAAAATAATTCATGTAAATTTAAGCTATATATATATATTATAAATAATTAAATTTAAAATATTATTTTAACCCAAAAGATATACTATTTTTTTTTTTTAAGTTGAAGTATTTAAACCAAAATTTTTTATTTATCTCAAACACAATTTTCTTCTTTGGAACATAAAATATATATACTAATAGGCTTTTAAATTTCACATTAAAAAAAAAACTTCTTCAAGTATTTATATAATGAATTTTGATATGAGTTTGTAATCAATAAAAAAAGATAGTAGACTCAAGCGTATAAGGTTGAGTTCAGTAAAAGGAAAATCTTGAATTATCGCAATGCCTGTGCTTTACTTAAAAAAAGGTTGAGACTATAAATTCATAAATTATTGTTTTTGGTTTATTATAAAAAAATATAAACATAAATAAAAATGATCTCACTCTAGTTACGCTGAGTTACCCGGTTTTTAGGTTAATCGAATCACCTTGTTTTCCAGTTAATTTGGCAAGTCGTTTGGTTTTTGAGTTTTACCAGGCCAATTGCAAAGCTTGCTTTTGACCATTTCAAACCCGTCAAGATCTTGGATTTCAGGTTAACCTGCTAGGCCATACTAGACTTAATAATTATGACCATAATATCATAAATTCATTTTTTATTATTTAGATTTTCTTGTTTTTCAAAAAATAAAAGAAAGAGATGAGAACATTTTTTGTTTGTTTCAATGATATATTCATCAAAACATATTATTTTAAACGTTGATATCACAATTTAAACTATAAAAACAAACTCTTTCAACCACCAATATTGTTAAAATTGAGATGAGAGCATTAAGGATTTGTTGTTTTAAACTACGTTTATCTATATATATATATATATATATATATATATATATATATATAGAAATGATGCTTTTTATGTGGCTAACCACAATTTGAAATATGGTTTTTATGATTAATTGTAATTTAAAATGTGGCTCGCTGCAGGGCTGGTTGGCAGGGCCCGGGCCCGGTAAAATATTTTTTTCTTTTCCCCTTAAATAATTTTAAATTTTAACTCTAGAATTAGTAGATTTTAACTTTTGGCTTTTCTCTTATATATATATATATATATATTTTTTAATTAGGCCCTTCAAAACCCAATGTCCTGGCTCTGCACTGCACCGACAAAAACAGACTAACTAGGGCGACCATAATCACAACCTCATGTGAATGTGAGAGAGACAACATAAAAACTTTCCATTTCCAACGGGTCTCTCTTCACAGTAACGTGAACAAAGATTATGATGGGCCAATAACAAATCGATACCATTCCCTTTCAAGGAAAAATAAAATGCACTGATACCAGAAGTGCAAGATTCTTCTTCTTCTTCTTCTTCGTTGATGAATAGAATTGCAAGATTCTTCTGACAAACAGCTGCACATGTGAGAATCCTTAACCACTACAATCTGACATGCAAAATGGGACAAGTGGTGGGGTTAGTTCATCTATAAAGACGAAGTGCCACAACAGTACCCTCGTGATTCCCAGCTTCTGTGTTCGAGAAAAAAACGTGAGCACTACAACTTTGATAGAATCGACTGTCTATATCGATCATCATAGCTTGGGTCCTAGGAACCGATTTTACTTGATATTATCATGTTGAGTTACACTGAGTTTGATAACCATGTTGTGAAGTAAATGGATTATTTGGATTCATGAATAGCCTGTGCTTTCTATATGGTGACCGATGCAAAGAATTATAAATACTCATGACTAGAGGAATGCTAAGGCAAGCAGGCTTCTCGATTGTGGCTTGCTGTTCTATGTAAGATTACTTGTGACGACTCACATACAATATTGGTGGATTTGATCCATTGCCACTGATGGGTCATTGACGAGACTACAATCAAGCCAGAAGTACTAGCAACTACTTTCTTTGGAGAGGGGAAATCATGTCCACGACATGTTTCTCCTGATTGCAGGCCTAAGACAGTGCAAGAGCATCACCTTTTTATCATTGATTTATTCTTGTCTACCAATAGATATCACAATTGACTGGATGCATGCAGACAGCTTTATAAAACTTATGGCCCATAAAAGATTAAGGATCCAATTTTTTTATATACTTTAAGAAAAATGTTGCTTCAAAGACAAATGAGTACTCATCGACATGTTTCATGCTGAAAATGCTTTTTCTCATAAAGACCATGACTAGAAGAGATCAAGAGAAATGTATTAAAGAAGCTCAACAGAGACCACGTCCCATAGAAGAAAGTCTTGCAAAATTCCAGGCCCAATCCTTATTGGGATCTGCTGCGCGCAAGGTTCAAGCTCCTATAAAAAGCTCCTATAAAGCTAGTAAGGTGCCGAACCCAATTTTTTTAGATTCGGTTACGTACCGGCCCAAGAGTCTGTGGCTCTAGTGAGATGGCAGACTCAATCTCCTGAATGCCCGGCTACACATCAGGTCTAAATATTTGTGGGTCTGGCGAGAAATCAGGCTTAACCCCCTTGAGTTTGGCAACACATGAGGTCTAAGTGCACGTGTATCTGGCGAGATGCTAGACCCAAAATGTCATGACCTAGAGTAGTCTTCTATAAGCATGTGATGCTACCACTAACAATTAATGTCATAAGAAAACACTAACAATTAATATTAATGTTGATTGTAAGGGTCTTTCTTCTACTTGGATATGAAGAAGGAAAAGACCTACAACCCCTGAAAGAAGACAAATATTCAAGGTTATAACTACTCTTTAAACAACCTAGAAGAGAGATGAACAATCTTCACTCTCGTACAATTTATTCTCAGAATTTATCATACATAATCTAAGAAACAAACATTCTTATTCTTAGAATTTAATGGTTATTTACTGTAACTCCTCGTAATAAAATCACTAACTTAATAATCGGAGGGTGTCAAAACTCAAAAAAAAAAAAAACTGTTTTGCAAGTAATCCACTCTCGATCATCAATCCTTGAAATCCTCAGTTATGGAGAATAGAAGATTGACATGAACACGTGATAATCCAAACATAGCAAAAAGTAATTCCTTTGCTATCTGGATTTTTGGAGCATTATCAAGTACTATTAAATAACTTCATTTCAAAATCTTTTTATGAATCTCATTAAAATTAAGCTCGCGCTTCTCATTACCTGAGTAGTGGGTTGTACAAGTTAAATTGGTCAATCAAATCAATGTTATTTTAATTTTAAATAATATTATTTTGATTTTTTTAAAAATTAATATAAATTTTGATCATGTTACGTGTTAACTCGGTATATCATTCAGGTTAAATCGAATTAATTTTTTTTTAAAAAAAGTAGAGCTCAAGTCATGTTTCAAATCACTATACAATCAGAGTTTAATAACACTAGTTAAAAGGGGAATGCTTTAGACCAAAGCAAGAAAAACACAACACTAGCCATTCACGTTTGTGCTGCTTTTATATTCGACATGCCATGTCTTTGGACCCGCGTGATAGATTCCGAGTCAGCACCAGCAAGATCAATGTTTGGTGAAAATAATAGTACGAAGCAAGTCATTTGATCATACGATAAATTATTGTTAAGCTTTCTATTAATGTGTGGAGGGGTTCAAAGCTTATTCTAATTTGTTTCCCAATGAGCCATGAAAAAAAAAATATTATTTGACATTGTGGTAGTTTTGGTTTTTTTAAAATATTTTTTTATATTAAATTGATATTTTTAAGTATTTTCAATGGTTTTAATTTGCTATATTAAAAATAAAAATAAAATCTAAAAAAACATTATATTAATATATTTTCAATTAAAAATTACTCTTTAAAAAAAGTTAATTAGTAACTGAATTTGGTCGATTAATTCCATTTTCTACATGTTAATTTTGATTTAAAGTTGATGGATTTGAAAAACTTTCTATTTTTATATAGATTAGTATTTTATTAAAAATTCTATTTTGATTAGTTTATTAAAAAATTTATAATTCTATTTTAAATTTTTTTTTTATATAAATTTTTATAAAGAATCCAAAATGAGATGAAAAATCAAGAAAAAAAATCTTATTTATACTTATTTGTATAAGGTATAAGAGAAATAGCAAGATATATTTATAATTAATAATTGATATCGAAAGAAATAAAATTGAAGTAAATGCAATAATTCTAATAAATATAACTTTTGATGGTTGAACAATGGTAGATGATGGGAGGTTGAAGATGCCTCAATGGCATAAAGCAATGGAAATCCATGACAGCAATGGAAATCCATGACAATGGAAATCTAGGAAAATCAATCACCTTGAAAAGTGAGTTTATTTTAAAAATATATATATTTTTTTAATATATTGGTTTATTTAAGGTTTGATATAGTTATTTTTTTAAAAAAAATAAAAAATTTATTTGCTTTTTTTTATATAAAAAAATAAAAATTTGATGATCAACCTATGAAATTTCTTAGAAACAAAATGTTTAGCTTCATTAATAAACTTCACCTTTTCTAGTATAAATATAAACACTGTTTTTAAATTAGTTAATAATTTTTTTTAAATCAAATTAACATTTTATTTTAAAATATCAATGTGTTTTTATAAAAAAATTTGATGAAATTAATTAACCGAGTCATTACCTGAATTTTTATTAAAAGCGGACTTTACTCTATTTTTTTTTATGAAACCTAACAGTGTCTCGAATCAACCCGACTTTCTTAATCGTGCTATAAATAGAGGGACAAGCGTCATAAGTGCAGCTGAAACAAAAAGATTTCCAGTCACGTAACAGCACTTAGCTAGAAAATTGCTAGAGAGACAAGAACATGCAAACAACGACGGCAACAAAATAGCACAAATCCCCATATATCTTTTCGAGAGAAAAAAGGTTGTTTTTTTTCCTTCTTTTGGTTAAGTTTTCTTGATTTTGAGAATCGAGTAAAAACGTATAAATGGTAATGACGAAGAAGAAAAGGGTGTTATTTTGTGGTGAAGAAGGAGGATTAGACAATGGAAGCTTTTACGGAAGTGCAGGAGGAAGTGAAGAAGGAAATGGAATTCATGAGAAAGAATTTGAGCAATTGTCAAGAGATGATGCCAGCCGTTTTAGCCTTACTGATGAGATTCTTCCTTCTCTCGGCGCCACCGCTCGTAGCAACCGCCGTGTCCTTCTCCGTCGTTTCATTGTCTCTCCATTCGACCACCGCTACAGGTTATTGCTTGGAATTTGGAGTTTTTATATGATAATAAAAATTTAAAACCATGGTTTTGGGAAAACAATCCAAACCCATGATGGTCCTACAATTATTAAATCTCATAGACATATAAAGGCACACATTTCCAATGCATGGGATATAATGTGAACTAAAATATATTGTTGGTGAAATGGATATGAGTATTATTACACATGAACAATGTAGGATAATAATTTCTCGTATCACACAAATGTTGAGATATTATGTGTTTGGAAATTGTTCTTGATTGTGACATTCCTCTGTGTTCTTTTGTATAGTTGAGATGATCAATGCCTTATTTTTTTTTTAATTGCAGATTTTGTCATACCTTTCTTCATGTTTGTTGGTAGCTGAACAATAAATGTTTAATGTTGCAGATTTTGGGTTACTTTCTTGGTATTTCTAGTTTTCTACACAGCATGGGTGTCTCCATTTGAATTTGGTTACCTTAGCAAACCCAGTGGGGGTTTAGCCATAGCAGATAATGTTGTCAATGGATTTTTTGCCATTGATATTATTTTGACCTTCTTTGTTGCATACCTTGACAAAAATTCTTATCTATTAGTTGATGATCGAAAAAAGATTGCTTGGAGGTATGCAAGAACCTGGTTGGTTCTTGATGTTATCTCTACAATCCCATCTGAACTTGTCAGGGAAATACTGCCTCATAAATTCGAGTCATATGGGTACTTTAGTATGCTTCGCCTCTGGCGTCTCCGGCGAGTTAGTCTCTTTTTCTCAAGGTAAATGCTATCCTCAGCCTTTTGCTTCATTATACAGCTGCAACTGAATAAATCAAGAGCTTTCCTCACTGTTCTCATTCTTTCGTTGCATCAGATTGGAAAAGGATAGGAAGTACAACTACTTTGCAGTTCGATTCTCGAAGCTCATATGTGTGAGTATATGTATGAACTCATTAGAACTTAAATTTGGGTAATTTTGATAAAATATTTGAGCCTCTTGAAGAGAAAAAAAAATATTAGTCTTATCAGGATTATGGTGTAATTGTAGGTTACTCTATTTGTGGTTCACATGGCCGGTTGTTTGTTCTATCGTATAGCTGCATATTACAAGGATCCAAGTAAAACATGGATTGGGTCCGTTTGGGAAGATTTTCATACCGAGAGCTTGTGGGTTCGTTATGTCAAAGCCCTTTACTGGTCTATAACCACGCTCACTACCACTGGATATGGTGATTTGCATGCTGTTAATCACGATGAGATGGTATTCGTCATGTTCTACATGATGTTTGATCTTGGACTGACATCGTATTTGATCGGAAACATGACCAATTTGGTTGTCCATGCGACCTTTCGAACCAGGCAATTTGTGAGTAATTAACTTGTCCTCTAATTTGTGTCTTGATTGCTTAGTGGTAGACTGGTAGTTTTTGGAACACTGCTTAAATGAAGTATCTTTCTCTTAATCACTTATATGGAATTTCAGAGAGATACTATCCAAGCTGTCTCAAGTTTTGCACAAAGGAACCACCTTCCTGTTCGGTTACAAGACCAAATGCTTGCTCATTTGAGTCTGAAGTTCAGAACGGATTCGGAGGGATTGCATCAACAAGAGACCATTGAGTCTCTTCCTAAGGCAATTCGATCAAGCATTTCTAACTATCTCTTTTATTCACTTGTGGATAGAGTGTACTTGTTTCGTGGGGTATCAAATGACTTGCTCTTTCAATTGGTAATTCTCTTACTTCATCTTCTAGATTGTTCATGGAAGAATTATTGAAGCTTTTTTTCTGTTTTTGACGTGAAAGAAGCCATAAATGCTTTGTTTCCATGCTCATAAAAAAAGATTATGTCCTATCCTATTGGTTACGAGCTTTATTTGTATATCTGATTTTTGGTTCTAACTCTGCAACTTGTTTAATATTGAAGGTCACAGAGATGAAAGCTGAATACTTTCCACCCAAAGAAGATGTAATTTTGCAAAATGAAGCACCGACAGATTTGTATATATTGGTTACTGGTGCTGTGGTAAGAACTTAACCTCACTTCCCCAACCTCCTCGTGTCCTATGTGGTTTCAAAGCATGACACATCAAGAATATGAGATTTTAACATGTTTCTCTGGCGTGAACATATATTTCTAGGAACTTTTAAATGGAGTCCATGGAGTCTGAATGGCATAGCATTTCTTTCCCTTTGTGTGACTTTATTTTGAACGCAGATCTTCATTTTCTAGAGGACATTTTATGTAATTATTTACAAATCTACTTCGCAGGAACTTATCATGCGGAGGAATGGAATAGAGCAGGCAAGTTCGTTGATTTAAATGTTTCTGATTTCTTTCCACCAATTTCACCAGTTGTATTGAGCTAGAAATTTATAATTAAAACTTGCTTATCATAAAAACTGCTAATTTTCAATTTCTAATGGAAGATTGCAGGTTGTTGGTGAGGCGGTGACTGGAGATGTTGTTGGTGCGATTGGTCTGCTTTGTTACAGACCACAGTTATTCACAGTTAGAACCAAACGGTTGAGTCAGCTCCTACGTTTGAACCGAACTGCCTTTTTAAATATTGTCCAATCAAATGTTGGAGATGGGACAATAATCATGAACAACCTTCTTCAGGTATGCAAAAGTTATAACAACAATCTTTTTCAACTACTGTCACTGCACATAAACAAATACTAATTATTTTCAAAGTTTGTAGAACATCAAGTATCCAAAATTCTAGTTATCTTTAGTAATTGATTATTTCTTTGTAACCAACCACCTGCTGTCATAACTTTTTTCATTGTTTGATAGAATGAGTAGAAGTATGTGAGATGTTTCTCAGGCTTATTTTAAGGCCTGATCAATGGTTAATTTAAAACCTTCTTTCTTTCAAAATAGATCAGAAAATGTATGGAGAAAGCAATTTGCGCTTGTAAAATATCCTTCATGTTTTTGTACAGGTAACATAATTTTACATGAACATGAGTGCTTCCATTATGTATGTTGGGTTCTGTGCTGAAATAGGCCAAAGATTATACTCCATTCCAAGTGCTTCCCTGATATAGCTCAGAAATTTGAATCCCTATACCACCTGAATTATTAACAGATGTTAATTACTTAAGACCGTTTAGGTACTCGTTGTTATTAGAGGAGAATAGATTGTCTTAGCAATATTGCCTTTTATGGTCGATGCAGTATTTGAAAGACTCGAATTTTCCAGAGATGGAAGGAATTCTGACGGACACAGAGCACATGCTGACTCAGGGAAGAATGGATTTGCCTCTTACATTGTGCTTTGCTGCAATGAGGGGTGACGATCTATTGTTGCGTCAGTTGCTGAAACAGGGTTTAGATCCGAATGAATTGGATGACAATGGACGAACAGCACTGGTGTGCAGATCTTCTTTTAAACATATGACATGAATATTATTCTCAAACATTATTGTCTCACAAGAATTTCTTTATCGCATGGACATGGAATGCACAGCATATTGCGGCTTCAAATGGGAATGAGCACTGTGTAGTCCTACTTCTAGAGTATGGAGCAGATCCTAACATCAAAGGTATTCTCTAGCTAATAAGCAAACTTAAACATCTCTACCGAGTTGTCTGACTCATATTTCCTTCTTATCTTAAAGAAATCTAACAATAATTTGATTTTGTTCATGCAGATTCAGAAGGCAATGTTCCTGTGTGGGAAGCACTGCAAGGGAATCATAAAAATGTAATTAAACTTCTCTCAGAAAATGGTGCAGCAATAACTTCTGGTGATGTGGGCCAATTTGCACTTACAGCTGTCGAGCAAAATAACATAGATTTGCTCGAGGAAATTGCCAAGTATGGTGGAGATGTAACACTGCCCGCAACCTGTGGGACCACTGCACTTCATACTGCAATCTCCGCAGGAAACACCGAAATGGTTAAGTTCATCTTAGACCAAGGAGCTGATGTTGATAAGCCAGATCTCCATGGATGGACACCAAGGGCTTTGGCTGATCATCAGGGCCAAGAGGAAATTCAAGGTTTGTTTGAAAATTGGGTGACGGAAAATAAGAAAACAGTTCCCACAACTCCAAAGCATCTATCGGTTCCATATGGTGGGAAGTCCATTGCAAAGTATAATAGTGAACCTACAATAGCTCCATTTTCTCCATCTTTGCATCATGATGTGGCGCCACCTCGAAGGAGAAGAGCAGACAATTTCCAAAACTCGCTTGTTGGGATGATGTCAGTTGCTAGTACTGGTAAGAATGCCTCTGTGTTTTCAATTCCTTGAATTTTTTTGAATACCAAGACATAATTATCACTTACGGATTTTGAAGTTTTAGTGGTAAAACATGGAAACCATGTATTGCATGTAAGGTAAACTAGGGAGTATAGAATGCAGAGTTGTGGGGAGACTGAATGATCCAAGAAAATAGAGAATACACAGTCAAATAGAAAGTTTCTAATTAACTCGGTCCTTGAAAAAATAACCAGAAACCATTTAATTGCTAAACAAACTTGAAAATGGTCTCAGTTTTTGTGAAATTTACTTGAAATGAAGTTAAATTTTCTATTTTCCAGGTGAGAATGGCATGATTTCATCTCCAGCCCGTTTTACAGGTTTCCTAAGTTCGAACTATCCTGCCAGAGTGACTCTCAGTTGTCCCGATAAGGGTGAAGTTGGTGGAAAACTTGTTGTATTACCAAAATCATTCCAAGAACTACTTGATATTGGTGCTAGAAAATTTGGATGCATTGCCACCAAGATTCTAACCAGAGAAGGTGCTGAAATTGAAGACATAGAACTCGTAAGAGATGGAGATCATCTTGTTCTTGTTCCCGGCACTGAAAGCTAAATATGACAGATTGACCTGAATTCTGAAGTTCAGATTACCTATCCAATTTATTTATCCAACTTGAGAAAACATGGCTCCTTGCTTTATTCTTGTTTTCTCTTTCCATTTTTCAACAGTTTCCTCCGGATCATGTTGTATAAATAGAGAAACTGTGATAGGAAATAGAAGATCATGCATTACCCAATCTGAAAAGTTCGCATGACATTTGAAATGTGAAGGTAGTAGGGACCGAAAGGAGTTTTTGATTATCGCAGCAATGCTGACTGGTGAGAGTTCCATGATACTTTAGTAATATCAGGGGATGCGAGTCACCTGCAACTCTGCAAGAATACATGGCTGTTTAGATGTGGGGAAAACCTGTTGACCCCTGCCCTGTAAAAATTGTTAAAATTAAATTTTGAAGTGAATACTGTATTTGAGTAAGCCTAATGCTTCTTCTTTTTTGCAAGAAAAATATAAAGTTGGCCTTGCCAAACCTAAAAGCAAAACAGCAATACGGAGCTTCAAGAAATTAGAATTAGGATTAGAAGTAGTTGTTATTATGGGTTTTGTTATTTTTTTAGTTTTATTTTCGATTTGTGTTATTTTTCTATTTAAATTAGAATTTTAATTATTTCTAGGTTTTAAGATTTATTTAAGAGAAATGTAACCTTATTCTGAGGGTAAACTATTAAAAAACAATTATTCAATAATAAAATCGCTGCGAATCAAGGTTTCTATATGATTTTTTATTCCAAGAATTCTATCTTCCACAATCACTTGGCCAGTTGATGAATGAGAGTTTTCATAATCAAAGAAACAAAAGGTTGAGAGCTCACCTCACTACAAAAGCCTTACAAACAGGAACAATCCTGGAAACAAACAATCAAAAGCAACATAAAGTAAGAAGTTCTACCTACTGCAAAAATCAGCAATATTTGAATTTGCAGTAACTTCTTTCAGAATGTAGAAAGTTAATATTCTGAACTGGACAGACTGAATGATTTGCTTCATCATTGTAGAAGAACTAGAGCAGTTACTCTCATGATTTCTTCTATTTGTATCCTGCCATACAAGGTAAATATAGCTGCACCAAGCAAAACTTATCACGTGGCTTTGAAACTCTTCTTCTGCAAATAAGTCTTTGCAAAATCAGATTCATATCTCCGAAGATCACAATGGAATTCCATATGCACTTCACTTCTGGACAAGAGAAAAATAAGGGATCCCTGTCTTCGATTGCTCCTTGGCAGAAAACACAATCAGGGTCAACAAGCCTCCCTCTCTTAGCTTGTCTGGCTAGCCTATTCATGATGGCTAACCAAGCAATAAAGCTGTTGTTATCTGGGGATATAAATTGGTCCTGAACTTAAACCAATCACTTCATAGTACAAATCTTTGTCAGGGGCCCTAAAGGATGCCAATTGTTCCATCGAAGAAAGACATTCCTCCTGTATACATTATTATGCTCCAAATGATCCCATACGATTTCTCTTAATTTCAAAATTTTTCTCCTATTCCAACTGCAATCATTTGGAATGCTCACACTCTAAATTTGTCAATTTCTCAACTGACATTTATGGAAAAAGCAACCCGCAAGGAAATTAACTTTAACAACGAACACCAGATGTTCCTAGCTACACAGCAGAGTTCCATTCTTTTAGCTTCTTAATACAATTGACTTATCATCAAAGAAGATGAACTGGCTGTTTGGAAATGGAGATTTCTAGCATTAATCTTCTGTAGAAGTGGTTTGAAATCAGCATAAGCGAGTCCCAGTGATCAAAGGGACACTCAAATATCTGATTGGGAGAATTCCCTTAAACCAGAGCCTTCTTTCACCCTTACAGGTTCACCATCAGAGACACTACCAATATATTCTTAATAACCAGCATAGTTTCAGTGCTTGACTTAGTTTTAACAGCCAAAAACAGAAAGCTTCTTCTAATAAGTCCTCACAAGCATCTCACTAGCTAGCATGAATGGCGTGAAGTTGGAACATGAGCAAACATTCCATTAACTTTTTTTTTTGGATTTCTTTACCAAGTTTTAATTTGATTTGGCTTTAATTAGTTATATCAGTTTTAGCTTATTTTCAAAACAATTAAGATTGATTATTAACTTTTTAATTTAGAGTTATCTCCATAATTTAGGGTCTTTCTTTCGTTATACACCGAGTCAAGATGTCGTTAATCTCCTTGTCAAAACAGCTTCAAGGTTCTGTAGAGGTTTAACTGATGGCAATGAGAATACAAAGTGAGAATCTAGAAAGGTCAGGCCATTGTATATTTTTGTTAAAATGTATTCTTCTTCTTCAGCTTAATGTGATTCTGCAAATTGGGAAAAACGAATTGTAATGGAAAGTGACCAACAAAAATATGAAAGATTTCAAAATTTTCTAATAATCAATCTGTTTTCCTATTTAAAGAAGAGTAAAAAAGAAATAACAATAGTACTAATAATAAGAACTTCACTAACTTAGTTAGGAATAACATACGAAGGTTTCTGTATTCCTAAGAGTATCTCATTTCTCCCATGTCTCCTTCCCTCTCAAACTATTTTCGCGGTATCAAATATGTGAGCAAACAATCATGAGCTATGTATAAAGCCTCTTCATTAACCTTGTTCTTTCTGGCATTCTCTTTTCGACACTGTTGCTCAAAAGGGCCGTGTGTTTCATCTTCTTTAGGTCAAATAGAGGATCATAGTAACTATCCTCGTTGGTATGAACCTGTAGCATATCCTAATTGTTGTCGAGGCGCTTATCGTATTCAAACATCATCCTGATTCCTGTGGACGGACTTGTCAAGCATACCACATCATACACCATTATAAGCATGAATCACATGGATACTTCTGGAAAAAGAACAACACTTAAGGACAAAGGAGATGAGTATTTCTTGCCTGATGTAATCTCTCTTCTTTGAGGCTTGAAGTTCTAAGCTTCAACTCGCCTCTGTTGGTTGTCATCTCATCAAGTATCTCAGCATCATAGAAATCATCCGCACCCCCATCAGACCCTACATCAGGTGGTTCTCTTTCCTGCACCAAGTTATCATGAATATGAATATTTTCTATGACATCGTTCAAAATAGATTGTGGTTCAAACTAAGCTAGAATACCAAGCAAAATTATCCTCAGCCTAATTTTGCATTCAAGGCTTTGTTTTTAACAGAAAACAAAGTAGTAGTCTAGTAGACATAGCATATTCTTCATTTTCGTAGATACTAAAGCGATTAGCATTATATTGTCCATACACTAATCGAGCATTTATAGAAGGATTTAGAAGACCGTACCCTGAGTGAAAGGCTTCGTGGTTTAGCACCGGTCATTTCTTCATACTCATCAGCATCCAGTTCTTGAAGGTGGTCAGGATCAAATAGCTTGGGCAGGATGCGCTGCCTTATGCCAATAAGAATGAAGAATGGTAGCGGGAACAATATTCCAGCTATGGGTATCCATGTCACTCCAAAACAGATCAAAAAGTAGACAAGTTGGAAGATTGTGAAGATAGCAATTTGCTTGAACGGCACCAGCTCTACAAATGAAGCGTGTAAACCTTCCAAGACTCTGCCCAAAGGAACATACAGTAAGATAAGAAGTTAGTACAATGATGCGATGCTATGATTTATAGATAATGCAGGATCGAATACATCATCATCCGGTAAGTAGCTGGAAGTATCTAAGATTTATAGAAATTTAGAATCATCCCACTTTGTTCTTCATATAAAGTCTTTTTTCACTTAGCACTTGTTATACATTGTCACCGTCGATTGATATGTTGAAAAGAATTCTTAGAACGAAGATGTGTTTGATTGCTATGGATGGAGAAATCAAAACTTCTTAGAACTAAGATGTGTTTCTCATATCATTATCATGGAGTTAGAAAAGCACTACTTATTATTCACCGTGATCTTTCTATCAATTTGAAGTTGTGTAACTTACTTGTAACGTCGGCTAGGTGTGACGAAGAGCAACAACATCCTTTCCCAGAACTGATTCCCTGGAAGACTATCAATGGCCATGTAGGCAAAGTATCCCCATAAAACTGATGTAGGTATTCTTTTTATCAGAGGCAAAGCACACATTGATGCCCCAACAAGGGTTGACTGTAACAGGTTGCTAATTCTTTGTTCATTGACTCTCACAGGCAAATAAGCATCAATGTGTTTCTCAGGATCGAATTTGTTCTTATCATCCCATCCTTCAGCAGCTTTCATTACAGCCTGCTTAAAGTCCTCCAACTCCTTATGTACTGAAACATCCTGCAGAAATATTCCTGTCAAATTTAGAAAGAAACGCACTTGCATACTAGCAGATTTCCAAACACTAGTAGGCTATAAACTAACAAGCCTTGAGCACTTACAGGTGAAGACGCATCCATTTCCAAAAACACAGCTTGCATGCTTCCATAAATTTCCAAATTGCTTGCCTTCCGGCCTATGCATTCCTTTGCTCTCTTTACCATTTTCTTTCGAATCAACTGCAGATCAAGCTCATAAAATCTAAGAATCTAAACAAATTTAACTTGATACTAACATGTAACAGGAAAATGTCCTCAGAAGTTGCACCATACCTGCCTCCTGAGAACTGCAAGACTCTTGGTGTGCATGGGGGACTGGGGGAGGACACCATTCGAAGGAGGGAGCCCAAGCAACCCACAAATCAAAGTCTGAACTCGTGAAAACAGGCAGCAAGTAAGCCAAATATAATGGTAAGGAGCTACAGAAGCTAAACATGCAACTTACAAAGAAGAAACTGTCTCACGCATCACGTACCATTAAACCAAGCAAAAAGACATCATAATGGTAAGCAGATGGATTTTTGAGATTAAACTCTTTCTGTTGGGCCATCTGTGAAGCTACACTGTGGTCAAAAAAGTATAATCCAGCTATCATAACAGCTGGTATTAAGGCCGCAAAGATGTATGTCAGAGGAACCTTCAGCATGTCCTGCAATTTGAGTGTGTGCAGCACATTATTATAAATCAGACCGATACTGTTAAATCTGTATTAAAATTTTAGCCAGAGACTAGGACAAATTAATAATTGTTCTGTCAAGCATCCCATAGAAACCTGAGAAAAAGAATCCTGCAGAGTGCAGACTGAAAAACTAACATTTCAAAATATCCTCAGAAATTAAACTATCTAATGGAACTAATAATGCAGCTGATTATTACATTGATTACTGTCCAATGTTCCAGTGATTCAGAATCCCATAGAAGTGGAACATGAACTCTCCTAGGAACCCCAGAAGGAACTTTGCCAGGTCCGGCATACGACAATGCTGTCCACAACAAGACCATAAGGGGAACTCCATAGTCTGCAATAAAACCTCGGAGCCACCCTGCAAGAATGGAATAAAAGATTAAGAAAACTAAACTTATCTAAACAAAATGTTTACTGTTAATCAACCAGACACCAAACTTTAGCTCGTGACCTGTGCCATATCGCCATGTTCTTGCCCTTCGGCTTTTAAGGGAAGTGAACAGCACACCGAATGAGAAGATTACCGAAAGCAATCCATTTGCATACAGCCACTGGAATTGGTGCTTCTCCAGTTTTGGATTTTCATCTTTAGGAATATTGAATTCACTTATCACTCCCTGCAGTTCAAAAATTAACAGGGTCAACCCCATTATACAGCAAAATCTACCACAAAAAGAACAATCACAAACCAGTACCCTAACAGCCTCTTGAATGAAAAGGACTGCAATCAACATGCCAAAAAGCTCCCCTGCTATTCTTGTAAATTTAGAGATGATGGTAGCAGCATTAAAAATTGCAATAAGAACTAGTAGGAGTGCTGTCCAGACACAAACCCTGTAAAAACAGTAAAAGAACAATGAATCAATGACAACACATATGCATATTCAAGAACTCTAAAATTCCTGAAACAAGTTTTTTTTTTTTTTTAATCAACTCCTTACCAACCAGCCCAAGCTAGGTATAATTTCTTCCCCAACTCTTCCCTTCCTTTACTGAAAGTGTACAGATAAGTGTACATTATAACAGTAGGTTCTGCAACCCCTAGAATCAACAATGGCTGTCCACCGAAAACCGAGTGGATTATTCCACAAATAGCAGTAGAAGCTAAGGTTTCCACAGTACTCAAGCTTCCATCTAACATAAAACAAACACAATCTTCATTACCATCACAACACATCATATACCTTAACTATCCTAAGCACATATACATGCTACAATTAATGGCTAAATATTGGTCTTGACCCTTTCGATTCTATCTTTTAAAATTCTTCCAATTTGACAAAAAAAATCAAGAGAATAATTACCTGTGTCTCTACTTAATTGCTCTCCAAAGGCAATCACAGGAAGGGCAGAAGCAAAGAAGATGTAAAAAGTTGGAGCCAATATTCTGAAGCCTGAACACAGTCCACTAATCCAATCATCCTTATAACATCCTATTCTCTCTCTCACATCATTTGTTATTCCCTTGAATGGCCTCCTCATGTTCTCCATTTTCTAATGCAAAAAACAAGCAGCCAAGGTTAGGTTCATCAACCTTTAATATATATAAAAAAAAAATCAGTTGAACATATATAAATTAATCTAAAACAAATTACCATATCAAGCTAAAGAGAAAGACCCATCATTGCAATATATGTTGCATATTCTACAAAAATAAAAAGAATATATCTAGAAATGAGAGGAAAATTTTTTTAAAAAAATCTTCAAATCACTCCCGTTCTTTCATCCTCGAATTCATTCTCAAAAAGAGCTAAAAAAAACCCGAATTCACTGTCATTTAATGCACCTATATAATATTTTTTTTTTTTTACCTTTAAGAAGAGAATTTTCAACATGGTGACGAAAACAATATACTCATTAAGGCCATGCATGCAAAAATGCATACATCTTGATATCCAAATTCTTTTGTAAGAACCAAGAATGCATGAAAAAATGATATATAGTAGGCCATTTTTACCTATTAAAGAAGTCAAAAATGAAGAAAATGAAGGAAGATGCCGGTGCCGGACGAAGAAGAGAGGTGGTGGTGACCGGAGATATTGGCAACCTGGCCTCATAAATTTTGTCCCTCAAAAACTCGAAACCTTTTCCCTCTCTCTAGAGACAGAGAGAGAAAATTATGGAGATGTGACAGGAAGGGAAGAAAGGAAGGGTTTTTTTTTTTGTTCAAAACCTAGGAGACTTTTGTGGGGGCCTACCTATATGTGGGTCCTACAGAATCGGGGAAGTTGCTTACGTGTTCTCGCCTCATTGGCTCTAATAATTTGGTGCATGTAGTTCATTTAAGTGGTTTCATGGCATGGCATGCATGAAGAGAGGAAGGTTCATGAAACTATGTGAAAATGAATCATTGATAAAAAATGGAAATATCAGAGGTCGTTGAAATGGGTTTTTGGAGACAATTTTGTAACTTAGATAAATTAAATGTAAAAAAAATCAAGGATGAAACTAAAAGGAAAAAAAAAATTATATTTAATTTCTTATTTAGTTTAGGTTTAAAATTAAACTATATAGAAGTTATTTCGTGACATTGTCAACTTGATCAGTTCAAATATAATCTGGTCAACCGGTAAAAAACTATTAAGGAAAAAAATGAGAAAAAAATGATAAAATTGACACAAAAAAAAATTCTTAAATCAACTCTTTACTTAGCTCGAGTTTAAAATTAAATCATGTGTGAGTTGTATCAATATAATTTAGTCGACTTGATTAATTCAAAGATATCCTAAACCGTTGTTAAAAAATTTTTGAAGATGAAACTAAATAAAAAATTAAATTAAATTAAATAAATTAAAAAAACAATATACAAAGAAAAAGGAGGAGGAGCTTCGCTCTTTATTTATATGAAGAGTGAATTTTCATTAACTTTCCTAAGTTTTTTAGTATAACAGGGTAATCGATGCTAGTTAGGAGAAATTATTTTTCTTAGTTTTTATTATTTTTTATTTAGTTTAGGAAAATATTTTTTTCTTATAAATTTTTTATTTGGTTTAGAAAATTAAGTATTATGCTAATAATTTTATTTTTCCTAGTTTGTTTATTATTTTTCCATTATTTTCAAGTTTTTTTAATTTATTTAGGTTGATTTTTAAATTTATCTAAGGAGCTGTAAAATCTTTTAAAAAGATAAAATACTTTTAAAAAAATATTCACTGCTAAAATTATAAATGAGAGTCATTTAAATTCTGTAATTCTAGTTAAATGTGTTTTAATATATTATATATATTTCCATCTGCTAGAGAAACGACGAGGAAACAGAGGGTCCTATAAAGCGTATATATTTCCATACGAATGAATATGATTATCAAAGCACATGCAATCCCATGCATAGACGTATAGAATGACAAGGGGTCCTAGATATGTAGCACAAACAAAACAAGAGACCATTGCTGGACTTTCAACCTAATACTTACACGTCTGATTCTTGTTATTTTTATTTTTAAAATATAAGAAATTCACTCAAAAATTGTTTCTTCATCTCTTTTTTCTGACCAAAAATGTTTTGTTTTTTATTATATATTTTTTTATCTTGAAATACTATCCAAACACAATCCCAGAAAGCTGCAAACCGAGGTTGCGGCTCTCCAAAATTATTTAAAAAAAAACTCATTTCTAGTACTTATCTATGCGGTTTTTAGAATGGGAAATCTTACAATTTATTCTTTAATATATAACTTATATTCATCCCCCCTCTCAGCGTAGATTTTCTACCTCCAGTATAGTTGTTGTACTACGAGTTTCTGTGTTTAGAGGGTGAGCTGCCACATGTAGAGAAGCATGGTACCTTCAAGTAAACCTAACCTGTCACCCACTGGCTGGCATTTAGCATGAATTCATCTGTCATTAACAGCTGAACATGGCAAATCTTGAAAAGTTACTGTATACAGGTAGTCTGGTAGCTGTAGCTTTCGAGGTAGATTAGAAGAATCATCTGCCTCAAGTTTTATGATCTTGGCTTTGCTTCTTCAAGAAACTATAGATGGAAAGGCTACAAACCCATGTAGGTCCTTCAGAAGGAGCACAATACCGATGACCATCACGATCATTAGATCTGCTTGTCTATTCAAATCCAATGGCTCATGCGGCCGTTGGCATTATATCGATGCTCAAAGCTAAGCCATGGTTCATGTCTGTAGTACCATGCTGCTTTTAACGGAAGGACAACTCTACTAGGCTGGTTTTGCATTTTCATGATTGGGTATAATTGAAATGTTGTTTATATTACCAAAAAAGGAAAGGAAAAGGCTCTTGTAAACCCCACAAAAAATGAAGGGAACTGAAGAACACTGAATGCACTGAATAATGATAAATGATAATATTTGGCTCTCCTAGGGTAGGAAATCCCGCAAATAGTAAACAGGGTGACGTGCATTGGTGCTTGTGCTTCATTTTTGTGCGAACCCTTAGGAATTATTTCACAGATAGGTCAGACCTTTACTTTGTTACCATGCATGGATGTGTTTCATGGAAGAAAGAAATGTGGAGGAGAGAAAACTGAGATCAAGATAAATGCAATGACAGCTGCTCTGAAGGTTACAAGCATATATTTTCATCTGTCGGTTTACAAGTTTATACAATAGAAAATCTAATTTTACATCAAAACCTGTAAACTAACAAGAAATTACGCCAAGCAGGTTACAAAATATCAGTAAAAAGACCTGTGTATACTTGAAGTCATCTTGGGCTTCTTCTGTTTTCAGCCCTCTTTTCCAAGGCAGGTTCAGCAAGAGCATTGCTTCTGATAGTGCAGGAGGGAGAAGATTTTTAGCACATCAAGAGCAGAGCTTCACGGGTGCGACCAAGCAGTCTTAGCACTGTTGCAGCGATATGATGTCCAGTCAGCCCAGCAAGAGCGAGCTGTTCCTTTGGCAATGCATGTTCGATGTATTTGTCTGGTAAAACAATTGGTCGCCACTGAAGAAGTCATACGGGAAAAAATTGCTTTTAGGAAAGAATTAGTTTAATGCAGTATTCAGTTTCTAAATAAGAGCCTATCATAATCATATATAGGCATCAGTAACGAATTGACATCAATCAATATCGTCTGCAGCTCAAAAATTACTCCAACGGCAGTGTTTGTATTCCAGGAAGCATATGATACATCTCTCCCTAGTAAAAACAAACTATTGATATTATCTGTCCATGTGAAATTATTACCTTAGTTCTTCCATCAAGCTGTCCATCAAGGGCAATGAACTGTGAAACATGGGATCCAAATCCTCCAATAGAACCTTCCTCAACCGTGACCAGAAAGGCATGGTTTTCACACAACTGTCTGAGAAGCTTCATGTCCAGTGGTTTGCAAAATCTTGCGTCAGCAACAGTTACCTCAATGCCAAGTTTCGAAAGAAGGGCCCGAGCTCTGAGGCAGTTCTGAACCATTTCCCCATACCCAAGCAAAGCAACATCTTTACCCTCTATAAGAATTTTTCCCTTTCCAATCTGCTCCACATAAACAGTAGTCAAACAGGGTGCGGGTGCATAAGAACACTCTGTGCTCATTAACTATTATTATACAAAAAAGAGTGACCCAAAAAAACTTGTGGAAGTCATGGGAATCAGCAGTTATAATGAAGTTCTGAAAATTAAAAGAAAACTTGAAAAAGGCTTAATCAATAATATCAGAGAAATTCTGAACCATGCCAAGTAAATTAACTGAACACCATTGTGGACAGATAAGCTGTGAATAGTGAATCAATTTTCCTAAGATGCATTAATTATCTTGTCACAAATTATAGAGGGCATGACAAAACATCAGTTCTAGCTCTTTTTTTTATAAACTTTTTTTTTTAACAGTCATTAGCAAAAACTAGTACGCTTTTTCTGAGCATCAAAACTAAAATCATTTTAGGAAAGCTAATACACTTTTTCTGAGCATCAAAATTAAAATCATTCTAGGAAGGCTGATATCAAAAGCAAGGGAAAGTAAACAAGTACAGCATATTAAATGGATTACCTCAATGGGAATACCACTACGTGTATAATGATCAGTTCCAACAATGGCACCCCTTGGATACCGAAAGCAAATTGGGTGATCATCAGAATGGACTGCAGTAGCCACCATGTCCACAAGCTCATCCTCGTCTGATGGTGCCATAACGATCATGTTTGGTAAGCATGACATGAATGTTATATCGAATGCTCCACACATAGTTGGACCATCAGATCCTACCAGTCCCGCACTTGTAATAACAAAACGAACTGGAATCCTCTGCCTATCTACATCATGGACCACCTGGAGAAGCCACAGAGCAACATTCTAGAGAAATTAAGATTTTTCCTGCAATTAATTTTACAATTATTTTTCCAAAACTTGACATCACGCTATCCTATTTCCCTTGAAGAATCAACAAGAATTACAAATCTTACTAGCTTAAAATGAAAATCTGGCAGGATCTGATTCTACAGTATTCATGGCACACTTGCATGCACGCAAGCACACACAGAATTTCAGACACAAGCAGAGAGAGATAGACCTGATCATAAGCTCTCTGCATAAAAGCAGAAGGAATTATGCAAAATGGCTTTAGCCCCCCGCATGACAAGCCAGCTGAAAATGTAACTGCATGTTGCTCAGCCATTCCCAAGTCAAAAAACCTGTCTGGAAATCTTTCCCGAAATAGTTGAAATGATGGATCCATTTCCATTCCTGCATGAACAATCACAATATCTTTGTCTTTCTCTGCTTCCATGATCAGAGCCTCAACAAAGCAATCACTGTATGTTCGAGCATGCATACTATATAGTAATTCATTGGAATCAAATGAACCTGCAAAAATGGAAAAACTATTAGAATGGAACTTGATGAATTAAAAAAGAAAAAATTACACTAAAGCCAAAACAGAACTGTGGATGGTCACTCAGCCATGGCGAGGGGAGGTAATTTGGCATCTACAATTAATACGCATGGGAGAAATGTCTTTCAAGTAAACTCACACAAACAAATTTACATCTGTTATGAAACAATTGAGCCCCAGAGTTATATAACAAATTAAAAATACAAACACTAATAAGAGTCTGTCCATTTGCATCACTCACCAGAGAAAATTAAATAAAAGTTTAAAATTTTGGGTTTGAACGGTCAGCTACAAGATGTCCTGCCTGTCTGATATTTCAAAGAGGATGACCAGACATGCTAGTGGCTAAGTAAACATAGCACAAACTGAGCCTCAACACAAATGGGTACCTCATACTCCAAACATAAAAACTAGAGGTACTTGTGGACATATGTCACATCTCACAGATGGATATTCATAAAACTTGCACTGTTGCACAGCATCTTAATCATTGATTAGTTGGCAGCTAAAAGCATAAACAAGATAAAGCTTAGACATGACAAGCCTTATTATTTGTTTTGTTCATAACAGGTTGCATAAATCCAGAATTCTGCAAGAGGCAATTGAAAGCTGTAAGCACGCTGATTTGTGTAGCACGTGGCAGTTCTTCTGTTTCTTCAGAACTGATAAGTGATCTCTTAAACTAGTTTTAGTTCTTGTTCTGATAGAATTTGTACATTTGTTGATAGCACGGCTCTTTAAGCAGGATGGGTTCCTACTTTAGTTTCATTTTGATCAATGATAATCTTCAACTATCAAAAATAAATAAATAAATAAATAAATCTTAGCCTGGCCTAGACATGAACATTTGAAGCAATCTGCAACTTAAAGAATATATATGCATTAATTTAGAATTAAAATTATCACCTATACTTAATAATCTGTAGAGCAAATAACCAGTCCTGGGTTCTTAAAACTTAAAAATGATGACCAGAATTCAAATTTCCTTTTCTCAGCTAAGGCCTGATCCTGAACGAAGCATAAATGCACAGAATTGATAGTCACTATGAAAACTCAATGCTGATTGAAGTATAAGAACTCAAAATACCTTCCTGCTGGTTCTCCATTGCCTCACTAGGTTGTTTATATTCTGTACACTGATTTTCTTCAGTTATTACATGTATCAAGACAGGACCCATTGAATCCAGAGATGACACTTCTTGTAAAACACAAACCAATTCTCCAATATTGTGCCCATCAACAGGGCCTATGTAGTACAATCCAAGTTCTTCGAAGAGAGTTGATCCCAGAGGACCCATCATACCACGTGCATACTCATCAACTTTAGCTGCTAATTCATGCATACCTATCCTCTTGGTAACACCCTTGATAAGGAAAAAAGAGGAGAAAAAAAAAGAGCATTCAATTTAATGAAAACAATAAAGCACCAAGTCAGGACAAGATATTAAATCTGATGGTGAATTTTATTGTGCTACTTATCGCAATAGAGATTTCTAAATTACCTCAAAAAAATGTATTCTCAATTATAGAAATTTTCCATTCTCTAACCAAGCTAGTCAGTTAATGGTCCTAATACAAGCTTAGTCATGTAGGCAAATAGAAAACTGCTGAAAGTACCTTTGCAACTTCTCTGAGCCTCCGGAATGATTTACTTGACTGGAGCTTGCTTAGGGTACTAGAAAGGGCAGTGATTGAAGTCTTGGAGCCCTCTTCAATCTTGGGGTGTAAAGAGTGTCGGCTGTCATTTAAAATCACAATCATATTTGTGTCCAAATAGCCTGCATTACCCATTGCTTCATAGACCTGACCAGCCATGGTTGTGCCATTGCCAATGACTGTAACAATACGTTCCCGCCTCCCTTTAATATCACGAGCAATTGCCATGCCTGGTGATAAACTAATCAAATTCCATTTTTTAGGTTTGATTCTGATAGCAACTCTGAAGCATTTAAGCAAGAGTTTTACAACTTGATTTGGAGATAACAACAATTTATGAGCTATAGTTAACAGCCCAAACTTGGACAGGTGATCTCATTGGTTGGCAGGATAGCACACATACTAATATATTACCAGGGTATAAGCACAGGCAAAAAAGATTTAATCACGGTGGATATGTGAAATACAGTGCAAGAACTTCTGGACAGGGTGCTCATTCAGACAAGTGAGCAAAAAAATTAAGAAAAGCATAAGAAGCTGATAGCACGGCATTTTACCGATTCCAGCAGAAATACTGTTGCATCCATGTCCTGCTCCAAACGGGTCATATTCACTCTCAGACCGGGATGTAAATCCAGAAAGACCATCCTTTTGTCTTAGCGTATGCATAAGAGATCTCCTTCCAGTGAGAATTTTATGTGCATATGTCTGCCGACAAAGAACAAGGAACTGACTTAAAAAGTGGACCACATGGTCACTCAAAACTAACCATTTCCATATACAAAAGGCCAGTTGTTTTGAAATATTCTTTGGTTCAGACTCTGCCCAGCCAGTAACATCAACAAATCCCCAGTCCACCCCCACTCCAAAAAATATTTAGAAAAGAAAATAATCATGCTAGCAACACTTCTATAGGGATGCACAACACAAAGGAACAAACAAACCGCACTAAGCACGCTATCTTCTGCTCTTTGATGACTACACAGTCCTCTATAAAGAAAGGAATCAGCTGCGAATCTTACTTGTTCCCCAACATCCCACAGTATTTTGTCCACTGGAGCATGAAAAACATGGTGTATTGCAACTGTCAGTTCAACCACTGCCAAACTGGCCTTCAAGTCATTTTGTGTCTTTGACATTATGGAAGACAACTCTGATCGTATTTCACTAGCTAATAGTTTCAGTTCCTGCATATATCAATCCTCAACGAGTCAATAAGCTGAAGTATTAATAGCGTGAAAGATGTATGGTAAATGCAGAAAGTTCATGAACTAACCTTAATGGTTAAATTCTTCAAGTGGATAGGATTTTCAACCACATCAAGTAATGGTGTCGCAATAAGATCAGAAAATATATCATCGATATCAGGTAGAGCACATATTCGTCTAACACGCACCTGTATCAAGAAAAAAACCGACATGATTCTAAACCTTAACTCTTACAGATATTCATGCTTTACCGTAAAAAAATTTACATGTAGCATCCACCTAGGAACATCATCCTGGATACATGTAGTAAACTTGTCCATGACCAACACTAAATTAAATACGAGAAGGATCACTAGTTTCCTAGGTGTGGCTCCATAGAATGCAAACCAATATCATATATAAACAAACAAGCTCACTGATCATCAAATTCTTTCAATCATCTATTCTATAAATTACACTTATCCTGTTTGCTTAATCCATACAATTAGCCATTGAAGGTAATCAAAATTTTCAAAACAAAACTACCTTATTTACAAAATTGCCACTAGCAAATAAGTTATATTATCTCCTTCTCTCCATCACATTATAATATGCTCAACAGGGGGTTTCGTTTCATTTCTTTCCTAAAAAATTGACTAATCAATTGTGCAATATTATTATAAAGACACAAGCTTTACTCACATACCTTGGAGTTTGTGGTGGAAACAGAACTAGGATACAAGTTTAATCTTGATAATTCCACCTTATAAGGAAAATTAGAGCTTGAAATCTCCAATTTGTGACCAAATTCTACGTAAGAAGGTGAAGTAATTCCATATGGGTACTGAGTAACAGAAGTACCCATCAGAAAAAATAACAAAATCCCACCTCTAAGAGTTCACTATTTTTCCCAAAAAAACACAAAGAGATCAATGCTTGATTGTTTAAAAGCTCACTTGATTGATCAAAACTTAATGGCTTAAAAAGTGTAAAAAAAATTCCAGATTTCTTGCAGATAAGAAACAAGAAAAGTTGCCAAAAAGGGTGATTCTAAAAAATGATTGGAATAAGCGCAAAAAATAATGAAATTTAGACGAGTAAGTGGAGAGAAGACAAAGGAAGCATAATTTGAGCCTATTTTAAGGTTGATAAGGTATCAAGTATCAACTGTTTGAAGAAAAAAAAAAGGGAAAGAAATAAGAAAATGGAAAGGCCAAGTTATTTTTGGAAAGTTTAACGTTGGTGTTTTATGGGCTGGGTCTAGGCCTTAATTTAGTAGCAAGGCATTGAATAGAAATGGGCTTTTCTAATGAGCCTTCCAATCAATTTCTGTGGGGAGTAAATAATGAATAGGAAATCAAATGAACATGTTTGAAAACTAGGAATATACCAGAAAATGAAAAAAGAAAACACAAAAGGACTATTTTCTAAAACTAAATAGGCTAGATTTCCAATTAATTCATATCAATATTTGACCTACATGGGATTGTCAGACGCAGGTAGTCGTATTGTTAGGTTAACTCACATATCATTGTATCAATCCGAAAATAATGCATTTTAATTTTTTAAAATAATTGAAACGAAGTTGTTTTAAAAAATAATAAATAAAATTAAAATTGACCTGGTTAGCAGGTTAATTTATTGAGTTACTGAATTGATATATTAAATTTAAATGATGAATTTATAATGGTATGGACTAGAAATAAAGCATTGTTACCCCATCTCTAAATGGGTAGTACTCAGAGGTGTTATGAGTATAACCAATGTTCCTTCTAGTTATATATAAGTGAATGATTTTTATTTTTTTTTGCAAACAGGTTAAATTGTATGTAAAAAGAATGGATTGGAAATGAAATTATTAAGGTGTATAATGCTTTAACCCATACTTATATATATATATATATATATATATATATATATGACATAATTAAAGTGACACCTGAAGATTGAAAGATGAGAACAGATTTCAACTTTAAATTATAACACTCAAAGCGAAACTAAAAAAGTTTGTTTTCATGATCTAAAGTGATTTTGATGTTCAAAAAGGAAAAACAATTGTGTATCCCTGTAGAAAAGGTGAGAAACATCCAGGTTTAGTTATAGATAGATATATGAATTCAAATTTCGAGGAAGTATGAAAGCTAGGTAAGCTGCTACTGCAGAGATTATATAACAGCAGGCGAGTTCTTCAAAGGATTCAAATGGAATGCAATATGTTGATTTTGCTGGAAAATTATTTTTTGGATCACTAATATTAAGTTTGCTATTACTTGCACTCTTACTATGTTTTCCCGGGCTAAAACAGATATTCTAATAACATTGATTGTGATAATAGATCAATAAGAGTACCAAATCACAAAGCCATTATCATAGCAGAGTTTGATGTTCATTAACACAGCCAAATTCATCATAGAAATTACTCCTACGCCTTAACCATATATCTCGAGTACAAATAATATAAGGCGTTGTTGAAATGCTCATCAGATCACATGAAGCTTTTGCAGGCTGGTCCTTTTGATATTCCAAGACGAACTTCCATCCCACTATGCATGTCCACTGGACGTAAAGTTTCAGATTCACGAGGATCTGCAATAATCAACCCAGAAAGGACTCATCAGTAGAAGTTAGAGCAAAAACACATGTGAGATGCCAATTCATCTGAATGCGTATGCCAAATTTACCAGGACCAAATCAGGAGTTCACAAAAAAATAAATGCAGCCCATGTTTAGAATGTTCTTACCAATTACAATTTATCTACCACACTAACTAAAGTGCAAAATAATTCATCTATCCTCGAAACCCCAAATTGAGAACACAATCTGTGTAATTAATGTACTAGAACAAAAATGATTATCAAAAAGCAAAAGATATGTGATGCAAATGAAATTAATGGATCCCCAAAATTACATGAAAGATCATTAGCCTTCATTGACAGTTTTACCAACCGCAGAACCCTAAAATCCAATGAAAGACAATCAACCTACCGTTGATCATTATGAACGAGGATGATGATTTTTTCAAATACTTTATTGAAATGAAAGTAAAGTGTGAATTCAAAATCTAACCAACTCAAAATGAAAAGGCAGCTTTTATAGCAATAATCAAATACTATCAAATTGAAAATAACTTTTTTGGTGGTTAGCAAATAGAAGTAGTTACCATTCAGATAATCCTCAAAACCAAAATCTTCCAAACTTCCGGTCATAGCCTCCAGCCCGAGCATTGAAGATGGAATTGGTCCTGGTGGCCTCCGGAATCTGCAAAGTTCACACAGATGAATAATGCAAAAATAGCAGCATAATCTGACAACTGTACACCTTTGAATATTTTATGTGTGCGTTTGTGTGTGTGGAGAACCACAGCAAAAGAAGAGGAAGCCCCAGCAAATTTTGGACAAAATTGGGATACAACATGCGCATGTGCAAGTTATGAGTGAACTTATATGATCTAGTTTCAGATGAAACAATGTTCCCAAGCCTCGTGTCAAAGTATCCTTTTCAGCATGAGTGGTCATAGTAACAACTATACAGCGTCCACCTGTTTAGTTTTTCAATATACAGTGTGGATAATGCTGCTCTTAATTCCTAATTGTAATGATAGGTCAAGAACATATACTCCTGGATTTTAATAATAAGCCCCTCGAACCCAGTAGTATCCCAGGATGACACCACAGACAGCATTTAAAAATTCCAACGGTAAGGATTGAGGTGCAGATGATCCAAATTCACGTTAACAACTTGCCCAAAACTACAACAGTTGAACACTCCTACCTAATATGGCTCTAAGTGTAGCACCATGACACCCTCGTGGGCATCTAACAACCAAACGATATGTGAAAATAACAACTCCATACTAATTGCTACTTTCTGTAGCAAACTGTTCAGGTCTCCAACCCTCAAGCTCACATCCAATCAGTACAGGATAAGCATCTTCAAACAACTAAAATGCAAAGCAATGTTAAGCAAGATCCACCCCATTTCAGCCTTTATGCCCTTGTATTGATAATCTAAAGTCCTTAGCTCATGTAAACAAAGTACTTGAGCTAAATTTCCCCTAGTCTGCAAATTAAAGCACAATCTCATTGCATTTTTCAGATTAAAAAAAGAAAAGCTTGAGGATACAAATAAAACCCAAATTCACAACTAAACAAAAACCTTCTTTTAATTATCTAAACCACACATACAAAAAACAAAACCCAAGAAACAGTCACCAGCGACAGGTTATTTTATTAAACACAGAATCAATCAGTCAAAAACACATACCTAGAAAGCATCTGCCTTTCGATACCCATCTGAACAAGAAAAGCTGCCCCATAAGCGTTTGCAAGTGTTATTCTCTTCATGTCCTCTTGATTTTTCTCCACCTATAGATAAACCTAAAATTATTACCTTCTTAAACATAAAGAAACCAACTTCAATTTCAACAATCTATTCAGACAAAACCCTTAAACCCCGTTATCATACTAATTCCATTAAATATACTAAACAGACAAAAAAAAAGGAAACAAGGGTAAAAAATTAACATATTTTCAATCCAGAAAAGACAAGGAATGATTACAGAGAGCAAGGCAGATTCAAGAGGGTGAGATCCAATGATGTCGCCTCTCTTGGTATCAAGGCCGAAACGAAGAGAATCATGGACTTCTCCAATTTGATGCTCGATTGTCTTTGGTGCTTCCATTCTTTCTTTGTTTTCTTCGATTTATCTTCTCCTCTTCTGTTTATGTGTTCTGTCTTCGTGAACAAGCGCCTGGTTAGTTAATGGAGTAGGGGAAACTTTATGCGTGCTGTGTTGAAACGACGACGTAGATTCCGTTGTCTTATAATTTCCTTCGGGCGACTGACTTATCTAGTAAGTCATGGAGTAAATTATAAAATTAGTCCCTCTAGTTTTTAAAATAAGTTCAATAGTCTTTTTAGTTTTAAAATATAACTAATCAATCCTTTTACTAGTGTTTATCATGCTTAATTTAATATTATTTTATTTTCAAAAATATCTTCTGTTCTCGTAAATCTTTTCATATTATCTACTTCATTTTCTGTTTCTTAGAACAAATAAGATAATTTGTCTTTTGGCCTAAACCGTGTGTACAAAAATAAATTCAAAATTAACTTGGTGAGAGAATTCTTAATCCAGATAAACTGATTGAAACCTGATTTAATTTTTTAAGAAAAAATCAAATTGATATTATTTTATTTTTTAAAAATAATTTTTTTTATCAATTCATGTTAATTTGCTTGACCAAATACTCAAGTCTTATATCAAATCAATCCCCGAATCAAGTTTAGTACTAGATAAAACAAACATGTGAGGAGTATGAGTTAATTGATGTTTTTATTAATTATTTTCAAAAGAGACAGTATGAAAAGTGTCATTGAGATGATATAGGTAATGTGAAGAGAAAATTAAAAGTTGGAATTAACCCATGATAATATTGTGAACTATGTAACAAAGTAGTAGCCATTTTGTAATTAAACCTTTGAGAAATCTAGCACTTAGGAATGACAAACAAATGATTGAAGCTATCCAGAAGTGTTTGTTTGTTTTTATGGATAAAAATATTTTTTATTTTAAAAAAAATTAAATTGATATTTTTTAGATTTTTTAATAATTTTAATATGTTAATTTTAAAAATAATTTTTTTGATGCATTTTAAATTAAAAATTACTTTTAGAAGGCATTATATACTATATTACCAAACACACACGAAGAATATGTTTTGAACGGTTTTTTTTGTGTTTTTGACTTGAAAAAACATTAAATTTATATTTTTTAATGTTTTATAATGATTTTAATATATGATATAAAAAATATAAAAAAATAATATTTTCATGCATTATAAAATAAAAAGCATTTAAAAAAAAACATAAAAATAAAATCTATTGGACACTCCCCAAATAATGTTTCGAGAACGGGCTCATGGACCAAAGCTAAAAGGAGCCCAAGACAAGGAACTTGGTAGAAGAAGTCCCAGCTCAAATTCAAACAGTAAATTAATCAGCATCAAATCTACCCACCCCACCACTAAGTTGTTAAGCCTTCCTAGGGGAGCTTTTAGCCATTCGATATGCATCATCCATGGTGGCTTGAAGCTGGTTTTTCAAGATTGTCCTCGAAACAGAGACTATCTTCAAGCTCAGAGAATGACCAACAGGGAAGACAAACATGACTCCCTAAGAAGTAATGGCTGCAGTCTGCAGATGATAAATTCTTTCAATGTCAACCTCTTTCCAGCTTCTCGAGTGCTTCTTTACAAGGTGTGATACTTCCAAAAAACCCTCGGTCTTGCAACTCTAGGTTGCTGTAGAGACGATGAAATTATTTGTATGGAGGATTGTTCTCTGTCCTTTAATTTTCAGAGTATTGAATTTTACTCTTTAATTTCTCTTCAGATGGATGATAAAGCATGTTTCTCATAAAAGAATATGTTAAGCCTTCCATGTTCTTCCTTCTTCTTCTTTTTAACTCTTATAAAGGCAACACGTTTAGAGTGAAAATTAATAAAAATATCAAAAAGTTTTTGGATTCAATATTAGGTTTCATTTAAATTTATGTGCACATAAAAACATACACAAGAATTACGTGGACAACAATTTTAGAGAATTTCCCCCCCCCCCTTTTTTTTAATGGGAATTACAATGGATATCTATGGATTTGATTTCTTGATATCTATATCTTTTTTATTATTTATAGGGTAAAAATTTAATATTCATAAATTATCTACATATATATATATATATATATATATCTATATAATATAAATATAAATTTTATGTTAGCTAGGTTTGAGCCGATTTCAAGTTAAATTTAATAATATTCATATTATATTTATTATTTATTAGATAAGGTAATTATTCAAAAAATACTTAATTATTTAAATTGAGTTGATATTCATCGAGTTCGGATAAAATTTTCATTCTTATTTTCTAGTCTCCACATTTATTCATCCCAGGGAGGGAAAAAAACAAGTCTCACCTTCTTTCTAGAACAAGAAAGAAAAAAAACCATGAGTTAATACGTTTGAACACAAGTCTTGTATATAAAAACAAAATTATGCGTACATGTAAGAAACATCTTGCATCAAATAAAATAATAATGTTTGAGCCAACCTTGCCGTGTGGGCAACAAGGTTGCTCTAGTGCAATCTATATTAAAAACATGTCTAGAAATATAGTTATGGTTGTTTTTTAAAATATTTTTTATTTAAAAATATATTAAGATAATATTTTTTTATTTTAAAAAAATTATTTTTGACATCAGCACATTAAAATGATCTAAAAATACTAAAAAAAATTTAATTTAAAGCAAAAAATATTTTTTTTAAAAAAATAATTTTTAAAAAAAACACTTTAAAAACATAAAAACAAATTAAGCCATATTCAGCTTCCTTTCCAGGTACTTTCTAAACCTTTATTTTTTACAGGCAAGGCTTTTTCGATGGAAGCTGACATTTCAATTAATATTTATCCTCGCATCAATTTTCTAGCTAGCTTCGTGCATGGAATGTTGAATATATAATGGTATTACAAGTTAGTGTTGCTCTCTATGTTATTGTCGTATATATACATATGGAACCAAAACATGAACAGCAAATTTCATACATCTTGTTGGGTGAGGTAAGGCCAGGAAGAAAAAACAAAATTGAAAATTACAAGGATGACTAATTGCTTGAGTGTAGTTTCTAGCTAGGTTAATTAATCAATATATATATATATATATATATATATATATATATATATATATATATATATATATGGAGGGGAATGGGATTGATGAAGAAATAGAGTGATCAAGTTATTTATCATAAAAACAGCATTCTAGGGTTCAATTTTAACTTTACTGTCACCTTTTTTAACATAGTCAATTGAAAATGGATTATTTAAGATTTAATTAATAGGTATGAACATAGAATCAAATAGTTTTAATTAAGAATGTGCCTAAAAAACTTCCTACAGTTAGGATCTGGGAGGTCCCAAGATCGATCAAACCATGGCGTAAGCATGAAGGAATAGTTATTTAATGCGTTGATATGGGAAATTAAAGTTTAATCTGAATTTTAGTTTAATCAAATAAAATATTTATTTAATTATAATTTTATTGAATTTTTAGTGGCTCGATGTGCTTGATCAATCTTAATCGTATCAATATCTTGTAAAAAAAAATTATTGTTATTTTAATAAAAACTAGTTTACCTGGTAATTTATGAATTTGACCTAGAGATCCATACTTTTTTCAAGTTAATCTCTTAATCAAATATGATGAATTTAGATTTTGAATAAAAAACTAATTAGACAACAATTGAAAAAAAATCTTCATCATATCTCATCGGTCATCACCTATAAAAAAACAAGAAAGAAAATAACATCATTATAATATATATTTGAGGTGAAATTTAGCAAGAGAAATGTGGGATTTTAGATTATAAAGGTGTTTAAAAGTGTGGTAGTGGTTGTTTTTAAAAATATTTTTAATTTGAAAATATATTAAAATAATTTTTTTATTTTTAAAAAATTATTTTTCATGATATTAGCACATAAAAATGTTCAAAAAACATAAAAAATAATTTTTAACAAAAAAAATATAAATTCTCAACTTAAATTAGCCAAATGAGGAAACTAATTTTATTTCTAGAATTTATATACGAGCACATTTGAGAATGTCAAAATCTTATTAATACTAAATCATCACATGCAGTATATATAAATCTTTGTAATTTAAGAATTTATAAAATTTTCTTCATTTTTATTATACATCGCATTAATATTAATATTAATATTAATATTGTATTCTCGTAAATTCTTCTCTTTTTTTTGGAGAGAAATTAATTAATGGAGCCAGACACTCCAAACAAAGAATATTAGCCACAGACCACTCGATGCATTGCTTCAATTTTATTTATTTTTTTAATATGTGTGCAAAGCTCATGAAATTCAACATGAACCTTATGCAAAGAAATGGCACCAGATCAAGACAGTGAAAACTTCGTCCCTGAGACGGCAAATACATGCCTAGTCTCAGCAGACACCGAAGGCCGGCGCCGTTGAGCAAAGAGCCGGCTGATAACATTTATTTATTTTGTTCCCTTATTAGTTGGTACGTTTTCGGCTTTTATATTTACCTAGACGGCCAATTTTATGCCTTCTCGAAGTCGGCATATCATAGGACATTATCCAATTAGAATTGCACTTCTAGTAAAATATTGTATGTTTAGCGACGTTGCCTCGCGGTTGTCTTACCACAAACTTCTTAAGAGTTTAAGATTTCAATAGCTAATATAAACTCAAAATCATAATTATTAATATCGATTCGAAAATTGAATTGAAAGGGATTTTGGGTCAACATGCAAGTTATTAAGTTAATCCGAGTAAAATATTTTTACTAAAATATTTTTGTTTTGATTTTTAAAAAAAAATTATCATGATTCAATTGAATTTAGCTGGATTAATTAGATTTTATTAAATAAATATTTTATCTAATTCAATTAAAAACTTTGTTTGAGTGAAGTTTTACGTTAACATATCAAATCTAGAATGATTAAAATTAAATATTAACAAAACAGGGTATGTTTTGCTGTACTAATTATTTCTGACATCCCTCATATACGTACAGTATACAAGTTGACTTTTGAATTGGCTTATAGCAGCCGTACATATATATTTATAGTCTAGCGATGTACTGCTGATGAACGCCTAATATATTTAGAAGGTTTATTTCCTTGTATCAACATGTCAATCTTCGGCGCAACCTCTCTCTCTCTACTCATATTGCTCCTGGCAACTCTCTTCCAACTCTCATATGGCGATGTTGGTACTTGTGCCGCCTACAGCGCCCCATATTTACGTAAGTGCCATTACCACCTCTACAACTAGAACTTCCATAACTGAAATTTAAAAACTTTTCCCTCCTTCCTAACTTTCTTTTTTCTTTCTTGGGTGATTGTAATGCAGCCACTGCCTGCTATGGAAATTCATCATCACAATTCCCATCAAGCAACATGTTTGCCGCAGCCGGCGAGGGAATATGGGATAACGGTGCAGCCTGTGGGAGACAATACTTGGTGAGATGTATTAGTGCAGCTGTTCCTAGAACTTGCCTTCCGGACCAGATGGTTCAGGTTAGGATTGTGGATCGTGCGCAAACGTCAAGGTCAAGACCTTCATCGGACGGTGCCACCATTGTCCTTGCCACGCCCGCATTTGGTACCATCGCAGACCCTTCAGTGCCATTAATTAACGTAGAATTTCAACAGTAAGTTATGCTTATATATCCTTGGTCTTTCTCCATCCTCGATTTTTCCATTTCGAATAAAACATAACCAAACATCACATGTTTTCCTGTACAGGGTTTGACGAGGAGAACATTTGTTTCTAGAAAAATGTGCAAGAGGGCGAGAAGTCAATGTGATTAGTCATGTGGGTTAGCTGGATAACCCATAGTATTGATTGGATTTTGTAACTTTCAACACGTTCAATAAATTAAATATTAATTAAGCATATTGTTAATCAACTCTATACCTTCCAGAGAATTTGGACCTTCTCCTTTTTAAGAATTATAGAGTATATATACCTCTTCCCTCAGACGGTGCGCTGTAAATGCTTAAATCAATAGAAAATGAAGATAATGTTTTACTCTTGCATTAGTTACATTTTATTGAAAGTATAATTTGCTGTTCAATGTAAACAATGCAAAGAAATCATGCTGTATTATGCTTGCAGGACAAGGATATTCTTTTGCCTGCACTAGATGTTAAGGATTAGACAAGCTGACAAGGATTTAGAAGCTGACTAGTGATGACAAGCCTTTTGAATGCTCAAGCCCTGGTATAAACCATTTGTGACCTGCAGATTTCTTGACTGATGATTCAAATCAGTTCATGGATATCATTTTCTATCATACTCTCCTCTGTTTTCCAGCTAACATGAGCAACCAACGCCAAGCACAACCAAACAAAGTTGCATCGTTGCATCCGCTTTTCGCACCGTGAAAACTTCCATGGCTAACTATAATAGTGTGTGAAGTAATCTAAAGACAGGTGACGTACAATTATCTGCGCTTTCTTAACCTTTGTTAAAGGTTAAATGAGACTAAACTCTGGTCAGGAGGGAGTAATTCTTTCTTGTTGATCTTCAATTTACCCCGAAGCCCCGGATTATGAATCTTTTCGGGTTCCTTTCTGAAAAGTCAATGCTGTTAGATTTTGATTGGTAAGCCAACCGAAAGATAGGACAAATCAACTAATCTGTGTGACATGTCTCATCTACAAGTTGAATATCGGCGCCGTTGAGTGATCTAATTAAGGCATTGACAATTTCAAGGTGTTGAACATCATGAACATAAGGCATGGTCATCAATGGAACGTGCTTGATGCTCCATTACATGCGATCGACGACTTGTGCTCATCATACCAAAGTCAGCGCTCTCTAATATGCAGGCTCCATTAAGAAGAGAAGTCTAACCCATTAATCACTTGGGCCATGCAGCTAGTTATTGTATCGATTGATATACCATGCACCTAGGCTAATAAGTAGATGTCTCTGGTTAACCACTAACCCCTCAACTACTGCTCTAAATGAACTGTAGGGTCGATCTCTGGGCAAAAAGATGTGAACTGGTGGAAGGTTGTTGCAACAAATCTTGGTATTGTAAATGGTTGTTGTAGTGTGACAATATGATTGTTCTCATTACAAGGTACTTAGTTCTACTTTGAGTGAGATGTCTTCTCACATTATTTGATCAGAAGTAGAACACGAAATTATTTTTTTAGAAGATTCATTATAGACATTAATTTCTCCTCCGCTTCACAATAATTTCTCTTATACAACCATTGGAATATGCAGTTAAATGAAAAGAGTAAGAGGAAGAAGAAAGGGGGGGGGGGGATTGTTATCAGCTACAATACTTTTAAATTTACTGACAAGATTTTCAAGAAAACTGGGAACGAAATATTTCTTCTGGTAAATTCATCTGTAAATAATGATAATTATGTTACCAATAAAATAACTGATATAATATTTCTTGATGTTTTTGATTATTTTTATTAAATAGATAATTCTATCGGTTATGTTATCTGCAAATAAAGATATTTTATCACTAATAACATCAATAATTCCGTCGTTATTCGATGATTTTATAGTAATGACCGACCCTTCATAATTATGCTATGAATCTGGCGTAAAAGGAGACAAATGTTGAGTTCAGGCCCGCAGGTATCCCTTCATTGAAGGTCGACCAGCTGATTTCAGATATTTTATACAAGCTATTCCTCAGTCAAAGATGGATACAAGATGCCCATGGAGACAAGCAAGAAACACTTCACGATCGACAACCTATTTTTGCTGTTAATTAATTAAAAGCAAGACTGTTGACCGTGTTTGCTGTCAACTCCTGTTAAACCCACCAAGCACATAAAAAATAGTTCATATATATACCTCATTTTTAATTTATATTTTATATGAATAAAATCAGTAATTAATTATTTGATTTGCATTTAATAATCGGCTATACTTAGCTCTCTATTAGTGGATAAATATACAGGGAATCATGCAAGGAAAAAAAATATAAATATATATATATATATATATATATATATATGTTAAATAATATATAGTCTTATTTATTAAGGGTAGAATAATACTTTCAGTT
>Ga0307515_10002690_pt1 | contig 38059 bp, 22 predicted proteins | sample 17_EM_MG_FD_194513 | JGI IMG/M metagenome (GOLD analysis project Ga0307515, IMG submission 194513) | Populus trichocarpa ectomycorrhiza microbial communities from riparian zone in the Pacific Northwest, United States - 17_EM | ecosystem: Host-associated > Plants > Roots > Unclassified | place... | reverse complement strand
TATTTGTCATCAAAAAGCACTTCTCACATGTATTACCAGACACCTTTTTTAAAAAGCTATAGCTACTTTTCCTCCTATAATAAAAAATCACGACCACAGCGGTTAAAAGTTATAATTTTATAAGTTCTTTCTTAAATTTTATTTTATTTAAAAATATATTAAAATAATATTTTTTTTTAATTTGAATGTTAATTTATTAAAATAATCTGAAAATACTAAAAAAATTAATTTATAATAAAAAATTATAATTTCTTAAAAGAATATTTTTAAAATATAAAAACAAATTATCCCTACATACAACCCTTTAAAAAGGATCTGTCAAGTTTATTTTTCTGAAACGTCTGGTGTAGTAAGAGTAAATAAAAAAAATTTAAAAATTAATTAACTCGAGAAAATTATAAAAAAAAATCGATAAAACCGAACTGTGAAAAAAAATTAATTAAACTGATTAAAATTTTAAAAAAACCAACCGATTTAGTTTTATAAGTCTGAAACTGAAAAACCAAACCGGATCCAAACCGGAAAAAACCGAGCCAGACCGGAAAAGCCGAGCCAACCAGTTTGAACCGGTTTTTGTTTTAAAAAACCAATCTAAAACTGATCAGTTTAAACCAGTTTTGGTTTGGGTTTTTTTTTAATTGATTTAATTATTATTTTTTAATAAAAATCAAATCGAATAAAAAATGATGATCCGAAGTAGCTTCCCTTCCTGTACATTGGATGATGAAATGTAAATGATTGTGCCTTATCTAAAATAAGATAAGTTTCAGAGCTCCAACTGCATTGATGGTCATGAAGTGCCCACCGATAGCTGAACGAGTGAAATCAAAAGATCATGCGGTGCAAGTTGCTCCAACTTGCTGTTTTTAAAGATAGGGATGACATGATGACAATTACCCTTTCTCGTTCTATGTTTTATAAAAAAAGTATAGGTAATTTAACTGGTTAATTTTTAAATTTATTTTTTAATAGTTATGAATTTAAAAAAAAATAAAGTTATTAAAAATTTATACAATTATTAATTTTAAAATTAATAAAATTAGTTAAGATATATATAAACTAGCTCGAATATTCATATTAATAAAAAATATATATATTATTTGATTGTATTGATTTACAGGTTGGGGGAGACATGTTCTCGGTGGCAATTTCAGCAACATCGTTTCTTTTGTTATTTTCTCTTGAAAAAAATGATTTTCTTTTTTTTTTCTTTCAGGAAGATTAATTTAATCCTTTTAAATTGAAAAATGTTGCTTCAATGTTGATACATGTTTTTTTTTTTTAATTTACTGAGAGATCCAACTGTCTTTAAAAATGTAAAAGGATGTGGTTCTTTTTTTTATCACATGACAACGGGGTAATTGGACAATTAGCATGGAGAATTACAAAATAGGCAAAATAGCATAGCAGCAAAAATAACTAACGAAACGACATCATTTTAAAAAAGTCACTTTCAAAACCATGACAATTAATTAATGTTGCTGTTCATAACTATAATAATTAATTAATGTTATTGTAACATGGACAAGGACACATAGCCAAGTTGGTCATCTTCATGCATGTTTTTTTTTTATTATTATTTATTTAAGAGAAACATATTATCGTGTAAAAGTGATAGAGTAGATATGTTACATTTCAGAAATGTAATGTATTAAATTATCGTGTTTTAAAAATATAATATTTATTAAGAACTGTATTTTTAAAGCATGATAAAGTAAAAATATATTATTTTATTAAAAATAATTCAAACAGTATTATTTTACTAAATAAATTTTCTATTATGTTTTTTTTTAAATGATAAGAAACTGATGCTAATGAGACAGAAAAAATCACACAATAACCAGGGAAAAAAAAAACTCCAAATTCTGCATGCATCGGGGTCAAAGAGCCCTTATCCAGCAAACCAAAGCGTGCCGCGTATGTTAAGACATGTCACTGATCAAGCACATACATGCTATCTTATCACATACATACATGCATACAAGCGCTTCCCATCGAGAACCCAAGATTAAAAAAACAAAACACACATGGAAGGTGGTCCCCACAGAAATCATGTGGGCAAGTGGTGCAAAACCCAAAATTAGAAGAAAAACGATATATATTCCTGGCACGACATTGGAACACGTGTAATTAGGCTGGTATCTGCCTATCTGGGAAGACGTAAGTATTGCCTCATTTGAGAACGCGGTTTTATCCAAAATTTGAAGGAAAAAAATTAAATTTTTATTTTATTTTAAAATAATTTTAATATATTAATATTAAAAATAATTTTAAAAAATATTATTTTAATGTATTTCTAATTAAAAAAATATTTTCTACTCTGGTTGATTAAACGTAACCCCAGTAATTTTATTTTATTTTTCTTTTCCGTTGATCCTTTTGTTGGCCGTTTGATTTACTCTAAAGGAAAAAATATCTAAGGAGGGATGCTGAGATCCACCAGACATTTAAGAAACTGACCGCCCGTGAATTTTTTAGCCGCTGAAATTGTTTGCGTGTCCAGATATTGGTGCAATTCCTTTTCGGGCAGCACTTGCACCGATGCCTTTTGGGTTTTTGGTTCGGGTGTCCTAGATAGAATGTTTGTTCTTGTGTTAAAAATGTTTTTTTATGGTTTTGAATATTTTTAAATTATGATATCAATCTTAACTACAATAAAATTTTAATTGATATCGTGGTTTAAAACTGTTTAAATTCAGGACTAACTAATTGACCGATTTATAATAGTCAGTTAAACAAGTTGTCCGGTTCAAAATAACAAATAAAATCATAAAATTTTCAAAATCAAGGCCCGGTGATATTTTTAAAATCTAACGATTCGACAATTGATGTAGCGATTCTACTTTAAAGAAAACAACATCTTGAAACTCCTACAAAAATTTAAACGCAATCTAACAGTCAAATAAAAAGTTACGGCTCTTTTAAGTTATTATTATGGTATGGTGCGACTAAACCTTTTATTGGACCTAGACCTGTCTCACTGATTCATAAATGTATCTGTTAGGCCTTCCACATAATCTGTCTAGGGTAAATTCTCATCTAATTGTGGTAGAATCACACTTGATTGCTTATAATCATTCGTTATCGCAGACCCGATTACATCACTGACACTTATAAAACATATTTGAAAAAAAAGGTTAATAAAATTATGGTTTGATGTAAAATGGTCAACCGATTCATAAAAATAAATCAACCAGCTGACCGGTTAAGCTACATGATTGACAGTGAGGTTATATATTAAGTTATCGCGTTTTAAAAATGCGACTTGTTTAAATGTTATTGTTCGTAAATGTGATAGAATAGTTATCATGTTTCTTAAGCATGTCAAGATAAATATATATTATTTTACTAAATAATATTATTCTTGCTAAAAAAATTAACTTAAATATGCTAATATTTTTTTAAAAAATCACATTGACTGCGTGGATAGATTACACTGGTTGTTTGTAGATTATTGGTTTTATAAGCAGGGTTTATTTTAGCATATCGAAATGAAGTTCACTTTACTATTTGGTCAAGAACATATTATTTGTATTTAATTGATAAATTTGTAATAATTTTACTTTTTATAACTCAATACATGACTCCATAATTTTAAAAAACGACAAACCTCTCGTATTACCTTTGAAATTTTAATGCGATGTTAAGATTTCATAACCACAAGCGATGTGAACCAGTGCAATGACTATGGATAATATACTAGCTACCTTAACAATATACGAGCTACCTTATCCGTGTTTTGTCATAAGTTTGATATTTTTTTTCTAGTATGATAATATTTTTTATATATTTATTAACATAAAAAAATTTAATTGTGATTTAAAAAGTTCATACACGTATTTAATTAAATAAATCATAAGTTATTTATACTGTCTAAAAAATACATGAAGTCTTATTCCTAATCAGTTAAAGCAATTAAACTCGTATACTAAACCACGGATTTAATTAAGTTTAATATTTTTTATAGCTTTTTTAAATCTAAAATAGACATTTATAAAATCAAGAATCAAATAAATAACAGGGCAATTGAAAAAAAAAAAAACCTAACGTTTCTTGATTAATAATAAAAAATATTAAATTGTTAGATTGGAAAAAAAGGACAAGAAAAACTGATAAAAAATACAATTGTGGTGGATAAAACTAGAAAACAAAAAAAGTTCCACGCGTGTTGGCCTTGAGCAGTCGAAGTGTATGTGCCTCATTGTTATTCTTTTTTTAAAAAAAATTCTTATAGGACTTGTCATCTGTTTATTTTTTTATTAAAAAAAACATTATGTGACACGTTGCCTGATTTTCTTATATTCCAACAACCTCTAGTCGCCAAAAAGTATGGTTGTGATGTTTTAAATAAAAAAAATTTCATTTTCAACCATATTTTGATAAAAAAAAAAACCCAAAAACCTTGTAAAACATATCTATTGCATCAAATAACCTAAAAATTAGCTTGAAAACCCACAATCAATTTGAAACCGAAATTCTTTTCAAGTTCACATCTACCAATCTCATGCAAGGTTGTGTTGTTTTATGATTAAAGCAACACAAATACCTAAAATTAGATGAATTAAGTATACAAGATAAAACTATAAAGTTAAAACTTTTTACCTAATAACATGAAATTTTAAATACTTAACCAAATGAGAAGCAAAAAAACAATATAAATGCGATAATTAAAGAGTGAGAGTTTAGAAATATTGCACGAAGATTTATAGAGGTTCGACAAATCGCCTACTCCTCTCCTTGAACTTTCATTCAAAAGTTTTATTATTACATACCAGTCTTTTTAGTGGATAAGACAAAACTATTACATTACTTTTTTACGGGTATAAGATCAAACCTAATCCCTTTGCAAGCTTAAGGTCAAGTTGTTATCCCTGTATTTTTATGGGATAAAGATTGAAAAGCCTTTCATTGATACTTGTTGAGAGAAAAATATTAAACCATTCACAACTTTGTCTCCATGAAACCTTTCAGAGTGTTTAAAATGTTACTTGCATTTTTCACAATATACTCTCTTAGTATAGTTAATTGGATACCAATTAAACTCTTTACGAGGATTTAGTCAATTCACACACAACCTTGTTTTTTGATGATTACAGGTGAAATAAAGGTGTTGTATGTTGTTTTTTAAATGGAGTATGCTTGTATTTTTTTCCTTGAGAGTTCCATGCTTGTTCTGGACAAATAAAAGGCTATTTATAGGTTTTAAAAAAGAAATTAGTCATTAGACACAATTTTCTTCTTGTTGGCAAAATCGGTCAGGCCTTTTTAAAAATCAATCGAATCATTTTGAAGAACCCCAGAGTTTTGGGAAATTTTTAAGAAATGGACTAGTCATTTTGAGAAATGGCAAGACCTGTTTAAGAAACGGTTTGATCGTTTTAGCCACTGCCTTGCAGTCTCCGAAAAGGTGATACCATTTTGGTTATTATCCAAATTTTGTTATATTTTTGTGTTTTGATCTTTGTTTGGATTTTTTTGTTTATTTAGGTTGTGTGAAATTTATAAGGTGTTATAAACAAATTTAGTGCCATTTAACAAAATCCTATCACAAATTCTTGATCACCAAAGTCAATATTATAATTTCTACAAGTTTTTTATCACTAACCTTCGATACTTTCTTTACTTGTTTGATGATTTCTTAAATGTTATAAACTCATGTATATCATTGCAAGGGTGTATGCAAAGTATAGCATAGATATTTGTATTTATATGGCCTGTTAACATGTCATTATTTAAATCATTCCAGCATAGAATACATTATGATATTAATAGTGTGATATTTATATATCAAAACTATATCAAAATAATGTTTTATTATATCTAATATTTATTTTATTATCAAAACATATAATGAAATCATTATCGTAATTATAAGACTAATAGGTTAATGAAAAATAACACTTGGGATGAAATTTTCTCCGTTAAAATGAACCTATTGTCATCAAAATCACCATTTTTCATAACCGAAATTGGTGTCATCCGAAATCTTTTTTCTCTACTGGTAGTATCTACCACTTTCTCTCTCCTCTCTCGAACCAAGAACCAAAAACAAGAAAAATGAAGTTTGGAATCTAAAATTAATTTGTATGTAGTTTGAGGGACCAAAATTTTATAATCCAAAAAATTAAAGAGCTAAAGTGAACATTTCACCCCAATTTTAAACACAACTGCCTCTTTTTTATACATTTTTAAGTTTGGTTCCTTTTCTTTTAATATTGTCCTTTCTTAATAAATATGTTTTAATTAACAATTAATTTAGGTTTATAAAGATGTAATTGAAAAAAAAATATAGGAATGAAAAAGAAAACATAACAATCCTTGATGACTTGTCTCTTAGTAAACAATGCATAGGTAACAATGTTTTCATCATGGCATGTATTTTTTTGTTTTTGTGATTGATCGTGTATCTATTAAAATTTTGATTTTTTTAGAATTATTTTTTATATTTTTTATTGTTTTGAAATATTAATATAAAATAAATAAAAAACTATTATTTTAATATATTTTTAAATAAAAATTCTTTAAAAAATAACGGATAATACAATGTAAATCAGCTGCTTATATTTTGTACATTAAAGCATACATGGCGAACTTGATGTCACATTCTTAAAAAAAGAGAAGAAAAAAAGGCTAATTTCCATCACGTGCAGCAATGGAGTCTGTGATGGAACCAGATCCACCCAGACACACGGTGAGACGTACTTCTCATCAACAAACGCAACAAATCCCAGTTTATCGGCCGATACTTGACACCATTTAATTTATTTTTGTCCTCGTAGACTCGAGTAATTTATTTTTAAAATATTACTAAAATATCTTTTATTTAAAAAATATATTATTTTAATATTTTAAAATATATTTTTAATACCATCTCATTAAAACAATTTAAAAATTAATTTTAAATAAAAAAATTAAATTTTTCTAAAAACCTTTTCCTCTAAAAAAACAAATAGCTTTTAAATTATAAAAACTGACAGATTTTTTATATGTGTAAAAATTATTTATAAATCAAAATAAATTAACATGTATTTTCAATTTTTAAAACACCAGGAATTAATCTTGTTTATAAAATTTAATTTTAGACAAAAAAGAAAAGTAGATGATTTACAAGATTTAATCTCATCCTAAGGTTATGCTTGGTAGATTATCGAAGGAGGTTAAATTCAAGGCTGCATGGTATATTTTTTTTTTTTAAAATATGGGTGAATTATTACGAGAGTAATGATTATCCCTTAAATTAGTGCTCCTTGAAGGGTAAATAAATTTTACACTTCTCCAAGCAAGTTTTGTTTCAAGATACATATTGATTTGATTTGTAATTAACTGTCGCTAATCATTACTAGTAAATAAATTATTTCTCTATTTTTAATGATACTTTACTCTCCAATTTATGAATATCATAAATATTTTTTTTAAAAATAATTTCTTAATCCTTAAAAACTATTAATTTATTCTTAAAATAATTAATTACATAATAAATTGTTTTTATTTTTTTTTAAATTTCATATCAAATATAACCTAACAAATGGAATTTATATGAATCTACCAATAATGTTTGAAATTACTGTAGATATTATTTTTTGAAGTATTTTTTTATTTAAAATTGTATTAGAATTTTATATACACACACACACAATAGGTTTTAATAAATTATGCGTGGGTTATGTATCATTCCCATTTGGAGTTTTTATTTTTGTGGTTGATTTTTTTTAAATTGTTTTTTATTATAAAAATATTAAATTATTAATTTTTAGATTTTTTATTTAGATTTTTGATATGTTGATGGTAAAAATAAAAACTCAAAAACTATTTTAATATATTTTTAATTAATAAGTATTTTTAAAAAAGACTTGAATACAGGGGATGGGCATGGAGGTGCTGCTCGACAAACTTTGCTGGATTTTTACTCAAGACAACAACATCATAATTCATAAGTACAAGTAGAGTATATTTAAATTTTTTGAGTGTCTTTTATATTTTATATTTTTTTATATATTTAAATTATTTTAATATAAAAATGTTAAAAATAAAATTTAAAAAATATTATTTTAATATTTTTTATATGAAAAACACCTCAACTACAGTACAAAACATTACCGTAATCCCATCACCGCGTATGTGCCTTAACACGGCAAACTTTACTACATGTGTAAACACGGCAAAGATTGACATGACGTGGGCCTCTGAGGTTAGAGGAAAATATCATTGCCACGTATGCAACACAATCTCATAGTAGAAACCATCTAAAGATCTCCTCTTCTTCTCCACCAAAACTACAGCCTCTTAATGTTTTTGTAAGCTAAGAAAAAAAAAAAAACCAAAAAAAAAAAAAAAAAGAAGCAACCTGTCAAGGAAATTAGAGATAAAAAAAAAAAAACAAATTGCTGTAGTCTGTTATCGTAGTTGGATAAAAAAATCTCAAAAAAACATTACAGTCACAATAGTACGCATACAGAGAGATCAAATACACCAACACTCAAATCAGCAAAAATCGAACTAAGCAGCTTCGGTTCAGACACAACTACCAGGTATTTTGGTCTTTTTTTTTTGGTTGATGTCATGTTTAGTAAAATATTTATTTTCTGGGTTCTTGGATCTAAGCTAAGTTGTTTGTAGTTTCTTGTTTTCTGCTGTCCTTGATTTTTGCATGCTAAATCATTTCAAGATTTATTTCTTATTTAAGAGTTAACCATGTTCTTGCAGAGCAGTAGATTCAAGTTCTTGTTTGGATTGTAAGATACTGTAGAAGCATATTGGGCGAGAGGTTTAAATTTCGAGGCCAGCAAACTAAGGAAAATCTCTCGTGTTTTTTATTTTCAGTTGATTTTTTTGTTGGGAAATTCTGGGGGATTCAGAGAGTAGTAATCCGAGGGGGATGTTGAATTACGATATATTGATTCTTGATTGGTAGTGGTGGGAAGGGTAAAAAGTTCGCGGTTGGTTTTTGGTATTTTGAAGGGCAGATAACTTTTTAATGGCTAGTTCTTCTTCTGAGAGGTGGATTGATGGTCTTCAATTCTCTTCATTGTTTTGTCCCCCTCCTCAAGATGCCCAGCAAAGAAAGGTCAGTTGAAACATTCTTTCTTATTTTCTGTCTTTTTAACAAATCCTGAGGCATTCTATTTCATTTCTGTGGTAGTTAACAGATTTTGATGTATATTTTAATTATTTACGTTTTTTTTTCCCATTTTTTTTAAGTGTCTTATCAAGCTCATGAAATAGGTGGCAAGACTTGTTATATGTTTGCATCAGCATATTTTCTCTAAGGTGTATAGGGTGCCAAAATTCAGAATAGTTTGATTTAAAGAACCAGTAAATTTCTTCTCGGTAGAATGGAGATATAAAATGGAGCATAGTTTTTAGACTGGTTGTGTTAATTAGAGGATACATTTAGTTCATATTGGTGGATCAATCAACGCCTCCTTTTTCAGTAGTATGTTACATAAAACCCACCCCTTTACTGCAATATCTTTATTAAATGGGGTTTTTAATATTTCAATTTTCCAGTAATCATCATGCATAAATAATTAGGTGTTAGCGAGCAGAAACATGATTTAATATTTTATATTAATTTAATATGATTCTCATATCTAGTACTGGATCAATTCCTTGCTGTCTCTTGGCAGACTTTCAAATGTTGTTGCAGTTTAATGTTTTGACAAGTAGGTATATCATGGAGGGCAATTATATTGCTATTTGTGTCAAGGATATGAGAAACCTGGAAATTGAATCTTAAAAAAAACAAACGAAATGGTGGAAAATGTTGTAGTCCTTTCTAACTTTAAACCTTATGGTTTTCCACTATTTATGGCCATTGTCAACTACATTGTGATCAATTAATGGGATACTCTTTCTTTGTACCCTGGTATTACTATTGAATTAGGTCCTTGTATAGGAAGATGTGAAAATTATGACGTGATCAGGAAATTTGATATGTTTTTGCCCCATATTGAGGACATACTGAGTTATTCACAAGGAAAGGTACTGTCTTCTGAAATGGTGCTAACCGCTAACAGAAGTTAGATTTTTACACAACATTCCTCTGAATTTGGATATTCTAAGCAACGATTGGTTTTTCCCTTCCTGGCAAGTAAAAGTTGTGGGCAAAACAAGCATGCGGCTATGTTCACTCTTCATGATTTTTTACCCTATAAACACTTCCATGTTAGCTTGAAATTCAAGGGACTGTTCAGAACATGGTAGAACTTCAATTTTCTAAATAACTAGAATAAGGAAAAGAAAAATTATAATTTTATGTTCGATGCGATGTTTCTCTATCTAGAGAACTAAAAAATTAGTTTTCCAAATTAGTTTTCAGAGTTTGACAAATATATTTTTGATGTTTTCGTAGTTTTTCTTTACAATTATCTCACTCTTTTCCAAATTAAAGAAAAACTAAAATAATGAATAATAAAATATTCTTCTTTTATTTAAAAGCATTTTATCAATATAAAACATCAAAATTATTTTTTCATTTTCATATAGGGTAAATGCCATATTTTTTTATTTATTTTAAGTAATATAAAATAATTTTCTTTGTTCTTTTTGGAGTTAATAAGTAACATGATATTTTTTTAATTTGAAAAAAATAAAAGCAATATTTTAGAGTTAGATTATCACAAATACAAAAAATTAAATCGAGTATTATAAATTATGGTTTTGGTTTTTAATGGAAAATAGTTATAATCCTAACATGTTTTTTATTCTTTTTGAGTAGAAAAATTCTTCTATATTTTCAGTAAATGAACAAATTTTTCAATTTTTCACTGGAAAAGAAAAATGGAAATGGAGGAGAAAATTGAAAATGGAGATGGAAGATGGTTTTCTGTTTACTAAAAAAGCTTCAACTTCTCCAAATCCCTGTTCTCTGTTTGGTAGGAAAGAAAGTAGGGTGGATGGGTAGTGGGGAAATGAGATGCTTCTTCATTTGGTTTGATGGATGAAACCCAAGGAAGGATCCTTCCTAGGCTAGCAGAAATGTAATTTGCAATCTGCTCAATTTGGGAGGGCTAGTTTCCATCCTTTCTCCTCTGCAACCTTCCATGACTCCACGCTTTCCATCATCTAGATTTTACGAGAGTTTGTCTTTTAGGACATCAAACAGAAATTACGGAACCAGCGCTTGTTAACAGTCATTAGATGTCCACTACTTTTGGACAGTTATAAATTTTGGGTTTGAAGTGAAAACTTCTATTGTCAATTTTGTTTCCCAGTCATCTCATTTGCTCCAATGGTTATAGCATTGGACATGTTCATTTGACTTGGAAAATGACCTATCTGCATCTTATCTTTGTTTTCGAAATTACTCTCATGTACAGTTGCTACTTGTTTGTCTTCTGTTTATGACATTTCTTTCTATTGAGGTTCATTTCCTACAAGAATTGATCCGCATGTTTCTTTATGTTTTTCCTCCTCTGCAGGCACAAATTACTGCTTATGTGGAGTACTTTGGGCAGTGCACATCGGAACAGTTTCCCGATGACATTGCCAAGGTATACCTACTCTTTGAGTCGGTCTTTCTTGTTTGCATGGTATACATACTGAATTCCATATAGACATTTACTGTCAATGATGTTAATAACATATATTGGTTGTGGATATGGATATGGTTTCGACAGCTGATCCGCAATCGTTATCCATCAAAGGACAAACACCTATTTGATGATGTTTTGGGTAACGATTCTTTGCCAATGCTATTAAATAAAAATAATTAATTGCACTTGTTGAGTATCATTTCAATATGTGGTAGCTGCGGTATTATTGATTTACATATTTTTGTCAATTCCCAGCCATGTTTGTCCTTCATCATCCGGAGCATGGACATGCTGTTGTTCTTCCAATTATTTCATGTATTATAGATGGTACACTAGTTTATGATGGGAGCAGCCCTCCATTTGCTTCTTTCATTTCCCTAGTCTGCCCTAGCAGCGAGGTATGCAAAGCGAAACCATGACCTACCTTTCAAGTTTCTCTCTATATCTATTGTAGAAATTTCTCATTTTTCTCCGTTAAACAAAACAATAATTTCTGGTTCATGTTTCATTTCACAAGTTATGCTTTTGTCTTTAATTTTTCTAATTTGTTTACAGCATGCAATTTCTGTATGGGTTGAAAAGAATTTTCATATTTATGACACGTCTTTTGATACTTCTACAGAATGAATATTCTGAACAATGGGCTCTGGCGTGTGGAGAGATTTTGCGGATTTTAACTCATTACAATCGCCCAATTTACAAGCTGGAAAAACAGAATAGTGAAACAGACAGAAGCAGCAGTGATGGCAATTCTACAAGTATTGAATCAGAAGGGAAATCCTCCACCATACCTCTGGTACAACAAGAGAGGAAACCTTTCAGGCCCCTGTCTCCCTGGATCACTGACATATTGCTTGCTGCACCTCTGGGTATCAGAAGTGACTACTTTCGTTGGTGAGTGCAATATTTTATTTGGTCTAATTGTTGTGTTTTGGTTAGGAAGTAATCAACATGATAGGAAATGTAAAGATACAGTATGATTTCTTTACATTTTAATTCTAAAACTGGACTGAATTGCATGTTTTAAATTTTAGCGGGATAATCTTCAGTCCTATTTCCCCTGCTCAGTGCTTTGCAACTCCTCGGTCCTGATCTAGAAAGGTTCAAGTTATTTGGCATCGGAAATAATCTCTGTAATGGTGCCCATTCCTCCATTTTCCCCCCTAATAAACATAAAAAAATGTCCTAGATCAGAATGGACATGATGATGTATATCTAAAGAAAATTAATTTAATCACAGGAGAACACTGAAAGTAGAGAGTAACTTACTCCCTTCACAAAAAAAAAAAAATGGGACAATTTTTCATGGTTTGTGCAACAACTAAAATATTGAATATCTTGAACTGCACTCTTCTTTTACTGGTTTAAAACTATAGATAACAAAAACTGCGAACTCCTTGCATAAATGGTTGGATGGAAATTTTTTGTCCCTCAAACATAATATAGAAGAATGAGGCTGGTTTGGAAAAGATCCTTTCACCATCCCATATAGGATGTGCACTAGAATGATCTTGGATTTATATGGATGGCCAAAGTTTTAAACCTGTGAGGCACCTTCTATGGGATAAAACTGTATGCCACATGGCAGAAGCAGACAATACCTCATAGGGACTGAGCCAAGACTGTCACATGTGGTATTGAAGCCGCTCTGGGATTCTATCATATGGTGATCTGCACATGGAAGTGCAGATCCAATGATGACAACGATCGAAATCCAGAGCAGGAAGTCAGTCACAATCCGCCCCAGGGGGGGAGTCTATCACCTGTTGCATTGGCACTGTTAACTTCTCAATGTTGCATAGACACTGTTTGTAATGAATTCGTAGTGAACTTGTCATGGAATGCAATGAATCATATTTATTTCTTATCAACTTCTAGTTATGGGGATTCCCTTAACCTCAAATGTCATCATGCATTTTCAGGTGCAGTGGTGTTATGGGTAAATATGCTGCTGGAGAGCTCAAGCCACCAACAACCAGTAAGTTAATTTTTTTTTCTAGAAATATAGCATGTGAAAATTTGGCCTTTTGCTCTAGTAGCATCTAATCAAGAAGTTCATACTATGGTTTGTTTCATTTTTTAATAATCTGGGGTGCCTCCTGCATGATGAGGTGAAATCTCAATGTTAAGGAGATTTACTAGAAAAGGTGCAAATGTTACAGACGAGCTCTGGTTTTCTTGATAGGGATTTTACTAGAAAAGTTTGTAGTATTGTACAGGTTGTTAAGCTACTGAATGGCAAACATCTCATTTAAGGAATAGGTGGATTCTAAAAGTAAGCACCTAAACTTGGATGAAGAGAATGTTGAAGATCATTTATTTATTCATTTGAAATTGACGGGCATGCGTTACATGTAAAATGCATGCCGATCTATTCTTTTTTGCAATGGTGAAGATGAATATGAGATAGTGGAAGACATGATCGGTGTCTAAAGAGAAATAGTGCAAGGCAATTCTGATTTTTTTTTTCTTATGTAGGACTTGAGACGCGCACAATGATATTTCCATCTCTGGAACATATGTAGAAAAGTGAAACGCACATGTCATTTTCCTGTTTTGCATTCTACTGACTCTTTTTTTTTCCACCAAAATGATTAATGTTTTGCTTTGATAGCGTTGTCCTTTTTTTTATGGTTATTTCCACCATTGTCTCTAAGATTCTCAGTGTTGATGAAGTATGTTCAGCTCAAATTGTCAACAAAACAATCAGCAATGCTTTAAAAGTTTTACTGAAGGCAGAGAAATGACTGTCTTTGCACTGTTTCTGTTGTCAGAATTCCCTTTAAAGTGAAGATCTAGCTTACAACATCTATTAACATAATCCTTGATTGTAGTGGTAGGCACAAGTTGTTGCTTCCTTGGAACATTGATTTCCTAATGATTCCATTGGGGTTGTAAGTATTAACATATAATATAGCTGGGAGCTATTATGAGGATAATTTAAGTTTTATTACATAATCTACAAGGATAACATGGCAGTCTACACACTAAGACAAATATCACTATCCACTGATTTTCTTTTTTATCGTGTTAGCTTCTTCTCGCGGGTCAGGAAAGCATCCTCAGCTGGTGCCATCAACTCCAAGGTGGGCTGTGGCAAATGGTGCTGGGGTTATATTAAGTGTGTGCGATGAGGAAGTTGCTCGTTATGAGACTGCTACATTAACTGCGGTAGCTGTTCCTGCACTTCTACTCCCTCCTCCAACAACAGCTTTGGATGAGCATTTAGTTGCTGGGTTACCTGCTCTTGAGCCATATGCATGTTTATTTCACCGGTAACTTTCTGAAACTAAATGCTTATAAAAAAAACTTTCTGAATCTACATGCGTATTTGATTAACTTCTTGTTTGTGGTTATTGAATCATCTAGGGACTCAAATAAATGACATGCTTTTTTAATTGTGGGGACACAGTTCTTTGTGCGCCTTTTCCAGCCCTCATGTATTTTTATTGAATTATCTTTATCAATGTTTTTTAGCATGCAGAAAAACTGTATAAACAAAGGTGTAGTCTAGCATATAATTGACCATAGAGGTCTTAAAGACAGCAGGACACAAGTCCTCTGTCTACAAGTGTGACAATCCCAGTTTTAGTAGGTTGAAGCATTCTACTTATTAGTGGTTGTTAAATGTGTTCTATTCTGGGTAGGTATTACGCCATTGCAACTCCAAGTGCCACTCAACGACTTCTTCTTGGACTTCTTGAAGCACCGCCATCATGGGCTCCCGACGCTCTTGATGCTGCTGTACAACTTGTGGAACTCCTTCGAGCTGCTGAAGATCATGCATCTGGCATAAGGGTAAATTGCATAGTTTTGATTGCTGACATTTAATTGTACATTGACAAGCATCACTCCTGATCTTGTTCTGGAGTGTGTATACCTTCTTTATTACAGTAATTCACCTTGGCAACCAACTGTGCTTTCTGTTGATTTCTTATTACCTAGTTGATGTTCTCTTTGCTAGTCTCCATATGATCTTGTCAAGAGATGAAGAAGATACTGATTTTATCATTACAGTGACTACATGCACGGAATATTTAGTGTTTTTTTTTATTATTATAAAAGAAGAATGTATTAGTAAGAGAGTGAAGAGTAAATACAGCGAGGCATACAAGTCATTCTCCCATAGAATGCAAAAGAGAACCTAAATTAAAAATCAGCTTTTCTGTCCTTTGTACTTAGCTTCTGCAAAGCCATGAAAGATAGCTGTTCCCCCTTTCTGGAGTCTTCTGAAATAACTTGTCAATGGAAACAAAACATGTACACATTGTAATTCAAAAGTCCTATTTTTTTATTCACCTGTTTCTCTGTTTGTGATATCTTCACTTATTTCCATCAGAAGGAAGCTTTCTCAATCCCAAAAGAAGTGGGAGTTACTCAAGACATAGTATTTGTAATTGATTAATTTCTTTGGTCAATCTATGGTTATCTATTTTCCTATAGCCTTCTATTTCATTCTTAATTTATGTGTTCATTTGTGCAGCTTCCCCGGAATTGGATGCACTTGCATTTCTTGCGTGCAATAGGGACTGCAATGTCCATGAGAGCAGGTATAGCAGCTGATGCTGCTGCAGCTTTACTTTTCCGCATCCTCTCGCAGCCTGCATTGCTTTTTCCTCCACTAAGGCAAGTGGAAGGGGTGGAAGTTCAACATGAACCTTTGGTTGGTTATCTTTCAAGCTACAGGAAGCAGGTAATATAAATGTTAGTTGTTGATGTCAGTTTGACATGTTGTGACTCAAGCTATGAAAAAGGTCTTAATTTTATGCTTTATTTCATTTTAAACATGGTAACAGATAGAAGTGCCTGCAGCTGAAGCGACTATTGAAGCAACTGCCCAGGGAATTGCATCAATGCTATGTGCCCATGGACCTGAGGTTGAATGGAGAATTTGTACCATTTGGGAAGCTGCTTACGGTCTGATTCCTTTAAGTTCCTCAGCAGTTGATCTTCCTGAAATCATAGTTGCAACACCATTGCAACCTCCAATATTGTCATGGAATCTGTATATACCTCTCCTTAAGGTCCTGGAATATCTTCCTCGTGGAAGTCCTTCTGAAGCATGCCTAATGAAGATATTTGTTGCCACAGTGGAAGCAATTCTTCAGAGAACATTTCCACCAGAGTCTTCTAGAGCACAGACCCGAAAAACAAGATATCTTTCTAGCTTATGGCCTGCCTCCAAAAACCTTGCTGTGGCAGAGCTTCGTACAATGGTCCACTCTCTCTTTCTAGAATCATGTGCCTCTGTAGAGCTTGCATCAAGGCTACTATTTGTTGTGTTAACTGTGTGTGCCAGCCATGAAGCTCGTTCCAATGGCAGCAAGAGACCAAGAGGTGAAGAAAACAATCCTCCTGATGATGGCACAGAGGACTCACAATCGACATCTGAAACGCCAAGAAACATCAAATCTAGAAGGACGAAGAAACAAGGTCCAGTTGCAGCATTTGATTCTTATGTTCTGGCTGCTGTATGTGCTCTGGCTTGTGAGCTTCAAATGTTCCCCTTTGTTTCCAGGGGGAGTAATCATTCAACTTCTAAGCATGCACGGACTGTAGCCAAGCCTGCAAAACTAAATGGATCTGTTAGTGAGTTCCAAACTAGTCTCGACTCTGCAAGCCATCATACTCACAGAATTTTAGCTATTTTGGAGGCACTTTTTTCTCTGAAACCATCTTCTATTGGAACATCTTGGAGTTATAGTTCAACTGAGATAGTAGCTGCAGCTATGGTTGCTGCTCATGTTTCTGAACTATTTAGACGTTCAAAGGCTTGCATGCATGCGCTCTCTGTTCTGATGCGATGCAAGTGGGATAATGAAATTTACACTAGGGCATCCTCACTATATAACCTCATTGATATTCACAGTAAGGCTGTTGCATCCATAGTTAACAAGGCTGAGCCATTAGGAGCACACTTGCATACACCAGTTTGGAAAGATTCTCTTATGTGTTTTGATGGTAACAAGCAAAATAGAAGTGCAAGCACAGTCTGCTTTAATTCAGGGCAATCATCTGTCCTTCAATACGAAGAATTAGTTCATTCAGAAACTAAACTTAAATGTGAGAGAGCATCACATTCAGAAGAAGGCTCTGGAAGCACCTCGGGGAAAGGTATTGCGGGATTCCCCTTTGATGCTTCAGATTTGGCCAATTTCTTAACAATGGACAGGCATATTGGATTTAATTGCAGTGCACAAGTTCTATTAAGATCAGTGCTTCCAGAGAAGCAAGAGTTATGTTTCTCTGTTGTTTCTCTGTTGTGGCACAAGCTAATTGCATCACCTGAAACTCAACCTTGTGCAGAAAGCACTTCTGCTCAACAAGGATGGAGACAGGTAGTATTCCATGTTCTAATCACTTTTCCTTTAAATTGAAAATAAAAATTAGAAGCTTTGATGCACTTAATGTAAAATGTTTCATCCTATATGTATAAAAAATAGACATTTAAAAGTTTTTAGCATATATGACTGGGATGCATGATACGCTGCTCAATTATGGGGAAATGGATTTGATAGATCCAACTGCTTATATTTTATCTGAATTCTCACTATGTTCTCTGAAATATGCTTCTCTAAATACTTTTCAATATGTATTTAGGTTGTGGACGCACTATGCAATGTTGTATCAGCATCGCCAGCAAAAGCAGCTACAGCAGTTGTTCTTCAGGTGTAAATTTTGTTTTGCCTTTAATTATGCTGTAAAATGAAATTGTTTACCCTTTATTGTTGGCTAATCATTTTGAAACAACCTATTTTCTAAAGGTGGCACCACCTTCAGAGTAGGGCAATACAATAAAAAATCAGAACTCCTATCTTGAAAGTACAAAACATACTCACCTGGACACTGGAAAGGTGCAAAAAAAAGTTTATTAATTAAATGGTTTCTACAATTGTTTTGATCTCAAATTTGGAGGTGTTGCCTGTTGGGTGTTCAAGCTAGCATCCCTTTTTTCCTTGTTTTTATTGTTCTGTTCTGTTTTCCTCTAATATTCAGTTGCTTCAAGTGTTTAGTCACTCTCATGGCCTGTGTTCTTGTTAGGCGGAGAGGGAATTGCAACCTTGGATTGCCAAAGATGATGATGATTTAGGTCAGAAGATGTGGAGAGTCAATCAGCGCATCGTCAAGTTGATTGTTGAGCTGATGAGAAATCATGATACCTCAGAATCTTTGGTAATTTTGGCTAGTTCATCAGATCTACTTTTACGTGCCACAGATGGGATGCTTGTTGATGGAGAAGCATGCACTTTACCACAGCTTGAGGTAACTTACTGAAGAAGTTTTCACTTTACATTGGAATATGTGACCTGCTCTTTATAATGTTCCCTCACCTTCTTCCCAAAAGAAGTTACACCAAAATTATATTGACTGGAGGCTTATGGCACCCCAAGATGTAGTCAGCAGTCCTTTCTCAACAAAAGGAAAGTACTTATATTAAGTGATTTTAACCTATCAATTTCTATTTGGCAGCTACTGGAAGCAACAGCTAGAGCAGTTCAGCCAGTGCTGGAGTGGGGAGAGTCTGGACTTGCGGTTGCAGATGGCCTTTCAAACATCTTAAAGGTGAATATACCCTGTTGACATATCCATTTTCATTTTGTATGGATGTTGCACACACACGTACACGAGCATGTTTACAGAGGACATGTAAGCTAAGAGGTGAGGCAATGGAGTACTCAATGCCACTTAGCAAGAAAATATACATGACACATGCTCATTTGATTTTTTTGGGCCAATTCATGCAGTGCCGTCTACCAGCTACTATCCGATGCCTTTCTCATCCAAGCGCTCATGTCCGTGCTCTGAGCACATCTGTTCTTCGTGATATTCTTCAAACTGGCTCAATAAAACCCTCTTCCAAGCAAGGGGACAGGAATGGAATCCACGGACCCTCTTATCAATATTTCAGCCCAGATAAAATCGACTGGCAAGCTGATATTGAAAAGTGCTTAACCTGGGAAGCTCGTAGCCGACTTGCCACAGGAATGCCCATTCATCATCTTGACACTGCTGCCAAGGAGTTAGGCTGTACTATTTCCATTTGACGTCTTAGCTTATGGCAACCATTTCAGGTTTATCATTACGCTTTCCATGAGTGAGACTTTCAGATATAAGTAGACCATGTTAACGATTAAAGGATCCGATGGCCAGAAAATTAACTTTCACTTTGTTCTAGGTTTAAAGCCCGGGGGATAACAGTGTGTAGTGAAACCAGTGAACAGGGCCATGACAAAATCTCGTGTTGTGATTAATTTTATCTTTGTTCAGGTTAGATTTTTATGTTACCTGCCAAACTTTAACATTGATGATTCCTTTTACAGATTGGTATATAGCACAAGGCATCAGGTTACATCCGAGTTATAATAATTCGGTTTATCTTTATTTGTTTAGTAAATTAGGGTTTGGTCCCTGTATTTGTAATGAAATAATTAGCCAGTCCCATTAGTTTGAAAACCCTAATATTTATGTGTAACTTGAATCCATCTATTGACAATTTATTGTTTTTTTTCCCTAAAAAATATCCTTCCAAAATTTACAATCCTACTATAGACAAATATAAAAATGCATTTAAAAAGGGTAATTGAAAATTTTGTGAAAGAATTGACAGTCAACTTGTAAAATAATGACAACTTTGGGACTAAATCATAATTTTCTGTCTTGTGTTTCGGTTCGCTGTTTTTGTTACTTTAACCTCCAGTGGCAGGAACAAGTTTTGCTCGGAAGTCTGGACTCAGGCATGGCCCTGTTACACGATACAAAGCAGACACCAGGACACAGTCAGAGACTGAGAAAGTAACTAAATCATCATACCGAGAAATGGGTGTTGGGATCCTTGATATGGAGAGAACTCTTCACTGATTAAAATTTATTTTTATTCTCTGGAATTTTTATTCTCTGGAAACCCAGAAGGTCATAGGGTTAATCATTGGCGAGTTTTAATTTGGTTCATAAACTCTGAGATGATAATAGCCGTGCTGCGGTAGTCACTGGTTAACGAACTTGACGGATATTCATCTAAACGAATCTGAATGGGTCGGTCGGATATTTATATTTGGATCGGGTACAAGCAAATGACTACTTTATCGGACCTGAAACCCAACCCATACCCGGTGCACCAGTCACCACAATGTCTCTCATCCTCTCTCTCGCTCCTACCAATGAAAGCAAACTGTCTTCATTTCCGGCCTCCGAGTTGGTACTAATAGTGAGTTTGAACAGAAGTCATCAAGAGTCGAGTTGGAGTGATGGGAAACCGATCGATCTTCTGTTGCTGAGACTGGAGGCATTGTTGACAAACAGAGGCATTTGTTGGGAGAAGGAGAAGGGGGCATTGCTACTATTATTGTTGGACTTGTTGTCCGAGAAGAAAATGAAAGCATTGAATGTTTTCCTAGTTTCTTGACCAGGTATACATTTATAGAGGATGTTAAGCGCCTATTCCTCGCCTAGAGAAGCGAGTTTGTGCCTTTTCTTGGTTTCTAACGGGCTTTGTTTCTGCTCTCTACAGATTTTGGTTATCAATTGCTCTACAGAAAGAGGAAACGGCACCATTTGATCTGAATTAGTATTAGCATCCACCATAGCTAGGCTTGGTTTGTTTGAAGCTCAAGTGTTTGATTTTTGGTTCGTTTAAAAGAAAGAGTGGTTGATAAGAAATTGAAGAGGGAGAGATAATTTTGGATGCATAGACGCAGACATGAACAATACCAAAACTCGATTGTAACGGAATCCCTAATCATGGAGGCAAAAAGTTGGGAGAGCCAGTCCCACTGCGGACATGTATGAAGGGGCCGGATCCATATAGTTTTTCTACACGGGTCCGATCCTTAAACCCGAATAGAAAAAGAAAAGAAAAGTTTGGGCGGGTAATATCGTCTTCTGAAAAACCAAAATCCTACCACCTTTTAATAAAAGGTATAAACCGTCGTTCGCACTGTCGCGTCTCTCTCTCACTCTCTCTCTTCCCTAGTAACAGCTGCTTCTCCCGCTCCGCCCCGGAGACTCTCCTCTCTCGAACGCTCAAAATGGTAAGTTAGGGTCTCGATAATTGACACATTTGTATGTCAATGAAGTTTATTATGCTTGATCTAGATTGGTAATATGCACATGTATTAGATTTGATTTCAGGTGGTGGTGTTTTTTTTTCTATTTTTCTTATGTAATTGATCGATGATTTCGCATGTGGGTTTTATCTCTAAAACAGTCTTTGGCGGCTAACGAGGACTTCCAGCACATTCTGCGTGTGCTGAACACGAATGTAGATGGGAAAAAAAGAAGATAATGTTTGCTTTGACATCAATCAAAGGTATTGGCCGGCGCTTTGCTAACATTGTCTGCAAGAAGGCCGATGTTGACATGAACAAGAGGTCTCATTCTCCCTCGCTTTCTGTATTGTTCTGTGTGAATTTTGTTTTTTTGTGCTCGCTGGTTAGATTCTTAATCATAGATTAGTTATCGAATATCGTTTAAGGAAATACGTTGATATTGGTTTTTTTTTATTAACGTGGATGTATGGTTAGCTTGTGTTTACCTCGACTAATCCCACGGGTCCTGAAGTTAATGACCATGTAAGTTTTCAGTTGCCCTGAGGTTTGTGGGACTCGAATTGGTGACTTTTAGGAAGCAAACCCAGAGCCTGAGAAGTTGAGCTATACCCCTCATGCTTACGTTGATTTTTTTTAAAAAAAATTGATTGGAAGTGTATGATTTTGCTTTGGGGGCATTAATGACATGCTAGAGGGTAATTAGCATAATGAAAGATGGTGTATTTTGAAATTTGAGGTGAAATATCAGAGATCATTTGTCGTTGCTGCGTCAAAGCAAGAGAGAATAATTAATTGATCAAGATTTGTTGGGCGTTTTAATTTCTGAAAAAGTCATGATTTGTTATAGTATCAGTTTTTCTCTCTCCATAAAACTAATTTAATTTTCTTCGTTATTGTCAGGGCTGGTGAACTATCCGCAGCAGAGTAACCTTATGACTATTGTTGCAAATCCTTGCCAGTTCAAAATCCCAGACTGGTTTTTGAATAGGCAGAAGGATTACACGGATGGGAAGTATTCTCAGGTCGTGTCAAACGCATTGGACATGAAGTTGAGAGATGATTTGGAGTGTTTAAAGAAGATTCGGTAATTTCTTGTTTGCTATGTTTTTATATAAACTAATTTATATGGGATCAAGTGCATTCACTGAAAACATGTTCAGCTCTTTAGATTTCCTAAATTATCTTGTCATTCACATTATTATTTGCTTCTGCCATGTCGAACTGAAATTATTTTTGGTATTTAGTAGCTTTTCATCATTTGTATGTGATGAAGTCGTGCAAAACTTCAGACAGGAATTGGATTTCCCATGGCTGTTTCCTGGGCTGGCAGAGTGGGTCTTGACCTTGGTCCAGTGGTTGTTCACATGAAAAAACAAGTTCCCTGTAGAAATTGGACCCTTCGATACTTTAAGGTAGTAAATATAAAAGGAAAAAAATAATATACACTAAGGGAAATAATATAAGCAGCATTTAATTGTTGATGCTGAAGAGAGAATGTGTGAAGAGACTATTTTTAGCCTGCGAATGAACTTGTGTATATTTATTGGTTCTTACATGATGACTTAGTGTATTTATACACTCATTCATGACCCTTATGGAGAAGGAAAATATTTTTCTAAAAGGTAGTCATTGGTTGTTGTGTCGTGCTTGTAATTAGTGAAGGTATTGGTTGTTGTCATTGGTTGTGATATTTTGCTATTCCATTGATGGAGATGTTGGTGCTTGTCGTGGTGTCTTGGGAAATTGGTGGAGAGGGTGGCTAGCTATTGTAGGCATGGAGAGCAGGCACAGGAGACTGACTAGCATGTCAAAGATGACCATTATAGGCGCAGAGAGTAGTAGTTTTGCAATCGGCATAGAAATGTGATGCTGCTTTGCACAATTATGTGTGGGAACTAAAAAAAAGCATAGATGTGAGTGCCGGGGCAAGATTGGATAGCCCGAGGTGAGTTGAGATCGAGTGAGGGGCTTGAAATACTAAGATTTTAGTTGTTTGAGCTTGATCCGAACGACTAGAAGGTCCAGCCGTTAGGACCACACCCAAACAGCTGGAGAGTCTAGCCATTTAGGCGTGACCCAAATGGCTAGCGAGTGGGTCACTTGTCGTCTTCGGGCAGCACATGTGGCCCACTTTGGACACCAATGGTGGCTTTCCATGATGTGTACAAATTACTTTTGTCGGGATGTTTTTGATGATACTGAGGTTGTTGTCATTGGAGCTCGAGTATATTTTTGGTATCTCATTTTTTTTTGTTTCCCATTTCTTTTCTTTCTCTCTCTCTCCGCCCTTGTTGTCTGTGCCAACTCATTTCTTTGCTTATCTTTTCTAGCTGTTGGATTGTCTTTGTTTCCCTTGTGGTCATTGGATCTTCGTACTCCTTTAGGTTGTCAAATGTCCATTATAATTCATGGGAAGGGAAGAAATGCACATTTTGTGCGCGGGAGAACTTTTTTTAAAATCTTTGTTGTACCATCTTACAACTCTTTTTAAATGTTAATGTCAAATAGCTGCAATGCTAAAACTTACTGTCTTGAGGGAAATGCATCTCTGTTAAAGGCTTAGGTGACAAAGTTAGTACCATGAGCCTGTTAGATGGCCTTGATGAAACTTATTATCAGTGAAACATAATCCTGCGATCTGATTCGAACCTTGTCATGCAGGAACCACCGTGGTCTGAGGCACTACTGGGGTCTTATTGTCAGGGGTCAGCACACAGACTACTGGCCGCGTGGAAAGACTGTTGGTGTCTCGAAGAAGCGCTGAGCATATAATTGCAGCATTGAACAAATTTTATATATGGCTTGGCTGAAACCTGTCCCTTTCTGGTGCAACTAATGTTTGTGGTAGGCTAGTTTAGAAGTGATATTGCCATATTGGAAAGATTTTTATTTTCGCGGCCTCCTTGTCTATTTGAATCGGTGTCAAATTCTTATTTCATTATTTGAAAAAAATGCCCTCACTTGCATCTACTTTCAGATTTCTGCATATTGAGTGAGCTTTTGGATATTCATTCTTGCTTGGGCGTTCCATGGAATGCAACTTGGAAGTGTTATTTTAGACGACCGAAGGGCGCTTGTGGCTTTGCAATAGAAAGGCGCGCATGAACCATATTTTTGGAGGTGCTACGGGCATGGAGATGGATTGGTTAATGTCTCGAGAAGAAAAATTAATTTTTTTTCTAAACACACCTTTAAAGAATCTTGTTTTCATTTTTGCTTTTAAAATTAGGATTTTCAATGACCAATTTTTTTTATATTATTATTTTGAACTTTTAGGTGTAAGAATGCTATCCATCAGTTCTTACATCAAATCTAAATTATTTTTCAACCATCCAATCATAAATATATAATTCATACTTAAACTAATACACTATTACATGAACAGAGATTTATTTTCTCGGACTCTTGGGTTGCATTCGAATCCCAATTAACAGCAATGATTACTTATTTTGATTAATATATATATAAAAAGAAAAAAGCATATGTGCAGGGAAGCAAACGTCCGCGTTATGATTTGCTTGCTGCCTCCTGCCTGCTAAAAACACCATTCCCCACCGCCCCACGACACTTACATTTCGCAACAGAATTTCACTTCCTCCCCCCTCTCTCTCTCTCGGAATCTTCAGGACTCTTTTGAACAAAAAAAAACCATTACAGAGTACCTTCCAAAGCAAAGAAAAAACAGAGTAACTGCAAATTGCTTCAAACGCACATCATAACGCCCTCCTCTCCTCCATAATTCCTTCTCTCCGTTTCACTCTTCTTGAGCTACTACGGTACGTACATTTTTCTGCACACCGTAAAAAAAATTGACTTCAATCGTGATTTTGTTTTCTACGATCTGTTGTGGTGATTGTTGGATTATGTTGCGATCTTAAAAATAATAACGTAATACAGATCTGAGTTTATAGAATTTTCGTAATTTTCTCATGATTTACCTGAGATCTGCCCTCTATGATTTGATCTCAGAATTGTTTGATTATTACCCTCTGATTCTTTCTGTTAAGGAAATTGATAAATGATTTTAGTTAAACTATCAATTTCCATTGTAATTATAAAATAGCTCGCTTTTGTCTATCGTTTTTTTATATATAAAAACTCTTAGGTTAATTTAGTTAAACCCTAAGTAGAGAGAGCTTAATTTAGAAGGAGGAGGAAGGTGAGTGTTTGGTAACTTACGTGGTAACCACAATTTTGATTTCCATCCGTTCTTGATGTTTGCAGAGAAGCGTGTTGCTGGCTGGTCATTGTGATGTGGATGGGGATATTTTTGGAGGCTGAAGGGTAAGCGTTTGAAGGCTTTTCAAAATTTAAGTTTTGAGAAGTAAATTACGATGGCTCCATCTAGCAGCAAGGCAAATAAAAAGGGAGCTGCCGATGCGGCTGCCTGGATGTTCAATGTTGTCACTTCTGTTGGGATTATTATTGTCAATAAAGCCTTAATGGCTACTTATGGTTTTAGTTATGGTGAGTTTGTTTCTCATGCTCTTTGTTTTCTTTTATTTGTTTGAACATTCATGAGGTTTTAGTAGTTAGAAGTTTCCTTTTTTATGGTTTCTTGCAGCTACGACGTTAACTGGTATGCATTTTGCTACCACGACCTTGATGACTGGTGTTTTAAGGTGGTTGGGTTACATCCAAGCCTCTCATCTACCCTACCCTGAGCTTTTGAAATTTGTTCTCTTTGCAAACTTCTCAATTGTTGGAATGAATGTTAGTCTAATGTGGAATTCAGTGGGATTTTATCAGGTAAATGTTGTTTTGCTGTGTTTTGGCAGTTGATTATTGCAATAATGTTACTCACATGTTTATTTTAAATGTCAGATTGCAAAGCTGACTATGATTCCCGTATCCTGCCTTTTGGAAGTGTTGTTTGACAAGATTCGGTACTCACGAGACACAAAGCTGAGTATAGGAGTTGTTCTGTTAGGCGTTGGTGTTTGCACTGTCACTGATGTGAGTGTTAATGCCAAAGGTTTCATTGCTGCCTTTATTGCAGTCTGGAGCACTTCGCTGCAACAGTATGTAAGTGTTTATGGACATCTATTTCTTTACATGTGTTATCCTATTCCATTTCAATTTAAAGAAGTTTATCAATTGTAAATTGCAAAGTTAACTAATCAAGTTCGTTAAAATGATTCATTCATATGCAGCTCCTCTAATAACTCTGTTGAATCATTTACTTGCAGTATGTACATTACCTCCAAAGGAAGTATTCACTGAGTTCCTTCAACCTACTGGGTCACACTGCTCCAGCCCAGGCCGCAACACTGCTATTATTAGGCCCCTTTTTGGACCACTGGTTGACAAACAAAAGAATTGATACCTATGACTATAGTGCTGTCTCTGTGGTAAGATAGCCAACAAAATTTGACTTATGTTTTTTCAATAATCATCTTCATGATTTTGCTATAATCTGGATACACCTGCCATTCTTGCATATTATTATGCACGCTGTAGAGTAGCTGAGATTTTTGTACCATATGTTTGCTTAGGGATCGCATGAACATGCCTTATAGATGCATCTGCACTTCTAGTTGTCTGCATAGCTGTGGACACATGGCTTGTCATTGTGATCTCCAGATGTGTTTATACGGTTGCCTATGTTTACATTTGCACTTGAATAAGTTCTTGCCTTCTGCACTCCAATTTGAACATCGGCACACAAGGTGGAATGATTTGGCTATGTTGGGATTTACAATTGAGGCAGCCAATTGGAAAGGGCAGAAAACTATGAAGTCCTCGATGCAGTTTAATATATATGTGATTAGTACTTAAAAGCTAACTGGATGCATTTTCTTAACAAGAAAAGTTAAACAGTGAGGAAAAAGCAACCCTGGTCTGTGCTGTGAAAAATTTCTAGTGTGGCCGTGCTCTTAAAAAGTATAATATTAGTTTCACGGCTCCATTTTCTGCAATCAAGTCTGACGATGACTTTAATCTCGCATACAAGTTATGTTGCTGCTTATTTGTTATGGTTCCTGTTTGCATTAACTCGTGTGTTTGCTATTCCATTTTACATAGCAGTATTGCTTTGCATAATGTTGTTGTACATGAATGCCTTTTATTTTCTTATAAAAGGCCGAGGGCAATTTTTTCTTACTTTCTTTAACTACTTTTGTTTGTGTGTTTGAGCATGATTTTCTTACCCGAGTTTACAGAATCCCATCTCACATTTTCTCTGAATCTTGGTTTCTGCAGATGTTTATTGTTATATCATGCACCATTGCGGTAGGGACCAACTTAAGCCAGTTCATCTGCATTGGCAGATTCACAGCGGTGTCCTTTCAAGTACTTGGTCATATGAAGACGATCCTTGTGCTGATCATGGGATTCTTTTTCTTTGGAAAAGATGGTCTTAATCTACATGTGGTTCTGGGCATGATCATAGCCGTAGTTGGGATGGTTTGGTATGGCAACGCCTCATCTAAGCCTGGAGGTAAGGAGCGCTGGAGCCTCTCGCTACCTACAAGCAGACCACAAAAACAAAGTAATTTGTCAGAGTCCGATGAACATGATGGGAAAGTCTAAACGTTTATGTAGGATAAATTAAGCATACAAGGGTAGCTAATTCCAGGAACTTGTTAATCATTTGAGATTAGAAAACCTTGCCATTCAATTCTAATTCTTTCTTGTTGATTTTGTAATTCTTATTTTGCTTTTATTTGTGTTGGATCCTATCAGGGAAAATGATGTTTTTGATAAGATCAGGCTCCCTGCAAAATCTTCTTCTGTCACACGAATATTATTCATGGTAATTTATTCGAGTCAAAGGGGAAAGAAATTGCTAGTGATTACTTTATGTTCCATTTGATTAGAAATAATTTGATTTCTTTCTTGATGTATCTAAGTGACCATTTCTCCCTCTTTTTCTGTGCACATTCTATATAACTACTTGCGCAGTTTCACAACATCAGAAGTTTTTAGGTTTGACCGGAGAAAAAAAACTGAAAATTGAAAAAAACTGAAAACTGAAAAAACTCTCGCCAGATAAAATTTTGGCCAGGATTTTATTACAACTACTGGAACCATCACGATAAATAAAAATTTATGGCAGGTTTTACAAAAACAGATGACACGTTGTCTTCTGCTTCTTCTTTTTTCTAATATGTAATCCGTCCCATCTTTTTTTTAAAAAAAAAACAGCCCAAACTCTTTAGCATAGCTAGGCTCAATAATGTCTGATTTTTTTTTTTAAATTAGTATTTTTTCATGTTTTTTTTTCATGTTTTTTTTTCAAAATAATTTTTTAATTTAAATTTAAATTAATATCCATTCTCTCTTTTATTTTGTTTATTTAGCTGCTTTAATTTTTTAGTCATTCTGTATACATTTAGTTCTTAAAGAGATTATTTTAATTCATCTATAATTTTCTTTTTATATTTTGTATAAATAAAAAATATTTATTTTTGGATAATATTTCTAATATGTGTAACCTTATATAATATTTTTATTTTATTTTATTCAATCAATTTTATTTGTGTCTATTTCTATTATTGTTTGATTAAATAAAAATTTAATTTTGATAAATAAAGTCATTAAACACAATAAGGTCAAAGAACTATATTGCGAAGTCAAATATCTTGATCTATATATGTTTTTTATTTTTTTTCATCATTATTTATTGTTAATGATTTTTTTTATTTGATTACATGTAAACGTACACTTTTTGATTTACATTTTTAAAAAAATTTATGTACAAAAACACACAATTTTCTTTTTAGAAAAAAAAAATACTATTTCATGTTGAATACATATAGTCAATTGGATTTCAATCCTTGTAAGGCATGGTAAAAATTAAGATTCCATTTATTTTTACATTTTAAAAGTTCTTTTAAAAAAATAAATTATTTTATTATTATTTTTTATTTTTAATTAATATTTTACTATTTTAATTATTTTAATATATTAATATTAAAAATAAATTTAAAAAATATATATTTTTAAATAAAAAATACTTTAAATATTAAAATACCAAACATGTTTTAAAAACGGAAAAGGAGATGGTATGCGCGTAAAGGGAGTTGGGGTACTGTGCCACCACCACCCACCATCCTAACCACACACCCTTTCTTCTCGCATTAAAAACCTTTATTTTTTGTTTTTGTTCTCTAATCTCTTTTATTAAAAAAAAAACAAGGAGCACAAGAACACGCCACATTCTCCTCTTCTCTAGAGAAGAAGCAAAGAGAAACCAGAGACCCTTTTTATTCATCTTTTCCTTTTTTAGCCAAAAAAATTCAATCTATCCCTGTATATAAAATCTAATTAATTAACTAACTGTTATTAACGATGGGAAAGAAGAGAAAATCCATAGCAACAAGCCTGGAGGAGGTGGATCGGACCATGTACGCTTCGTTTTGCAGTGCTGCAAACTCTCTGTCTCAGCTTTACACACAGTCTATGAACCACCAAAAACTCTCTTTCCAAGCCGGTGAACGTCATGGTCTTGTAAGATTCCCTCTTTATCTCTTTGATTTATTGAATATCTGTTTGTATATGCGCTTGTTTTGTGGGTATATGTGCTTATTTTTGGTGGGGTTGTTTTCCTTTATGGAAAAGTTATTGTTTTTGATCAATCAAGCTCGTACCTTTTTCATTTCCTTTCATTGGTTCACTGAATTTTTTTTTTATTGTTAGTCTAGTTTAGGGGTTACCCCTTTCGATTTTTCGGTGTAAACTTACATGGATGGTTTGATTCTGGTTGATTTGCGAAGTTTATGGCTGGATGGATACATTATGTGGTTTTGTTAATGGATTCACATTGGAGTTACTGTCTGTTAATTTAGTTTTTTTTTTTTTGTTAATTGGCGTTGTTAATTATCATTGCAGTTGAATGTAGTACTTTGCTTTTCACTTTTTTCTGAGTGGCTTGCGCTTTGAATGGTTATAATAGATTGGCGTTATAATTGACTGTTGAGGAGGTAGATTTGTTAAAGCATCAATTTTTTAAAATTCCCATTTAAGGAAGCAAGCGGGATTTGAGTATTTTGATACCTTGTGTGATGGAGAAACAATAGAATCCTGGCTGGTTTGCCTTGGAAAAGAAGGTTTCAGTCTTTAAGGGACCTCGCTTTTAAATTGGAGTTGTTGGAGTGCTTTTTCTCTTGGATTATGAATTTGCTCATATGTGCTAATGGCCGTGTAATACTTGTAAATGGAAGAGTTTTGTCGTGAACCTAGGAACAAGCTCGTAAGCTCCTGATAGTTTCAATTTGTAAACGGTAATCTAGTTGATTGGTGGTGTAGAAGGTCACCTTTGTTTCCAAGTGGTTGTATCACGTGATACTTTGATGTTGACAAACAGTTGCTTTGCAGGAATAGCAGTTTTGAATTTGATTTATGTGAGTGAGAGACATGAAATGGTGGCTCAGTACTTTAACAAGACAAAATAGATAGTTTTTATGGAATGTGTTTTCCAATTAATTAAGGGGATGAGACAGTTAGAAAGCCAGGATAAGGACTGGAAAGAAAAGCTTATTCCTATAATTTTGGATCAATGGGTTTCAAAGAGATAGACTTTTCAGTACTCTGAAAGTTAAAAGGAAAGTAAGTTTAGTTGGGATGGAACTGGTCTGTCTTGGGAAGATTGGAGAAGCTGAAAATGTAGTTCTTATAGATTGGCTCTGGCCCGAAGATTGAACATGTTTTCACAGTCTTGGATGATAGCTATTCATTGATTATTTGATAGTCAACAAAAAGTTTATGGAAGAGCTCGAAGAGAAAATGTGGACTATAATTTCTGTGGGGGTGAAGCTAAATGGTGGCATAAGATAAAGGTATCAAACAAATATAAATATTTGAAATTCAAACAAATCTTTGTCATGGTTTTCATTTTGTACTTTGCCTTTTTACACATGCTTTTAAAGTGCAACCTTTCTACTTTTCATATAGAAGTTTAAAATCATTTTTCCTATAGCATAATCATGAGGCTGGCTACTTCTAAGTTCAGGGAATGGGATCGCCTTCTTCAATTTGGTTAAGCACCTGCTTGTTAGAGCAGTATAATATATTAATCAGTACAACCAGTAAAGATGGTCCTTCTCTGCATGTATCACTGGGTATGCATTCTCTGATGATTCTAGTGAGAAGTTAAGACCGCAAACTTTTTTTTCACGTTAACCATACACCCCCATTTATCATTGCATTCTCCAGTGTCTAGGCCTTTTCCCCATTTCTCATGCATCTTAAGTTGTGGAGCATGAGCTCTTAAATAAATTTCTGTTAGTTTTGTTTGTATAACTAACTAAATACAGATATGATTTTGGCATACATAGGGCGTTTACTAAGAATACTGATTGTGAACAAGCTTTGAAGTAGTCCTGAGCCGGGTATTCCTTATCTTAGAGTGGTTATGGAGCTTAGTGGTGGTTTTGGTTCAAAACTAAAATGTTTTGCTGTGTTTGAGATTATATCAGAGTGTTTCATGTTAAAAATTACAGATGAAAATGACTGATTTGGTTATGAAAATGATTTGTAGGGCAATTGTTTGGTCAGTTTTGGTTTTGCATTTAAATTTGTTTTGTTCTTTTCAACTTTAAGATAGATAGTCTATTCAGTACAGTATGAAATTTCACAAAATAAATGCAGTTAACATCAAGAACAATGGACTTCTCTTCCAAAACAGCCTGCTGCTCTTTTCCACCTGCAGAGTAAAAGAGACAATGGAACAGCGCCATGAGAAACTCTAAAATGAAGAATAAAAGATTTGTATGCCATTCCCAATACCTGCTCAAAACACACCCAGTTACTCTCGATACAATTTTTCTTTCATTAGAACCTACAGAATAACTCACAACACGCGATCTTGACCTAGCTCTTATTCTTTTGATGCTTTTAGCTTCCAAATTGGAAGATTATCTCTTGTTGAATGCCATATAAGCTGTCACATCACATATATCCTCTCAACCAGACTTATCTACTGACCTTGATTGATTTCTTTCAAGCTTAGTTATCTTGTTGAATTTGCTTATTTAGCCTGGTCATATTGTTTTCAGGAAAAACTATATCAATGGATTTGGAGACAACAAGAGGGAGGATCTAGGGTGACAACATTTGATATAATCAATTACTTACAGGTTCGTGTCAATTATTCTTCTTGCCTGATCTATTTCAATCTACTGTCTGTGTGTGCGCTTTCATGTGTGTGTGTACTGACATGCAACACGCACCATATGCTTGCTTCTTGTGTATGTGCAAATGTATTGATACTTCCTTATCCATGAAACCACGGTTGGATATATGAAATATCTGTGTAAAGTCAAATTGATACTCTTCTTGGAATTAATTGTTCATGATGATACTGAGAACATCTTCATATATAACATGAAAATCTTACTTATCTTGTGGTACATCAAGATGAACATTATTGTCAAGTGTCCAAAATATTTCTTATAGCTGCCTTTCATTTTTTCTTTGCCTTATTAGACATTAACCATGTTCTAGCCACCTGAACACTGTAGATCCTTTTTATTTGGGCATTGTTTGTTAACACAACGTAAAAGAGAACTTGATGAACTTGATTGTCAATTAAATAGTAATCTCATGCCAGTCACCTGAACATGTAAAACCTTCTTATTTGAGCACTGGTGTAACAGAGATATTTCTCTACACAGAGCTATCAGATAAATATGGATGCATGCCTGTTAGGCTTGGCTTAATTGTCTTTTCCTTATTCCTTATCTTTTGGTTTTGCTGGTTTTATCTTCTTTCTCTCGATTAACATGTATGTATGTGCGCGTGCACATGTTATGAGTGACTAAGACAGTTATATGTTAGATATGTAACCGATCCATGTATATTGTTTAGCCGAGATCTGAAATGAAGTGGATTTTGCTTATGTGTATTGATAATAACTTGATTGTATCTAAAATTGAGTAATGCTGTGGTCATGATGCAGAATGAATTGGACTATTGTGGAGAAGAACCATCAATGTCTCCTAGAACGCCACACCAACATCAGAATTCCCAACCTATTCCATCCACAAATTCCACCTTTCTGGTTTCTTCGGGCTCGTCTGGCCTGCCAGCTACTGGTCAGGGCACCCGCTCTGAACACTGTGATCAACAATCTAAGAATACAGTTTTCTCAAATGCTTTGTCAAGCCCTGTTCGCAGGAGTCTCCAGAACTACCACATTGCTCAGGGAGGCTACTGTCCACCTGGTGGTTCACTGTCAGGAAATGGAACCCGCGCCAGTGAGCCCAACTTTCTTCAGAACCATAACAGGGATCCTAATCTTCCCAGTTCCAATGATTCCTCCATGGACATCTAAGATAGCAGGTCTCGCAAGCTTCTTTCCATGCTTTGGTTAAAGGATCTGGATGGCTGTTGCAGTTGTGTTGCTGTTTTGGTTGTTCGTGATCTTCTCAGGAAGAAAGCACATGGAATGGTTAGTCCATACAAGAATAATCACTTTATGCTGTCAACTTGTGAAGCGTGTGAAGAAGAAAGGCTTAGTGGGTGAGTTCTCATGGAGCAGAATGCTTATGTGATGAGCACCATAACCTATCATTTTATCCTTTTCGTTGTCCTTTTAAAATGGTAAATTTGGTTTATGTTATATGTAAAGTGCTTTGTTGAATTGATTATACTACTGTTACAAATTAATTTGGCATCAACTCGTTTCGAACTGCAAATTTATTTATTTTTATTTTTTTCGTTTCACGACCTCTTATCACTCTAGAACTATTATCAATTATAATTATCAACGTAATTAAACAATTTGTGGTGAACCGCCTTAATTTTGTTTTTTTTTTCATTCGAAGTTTTTTTTTATTGTTTTTTTTGTCTTTCAAGCCTTTTTTTTAAAAAAAATTAGGTACTTTTACTTCCCATTTAATGAAACTCAATCTTTTTATTTTATCTTTTTATTGGTTCATTTTATTTCTAATTTAATAATTGTAGTGTTGTTTTGTAAAAATAATATTGGTAAATCATGAAATAGTGTTTGAAATCATAAAGATAGAATATTAAAAAAATAATAAAAATACATCACATAAAAAAAACATAATTTATAGTGGGTTGTGCTTTTTTCTTTTCCTTTATTTTTTTTTCACTTAATTTTTTTTTATTTTCAATTTATTCATTACACATTAAGTTGATTTGATGTTTTATTTTAGTTAGTTTTATACATGCTATCACAATGTTAATAATAAGTTTTGACTTTCAATTTATACTCAATTTGAATCAATAAAATTTAATTTTATTGATTCAAATAAATTAAAATTTTCAGGATTCAATTTCAAACTCAAAAAAATATTTTAATTTTTTATTTTAAAAAATAACATCTTTATTTTAATTTCCAACTCAAGTTTTGATTATAATTAACAAATTTATTAATATATATAATTATCAATTTATGTTATTAAATATACCTATAAACTTTTTAGCTTGCAGTAAAATTCTTCTCGATGGTAAAAAATAATTAACAAAACCAATGTTTTTTTTTTTTTTTTGTTGAAAAAAAAAAAAAAGTTTATCCCACGACATGTCATGGAGAATCAAATAGAAGAAGTAAAATCAACTACTCCTCGTTATTCCTAGATTATGGCATGGCCCATCATCGCCCATTGTTTCATGCCTTCAAAATCAGCATTACAAGGTGCCCAAGGTATCTTGCACCTCAACTTAATTATTAGAATTGCTAATTATTAAAAAAAAAATGGATTAGGATTCTATTGTTCGCACAAATTTATTAAACTATGTATTTAACCTGATTTTTTTTTTATAATTTTCATTAATTATTATTAGATCGATAAAAAACAACTCCATCTTTTTATATTTTTAAATCACAATAAAATAACTAAATTATTTTTAAAAATAAAATTTATTTAACTAATATTTAGAGGCTTTTTCAAATTTTAACATTTTCTAAGCACAATAAAATAATTACATTACTCTTAAAAGTAAAAAAATTTTCAACCAGGAACATGGAATTTTTCATATTTTCATTTTGAATTTTTTAAATTATAATCAAGTTGATCGAGTGACAATTTAGTATTTTGATAAATATAAAATATTATTCAAAAAATAAAAGTGAATTGCATTACAAGGTGCCCAATATTATTAAAGATGGTCTCGACGGTGTTGGAATCATCTCGGTGTCCCTTCCCTTCCTAGGCGGTTCATATAGTTTACCGACCTCTGGTTGGTACTAATGACATTTTTTTTTGTCTAATTTTTTTTTATCTCTTCTTCTTGTTTTTCACGCCTGACCTTCAATTATTTTTCCTATCAGATTTGATTTTGTTCTTTTAATTGATATTTTTTTTACTTTGATAAATTTTTTAAATTGATATTTTTTCCTGATTTCATAATTCAATATTAAATTTGGTTGAAAATTGAGCTTCTCGATTGAGTCTGGGTCTAAGATTTCACAGGTTGTTAGTTTGAGAGATTAACTCAAGTTTAGGAGATTTTTCCGGATTTGTTTTTTTTTCTTTTATAAGCTTATATTTTTTTAGTTTCATCCTTCAATATTTATTTATTTGGAAATCGAGCTCCATTATTTTTTTTATTTGCTTTCTATAGAATGTTTCATTAATTTTAAAATTTAGCTCAATTTGGTTATCTCGAGTCTTTTTATTAATTGTCATTCTTTGCTAAATTTAGCTTTTTAAAAAGAATTTTTTTGAATTAAATTAAATTAATTAATTAAATATAAGCATGAGATGCTTACTTCATAATATTTTGTTTGGTTTGCTTTCTGGGTCATTGCAATAATGACCCGTGCGATCACTTTCAATATTGTTGTGCGACCTTTCCTAGTAATATTAGAACCGTTTAAAAGAGCTCTTTTTTATGGTAGAGTGGTGTCTACAACAGAGCGATGATGAATATACAATGGACTTTTCTTTTTTCTTTTCCCGAGTATAATATTAACAGATTATTTTTTATAGTTAATTATTGTTTTTTTTTTGTTCAATTTATTTACTATTCATGTTTTTTTTAATTATATTATTAAATTAACTAAGCTTATTGAATGCAACCAAATCATTAATCTAGATTTCAGATTTTTCTTCCTTCTTTATAAATAATTGTATCTCCTGAACATTTTTTTTACCTTTGAAAAATTTTAACCCTGCAGGTATCTTCTTCTGCTACTAGAACTCGTTGATGCTTGTTTGGTAAGTCCCCAAAGTACATAGTTCAAGCTGCAATAATACCTTGAGTTGTATTTTGTACCCACCACTCAGAAACAAACAAATAACGTAGCAGAAGAAGATATGAACCTTCTGATTGCTGCCAGAGTTGCTTAGCTGCTTGAGCAGAAGCGTCAGGCGCGATTATTTGTAATCTTATACCAGACAATGATCATGGGGTCCAAAGTCGTTCCAATCCCACATGCTCAAGCCTCTCCTTGCATTGGCTTGACAAGAAATGAATATGTGGCTTAGCTACCAGCATCACTCGCTCTCATAATCAGTTCCTACGTTAAGGAATCCCACGCAACTTGTTAACCTTGCATTAGAAAATGATTGATGTTTCTGTTTCCTCGATCTAGTTTTTTCTCTGCAATTCCTGGACTCCTCGGCCGTAGATAAAGGTGTTGTTGGTTACATGACCCACAACTCGTCTTTTTTTGCCAAAAGCACATCCACAAATCACTTTAAGAGACTTCAATTTGATCTAAAATTTGAGAAGACAGATGAAGAGAAATATGCTATACAACTTTTTGACCACTCCATCAATCATTGATCCAACAAGATTGGCTTTTAACAATTATCACAACCACCATTGCATCTTCAAAGGTGCGTTAACAAAGGCATGAGTCCATGCTTAACAGTTTATTGTAGGGTTTGCATTGCAATTAGTATGCTAGCTAGTACTGTAGCATTATGCTTTTGAGTGCATAGTTGACAAACACGCGTTTCCTATAGAGTTTATCATATTCCAACTTTAGGCGCTAATCACATCCAATATTATCTAAATTATGAAATCTAAATCTGATACCCGGACCCAGATTTATATACAGAATTGATAAAGCTGGGTTTAGGGCATTTCTTTTATGTATAAACAAGGGAGAAATCATTTGACAGCACAAAGAAAGGTATCTGGTTAAATACCTAGAGTGCTAGGTTATGGATGTTATGACCTCGAAGAATAGAACCTACAAAAAGAATACCATGGCCACAGTCACGCAAGAAAGTGGAATAAGTAGGTAACAAGAGGCTAAATTAAAGAATTTCTCGGTGAAGATTATCGAAAAACTTCAAGGCCACAAGTTTATTCTTAGAAGAACTTATTGATTGATCCTTTTTTTACAGTGGGAATCCCACATGAAGAATAGAACGTAGATAATTCCATGTTCGACTAATCTGATTCAATCTAGCATATTTTCATAATTTGCACATCTTGCGTCCCCCCAGCTGCTTTATCAAGCAAACATATGTATCCACTTCAAAAAGACTGGATATAGTACTGTCCCCAACATGAGAATGAAAAACCAGCAAAATTATTGTAGAAATATGTCACCAA
>Ga0307515_10002689_pt1 | contig 38060 bp, 31 predicted proteins | sample 17_EM_MG_FD_194513 | JGI IMG/M metagenome (GOLD analysis project Ga0307515, IMG submission 194513) | Populus trichocarpa ectomycorrhiza microbial communities from riparian zone in the Pacific Northwest, United States - 17_EM | ecosystem: Host-associated > Plants > Roots > Unclassified | place... | reverse complement strand
CTTAGTGTCCTAAGTTAACTCTTAGCTCGTCTTTATCCTTAAGTTTAAACCTCTCTTATATTAATCTAAGCGTTGCGACTTTATTTATAGGTACTAAGATTCGCCTTTCGCTTCTCTAGTCCTCTAATTACTCCTTTAGATCCTTTGACGTTATAATTAAGGCCCCTTTAATATAAGTTATAGCCTTTTCTGTAATTAGGTGGTCTTAGATAACTTTTTTGTTTAGCTATATATAGAAATCTTCCTACTTATTATTGTATTGTTGTCTATACCACTTTTAATATAACCCCTTAAGTATATACGGCTCGTCCGTAAGAAAGTATCTCCTTATTACTGCGTCGTAACAACCTTTTATATGTTGTTCTTCGAATTTAGTTAAAATCCCTAGATCCTCTTCTTATTCTAGTTTAGTAAGCCACTTGGCCCTTAGTGTGCCTATTCTCAGCCTATTAGTAACTCTTTATATAAGTGCTCTGTCCCTTATACGACCTAGTATACTAGATCTCTTATCTAGTTTTTGCTCTTACTATAAGGTAATTCTTACTCTAAATTTCTCTATAGTTTCTTTTCTTTCGCGTCTTATAAGTAGATCCTTAAAGTCTTTATGCTTCTTAATCTCTTTATTAACTTTTTAATCTTTAGGCTGAATATTACGTTCTCCTAGTAAGTTTTTTGGGTCTATATATCTATCTCCTAGTCTAACTACTATTCTTATTACGGATTCTCTAATCTTACTAGTGGTCCTTATTTATGCTTTAAAGTCTTAGTCCTATAAAATTCTTAATCCTAAGCTTACTTCTAACCTAAGTTTAGCTCCCGTCTTAGTTTAACTAGGCGTCCGTAGTGTTCTTATTTCGTCTTAAGAGTCTTAAATCTTATCTATTTTATTTTAAGAATTTAATGCTATTAGGAATTCTTGTCCCGAGCTCATTTATATATCTTTAAACTAAGCTACTGCTCTGCTCTATTAGCTTTTGTCCATTATAGGTCCTTAAGCTGTCCTCGTCCTATCTTTAGAATCTTAGATCTCTCTTATCTCTTCTTAAGAATCTTAAGCCTTTGGCCTTTTGCCTTTATTAAGGGGTAAGCTAGCACTAACAGTTGTCTGCTTGCTTAATCTTCTTTAGATATTACTCCTTCCGTCTTATAAAGTAATAGATGCCGTATCTAACGGTGTTATAATACCCGTTACTAAACCTTGCTCTATGGCGGTCTTAGTCTCTACTTCTATTATAACTTCTTTAAGGTTTGCACGTTCCTAGTAAACTGCCTTTATTCCCTTATCGTCTATAAATGTTTTACCTATATTAAACTTGTCGTCTTTAATGTCCGATCTATGTAATAGTTTATTAGTTTCTCTACACTCTATAGATTTTGGCTCCTATAGCTAATAGCTTGCACTATACTTAGCGTTTTTATAAATTTAGTATACGTTATTATAACAAAACGTAAAACTTCTAATTGAATATTCTTTTATTCCTCATAGTATACTATTATCCCTCTATATATATGTGTCTTCTACTATTAGTCTAGTTCCCTTTATTATATAATAACTCTAACTATCTTTATAATCCCTTACAAAATAACCTTATTTCCCGCAATTTATATAAGCTCCATCTCTAAACTACTAACTTTACTATAGAGTCCGCCTAAACGTCTTCTGCTACTAAGATCCCTAGTTTAGCTTATACTCTTTAGTCCTATAATTACTAGATCCTTAACCTTTAGGTTTCTATAGTTTCTTACTCCATCTCTTATGGGCTTCTTTAGTACCACTTAGGTCTATTAGCTCTGCGCTATACTATAGTTTCTATACTAGCTTTAGTTATTGCGTACTCTACGTCTTATACGACTATAGAACTTTATCCTAACTTCTCTTAGCCTGTTCCCTTTAGAAGATCCTATTATTAATCTTAATTGCTTAATCTATTAATTCCCTTAGGGTATTTATATCTTTTATTAGAATAATTACATCCTAAACTTTAGCCTTAAGTCCCTATTTATACTGTGCTATAAGCGCCTTATTATTTCACTTAACTTATATTGCTAGCGTTTAGAACTATATTATGTACTTAATTGCTAAAGTTTATTGCGTAATGTCTTAAAGTTTCCTTTCTACTATGGTCGTTGCCTCTAGATCTCTAAACATCTGTGTTAACCGCTTTGTAAACCCTTTCTAACTTAAGAACATATACCGCACGTCCTAATTAGTAGTCGTTATTTTATTTGCTTATATCTCTATAAGGTAAAATTTAAACTATTTAAGTGCCCTTCCTAATAGGAATAGCCCTATATACGCTATTTGGTCTATAAGTATTGCTAGCTTTACTTCTTCTTACGTAACCTTAAAATGCATTTATATAAGGAATCCTTTAAGCTTCGATCTCTCTCCTAAGAATCTTTTAATTGATAGTAACTTAACCTTTACTGCGCCTATTCCGTTGATCCTTTATTTAAGTGTCATATTATTTTTTATTAACTAGTTAACTATCTCTTATAACTGTCTAACCGTTATAGGTTGTTATAAGTTAGTATCTACTATACTAGTGTTGCCTCCTAACCTTAAAGTAGTTGCCGCCGTCAATAGCGTTATAGTGGCTGCTTTTGGTGGCATGTTGTTTAACTTTCTATATTTAATACCGTAACTAGGTAGTAATTGTGTAACGGAATCTTGTAGTAGGTACTACGGTAGGCTCGTTATTAGGCTAGGTGTATAGGTAATATAAACTAAAGTTAACAACGTAATAATAACTAGTGGAGTGGTTGCCTAATAGATTAACTCTAATTATATTCTAAGAATTACTATAAAGAAAGAACTATCTAAAGTAGGGACTGTGGTCCTTTAAATATACAACTATACTCTTAGGAAACCCTCCTTATATATAATGTACGTGTTATACGCATTATACGTACGTTCCCTTTATACACTTCGTACACTTCGTACAACATTATATAACTCGCTTACTATTCCTCATCATATGGTTCTACCGGCTCTATACTGGACCGTGCTTATATTAACCAACTAGCTTCTTCTAACTCTTCTCCAAGTAGTTATAATATCGTACTTAAAGCGTCCGTAACACGTATTTCATCTAGAGCTCCTTTTTAATTACTACCTACTAACTATATCTTCCTTATGACGTATACCTACGCAAGCCTCCACCCAAAAGCGACCACGAGAAGAAGAAACCGACACTATTTCCCTCCTCAGCGATCACGATTCGCGTAAGTTTGATAATGTAACACTTGCCCGCGAGGATCCTCACCACTAAATTAACACACCTAAAACTAAAAGGAAGAAGTTACAAGAGGATGAGGAGCTCTAGTTTTACGTCTTATTAAAGCCTCTACCTAGTAAACCTAACCGGGGTAATTCTAATTAAGAGATCTTCTACTACAAGCGGTGCTTAAAGGATAATACCAGCGCTACTACTTTCCAGCGTTACCTAAAAACTAAGTATAGAATCTTCTGTGTAGTAAGGAAGGCCAAAGCTAACATTAATACTGAAGCTATATTAGCTGCCTTATTCGCAAAACAATAGGAACTAGATAATACTAAAAGGGATCTAAAGGTAACAAAAATCCTTAAGGAAGCTATAAGCGAGAAGGACTTCCTAGATTCTCTCTGCTACCTTATTATTACTTACAACCTTCCTCATTTAATTATTAAATGGCTTAAGTTCCGGACCTTTTTACACGTCTGTAATTATATACTAGTTAGCAAAGGCGGCTTGCTTATAAAGTTGCGAAACTCCATGCCTCTACTATTTAGTAAAATGTTTATGGTTTATAAAGATCTTATTAGGAAGAAGCTCTCTACAGCTCTCTTAAAGCTTTACTTTATAATTAACTATTAGACAGCGCCAAATAAAACAGCTTTTTAAGCAGTGATAGTTTACTTTATTAACGAAGCTGGGCAACTCTTAAAGGTAACACTTACTCTGCAAGAGCATAAGGAAAGCTATAGTAGTAAGCAATAGGCAGAGGTACTTATTAAGGTGCTTAAGGAGTATAAGATTAATATAAAGTAGATTAGCTATATTACTGGTAGATTTCTATTCTCTACCTCTGCTACTATTAAGCTCTCTACTAACTATACTAAATATAGGTAATAACCACGGCAGCAATAATAAGCTCTGTTGAATCCTATAAAAGCGCTTCCCTTCCTAGATTGCCGTTCACCACCGAATTCGCTGCATTAGCCACGTTATTAATCTCGTAGTATAAGCCTTCCTTTTTACTAAAGATAAAAAGGCTATAGAGCTCGTAGTATAAGCTATAGAGGAACTCTAGGCTAAAGAGCAGAGGCTTTATATTGAGTCGGAACATGAATATAATTAAGATAAAGCTATGTAGGCTAAGTGGTGAAAGATGGGAGCCTTGGGTAAGATCTATAATATAGCCGTTTAGCTTAGAGCTTCGCCAAAACAATATCAAGCCTTCCTAAAGCTCGCCCATAAGATAATATCGCGCGACAATAATATAAGGTGGAACTCGTGGCTTACTATGCTAGAGTCAGCAATGGAGCTTAAGAGCTTAATTCGAGTCTTCATTAATAAGAACTTTAGTAATTTACACAAGAATAAGCTTAGTCGCGATAAGTAGGACACTATCCGCAAGATAATTGCAATTTTAAAGCCTTTTAAAGACGCCACAAAGTCTATAAAAGGTGATTAAACTACGTTTAATAAGGTTCTACAGAGTATGGATTTCCTTATAGATCACATCAAAAGTAAGCAGGAAGAGCACGCCTTTAATTAGAATCTCTTAGCGTCTCTTCTTACTATATGGCTTGCTTTTAATAAGTACTACAGCTTAATAGATCGGACTCCTACGTACGCCGCCGCCTTGCTCCTTAACCCAACGCTTTAAAAACAGTATCTAGATAATTATTAGAGGCCACTAGAACTTCGCAATAAAGGTACAATTAACTGAGCAATTAAAGCCGCATGAAAGCTTTGGTAGAAGGAATATAAGTATAGGCCAATTAACGATAATAAGTGTTAGCTAATTAATCCTAATCTTATTATAAATACCTACCTCTAATAGAAGTATTTAGATTAACTTAAACAAACCTCTAAAGAAGACGAATTTGAACGGTTTATTATTATAAGTACACCTTCTCTTTATTATATCATCTATTCTAACTCTATAGTAGGTAAAGCCTCTATAAACAATTACCACATCCTCCCTTAGCTAGTGGCTTAAATTAACTCAACGCGTAGAGTACCCACGCCTTTTATAAATAGCTATTAATATCCTCTCTATACTAGCTATGTCAGCTAAAGTAGAACGCGTCTTCTCAGGCACTCGGCGAACAATATCATAGGAGTGATTAAGGCTTAGAGCAACGGTGGTAGAGCAATCTAAGTGTTTAAAAAGCTGGCTTCAACAGATCGTCAAGTCGGGAGGCTTCGCGACGGTAGATGTAGCCGTTAAAGCTATTAACCTTAAGGAATCTATTAATAAAACGACGAGCGGCAATGCGGGAAGGAACGCGGTGAGCAATAAGTAAGCAAATAAGGCAGTAGGTGGATAAGAGAATTAAGTAGTAAGTACAACTCATAGAGCCTCTCTTAAGCTAGGATTAATCTAATCCTAATTAGGAAATTAGTATATAATCAATGTAATCAATATAATCAATCAGAATCAGGTGCGGTGATTTTATAAGAATCAAAATCTATAGCCTGATTATGATTACGGTGATTATGTGCATCCCTGCATGAAATCAGCCTCTGCACCTCCACGCGGTGGAGCCCGGGGACCTAGCAGCACTGTCAGCGTTCCGTTAGGATCGTGCTGATAGACTACTAGAGCAAACGCAGAGACGTGCGTACGGCTGCGCAGCGCCGGCGCAGCGACGTGGTGGTGTCGTGAAGATTTTTCACTGGGAGGGTGAGCCCCAACGAAAAACTCAACACAGCTACTACGTCTTCACGTACACGTCTAGTACACTCGAATTACGGCATCTACCCACGGCAGCGACCCCCTTCTTCTTATGCGGTATAACGATATACCGTACGGCACCTACACGCAGCCAAACCGTATACACATCGCAGGCGGAAGGCCTACGGCGACAAGCCTCTTATCCAAACCGCCCTCTACTCCCTCTATACCTTAATCCACCCAGCATATTCTAATACGTAGTGCAGCGCGGGTACTCGGCTATAGGGGCTTGGTGCACCCCTACAGCCAGTACTAGGTTGGGCGCGCTATTGGATGCAGGAAGATAGGGGATGGAGGCTAGGGAGGGCCATCAGAACGGGAGCGTTATTTGGCTACGAGCGGCAGGAGGACCGCAGGCGACGCGGATACACGTACAGGGCAGTAAGAAGCTGGGGGTAGGCGAGCAACAACATCTATCGGCGATCTACGACAATATGGAAGCATGGTACGAAGGGAAGACAGGGCAAGATAGGCAATCAGGATACTCCCTTACAGGAGTCTCAGAGCAGCGATACAATTCGTAATTGATTAAGGTAGAGAAAGAGGGCGTCAAAAGGTCCTAAATTAAAGCATTAAGTTAAGAGAAACTTTAAATCAAGGCTTTAAATTAAAGCTTTAAATCGTGCTTTAAATAGAGCAGTGTTCGGATCACGGTAGGGGGGGTTTTTGGTCTCAATTGATTTCTTCTTCTTCTTCTACTTCTACAGGTGGAATTTGGTGGATCTCCTGAGCTCGCTTAGCTCACGTGGTAAACCCAATTGGTTATAAGCAACCGTGTCTACTATATTACAGAACCTTATTCAGACAAGCAGTATTTTAATGAGGCGAATGGCGGTATGGCCCACCATAGCTGAGCGGTCGCCCGCCCAACTTGTAGGCGCCGTTTTATTACGTTTATCGGATAACTAGTGATTAATTGCTGAACTTTTTTTATGTTACGGGCATATGGTCTAGTGGTATGATTCTCGCTCTGCAATTGTTGTGGATGCGAGAGGTCGTGGGTTGTACGCTACTCCCCATAATTAAGGATTTTCCAAGTTAACCTATAAAAAGATCCCCACTATGTCCAATTTTTGATATCATTTCATGTTCATATTTTGGGCTTCACTATTTTTTGGTCTATTTTAACCATCGTCTTTGTTTTAAGTGAGAGGTCAGGGTAAATAAAATCAACAACAAGACGGTAATAGGATAATCTGGGAATGCTACAGTCGGGCAGACACTCAGTGTTAAGGATGAACAAGATAGTGACTCAAACAAACGTCTAAACTGGGGCTATTCTAAACCAAAACCCCTGCGTACTTTGGTCCAATTAACCAAAGAGTAATCTATCTGTCGCGCCTGCGGAAAATGTCATAGTTGTGCTTATATGCAGCATAATTCATAGTGCAAACGACTATGCAAAACTGTGCCAGGTTTTTGACAGTCTGGATCGGGACAACATATTGTGTCTGGCTTGTAGTCATCAAGGTGCAGCTCAACGTGATCGCGAGTTTTATAAGCGGTATAATAGTTATAAATCGGACTTCGTAGGGCTGACCTGGATTGTAAAAGCAGAAAATACACAGCGTCTTTATACAGCTTTCAGGAAACGGGGGGGCTTCGGTGCTTCGTGGCCGTGTTGGATCCGTTGGATTCCCCATGTGCAATCTAGCTTCTACCGCCCCGCCTGCTCCTCGCCTGATAGCATAGGCGGTAAGAATTTGCATAAACCCTGAGGCCCAAACGTTGAAGATAATAGATGTAAGCGTAATAACATAGAGACGACAGATGGCTAAAGGCTAATTAATTAGACGGAAACGAGAACCAAGGCGCCTGGTGGTAAAGGAAGTTATAACGAGAACAGGGGAGAAAACACCGAGCAGACAGACGGTGGCGCGAGATCGGATCTACCCTTGAAAGCTTCCTATTCTAGCTAAGCTTTATCTTCTTTCGAGCTATCTAGATTATATCAGCGGCGGCTCTAGAGGCGCTCCGTTAAAAAGCAACGGAGCCTGCAGCAGGCCAATGTAGACGAACGAATCAAGACCCGGTGGTAGTAGATAATGAAGACTCCGTGCTCTCTCAGGGAGACCGACCTCCAGGCGTCAAGAAGCAACCAGAAGGAACCGAAGCCTATGCTTCTTTTACAATAGAACTCGAGTGTTGGATGTTGAAATCCGTGCGATTACCCCTTATATATACAGATTTCCTCCAACCGATCCATGCGTCATTATCATCATGCTTTTCCAACGTATTGACTGCCTTAACTCCCCAACCGACCACCCCGTCATATTCATCATAATCCAAACCGCGCCTTCACGAACACAAAACCTTCGTCCTCATCCACTCGCTCGTCCCTACCCCAAGATTCAACCCATTCCGTGCCCACCACCTCCTAACCACACGCCCCTTCTCGCCCTCCACACCGTCCTCCAACGCCTCCTCGATATCGCACGTCTTATACTCGACCCTTAGCCCGCTCTTCTTCCACCACTCCAGCACATCCGCATGCCCCATCTTCGTCGCGCCGACCAGCACCTGGTTATCGAACAGCATCTTCTCGCCCCTAAGCTTCCGCCAGAAGTCAAGGATGCGCACGTGGCCATGCGTCGACGCCAGCTTGGCCACCGTATCTTCATGCGGGAACGCGATGCCCGACTCGCTCCACCAGCGCAGCGTGGGCAGGGATCCGGACTGGGTAGCGTAGGAAATCGACTTGCCGACCTTCAAGCGGAGGCGCACAGGCGCAGGCGCAGGCGCGGTATCGATCTCCGCAGACGCAACGGCAGCGGCGATGGCGGCGGGAGCGGGCAGCGCTTTGCTGGCATCGGCGTCCTGCAGCCCGTGCAGCTTCCACCACTCCAGCACGGCGATGTGGCCCTGGGAGCTGGCCTGCTCGAGCGCGGCCTCGGAGTACTTGAGCGGCAGGCCGGAGCGGGCCCACCAGTCGAGGACGTGGACGAAGCCGGCGCGGCTGGCCTTGTCCATGGCCTCGGCCGAGTACTCCTTGGTCAGGAACGCCGGCGACGTGCGCCAGTACTCGAGGATCTCGACGCGGCCGAAGACGGAGGAGGCTTTCACGGGCAGGAAGGCGTGACCGAAGGTCGACCAGAAGAGCTCGCGGTGCGCGCTCTCGAGGTGGCAGAGCAGCCGCACCATACCGAAGCGCATGATGAGCCGGATGCAGAGGCGCGAGAGCCGCGTTGGGTTCTCGGCAGCCAGCAGGGTCTTCACTTCGGACAGCGTGCCCGTCAGGATCGTCCATTCGAGCTTCCCGGTGTAGGTCTGCGGCCCCGCTTCGCTGCCCGCTTGGCGCCATTCGTCTGGGGTCGGGACGGTCGTGTGCACGTTCAGGGCGGTGGCGAGCTCCCAGTCCCCGGTGTAGTCGAGGATGATGGACCACAGTTCGGGGGGCAGCACACGCTCGCGCTTGCGAGCGGGCGTGAAGGTGGACATGTGCGGCACAGCAACGTCCACGTCCCGCCCTATGGTTATCAGGTCGACCTGCGTCTGCACAGACTCCATCAGCCCTTCGAGCCCGTCCCACGGAAGCTGTTTGCGGCCGCTGCTGCCTTCGAAGGCCCACAGCACGGGCTGCAGGACGCGGACCCAGTTCCATTTCCTGCGGATCTTGCTGAGCTGCTTCTTAGTCATGGGGTTTTCCCACATCAATGTCGACATGCCGGGAAGGAGTAGGATCTTCTTGGAGACGTCCCAGCTTCTGAGGATCTCGAGGTGTAGGTTGTTGGTCATACCGTGGAGCATCCGCGCCAGACTGTCGGCGTCTATAGGGGCCAGCACGAGCAGGTCTGCCCAGCCGCATAGCTCCGCAGCATGCTCTTGTTCTCGCTCAATGTCTTGAGACGACTTGTAGTCTTCATGGTCCTTGTAGTATATGAGGTTGGGAATGTGCGAGGCGAAGGTGAAGGTGAAGGGTGGGTTGTGGCGGACTCTTATTATCGACCGAGTGTGGACATTTTCGACTTGGGACAATCGCAGGATAACGTCCCGAGTGAAGTCGGGGGTGGAGGAGGTCGCAGAGGCAATTAAGACGTTCAGAGGACGGGCATGATCCAACGACGGCATGGCGAAGCGATTGCGGTTGTGGGATTTCTGTGTCTGTCGACCAAGTAAAGGTGTCTCAGTGTGGGTGTGGCGCTTTGTGGTGGCTTAACGCGGGTTTCGGCTTCTGGGGCGCGCATGACTCGCGAAAGGCTTGGTTGTGCCGGGCAGGAAGAGAGAGGGATGTGGCAAACCTCATCAGGAAAGGCCAAAGCTGCGTGGCCAGCGTGCATCTTGGCTGGATGCCAGTCTGCAGCAGGCTTGGTGCTCTCGTGAGGAGGGAGGTGGGAGGAAGGAGGTCAGAGTATAGAACGGTACAATCCGTAGTAGGGCGGCATTTAACACCAGTCTCGGCGTTTCTTTTGCTTGATGCGGTGACTGATTGACATCGATTGACTGACTCGGCGCGCTTGTTCCAAACGTGGTGTAAGACGATCATGATGATTATGGACATGCCACAGTCCCGCTACAGCATAGCCCTAGCCATGGTTCTTTTCAAAGCGTTGCGAGGACACACCAGGGCAACCCTCTTCCTTGGGGCTTCCCAGCCTTGGCTGACGTAGCTCGTCTCCCGTCAGCGGCGTTCTCTTACTGAATGGTTCCGCAGCGCACAGGGAAAATATCCCTTGGGCAGTTCCCCATCATACCGTACTACGCCTTCCGCTCCATCCATTCGTCCCCCCCCCACAAATCCCTCTTTTAGCCCGGAGAACGCGAGTTTCAGACAGCTTGCAGGGCATTCTCGCTCCCCTCCAATGCTTTTGCCCACTACTCTTTAATGGCCAAGATCGCCGCTGATCGTGGCACAATTCCCTTGTAAATCCTATGATTGACATCAAGATCAGCACCTGCGCCCAAAAGCCACACCACCCGTCGCTACAACGCGTCTGTGGCTTTGGACCCGCGCCATGTTCTTCTCATGACTCCCGTTTACTGTCGTCCCACCCTAACCACTGCCCTGGCTACTGCAACCCGCCGCCTGTTCAACGGCTGTCTTTGGCCGAGTCCCCTTCACTTGCCCTTGTCCCAAATGCCTCATTCTTTCTCTGCCTTGTTTGAACTACTGTGACGTAGACTACTGCCTGAAAAGAGACAGCCCTCAGCCCAAGGAATCTGTGCGCAACATGCTGCACCAAGATTTCAGGGTCCGATACAAACGCCACCACATATCTCGTTTGTCTAGGAACCCGGATTCCCTGCATAACGTACATGCACCAGCCCGAGTGGCCTGCGGTGAATGCTGAGCTGTTCCCCAGGGCCACCTGCGTCGTTCTTGTTTTGCAGCACCCGTTGAAGATCAGGGAAACCCATCCAAAGCTACGGGTGGCAAACTGGGCTTCTGTAGTCTTTCATCTGCTCGTGCAACACGCCCAAAATATTCCCTATCCTCCAACACGTCATTTTGCATTGCCCGCAAAAAAGCTCATGGCGATTTGACAAACTGATGAAAAAGTCCCTGGCGTGGACGAGCACGTTGCAAAATCTCTCTGCTGGCCGCTTGCCCGGCCTCCAACGTTAAAACTTTCTCCAACAAAGTCTGTGAGTCTGTCCGTGGCCTTTTCAACTTTTCACTTCCTTACTGCCTCCGCCACGGCCAGCGGGCTCGACAGAGCTCCCGATGTCTCAACAACTTACTCAGCTGAAGGACGTCGACCATTCCTTGGAGGATGGTGGGGTTAAACAATCACCACCACCAACCTGGAAAGACTGCCCCAAGGCATGGGCTTCTCCGCCTTCCAATGCATCCAAAGTTCGACAAAAATCTCCTCCCCGGGTCAACTACTCAGTCCCCTCGCCGTCGGATGAAGGAATGAGTCAACTCAGTCCCGGAGCTACAGATCGCGTGTTCCCCATCAGAAGTGTCGTATCCGTCGATCCCACCCCTACGCTATCACAGCGTCCTGACTGGCAGGGCGACTACTTTTACCACTACTCAGCTCGTGCCGGTGAAGCTCGACGGCAATCTGTCGGTTCGGATACCTCACATGCCTCGCAAGGTCCTAAAAAGGCCACATTATGCCAAAAATGTCAAGATAGTGCGGATTTGACGCCGAGACCGGAACACCCGCCTGCCCAGGCTGCTCAGGACGCCCGCAGAGGATCCATAAAGCCATCTAGAGGCGACTCTTCTAAGCAGCTTCCTCCTAGGCTACCAGCGCAGCTTTTCAGTGACATAATATCTAGTAGATCTGGAGGGAGCGAGAACACAAGCCGGACGGCCTCGTTACTAGTTGATGATCGGCCTCCTTCTACCGGGCCAGGCTCGTCGGTAAAGAGCAACAAGAGCAGCTTGGGAGAAGTCGGAGGGCTATTAACGGCCCGTTTCAAACATGTGATATCCGATGGTGGGCATGCGGTGATCACCGGAAGAGATGGTGACGTTCTACAGCGGTGCGAGGATGAACCCATACACATCCCAGGCGCAGTTCAGGGCTTCGGCCTTCTGATTGCGCTGCAGGAAGACTCCGAGAACTGCAGCATTCTTCCCGTCAGGATCGTGAGCGAGAACTCCAGGCGCATCATCGGACGATCGCCTAAGGAGCTTTTCGCACTCGAGAGCTTCACAGATATACTATCAGAGGAACAAACAGACAATCTACTAGATCACATAGATTTCATCAGGGATGAAGACGCGGATGTTGCGACGAACGGGCCGGAGGTCTTTACAATGTCAATCAAGACCCCCGGCGGAAGGTCTCGCAAACTTTGGTGTGCAATGCATATGAATGACCGGAATCCTGGCCTCCTAATATGCGAGTTTGAGCTGGAAGACGATCCTACGAACCCGTTGGTACCACCCAGCGACCTTACGCCAGAACTCCCACAAGATACCCTGAACAGCCAACCTACGGCTGAAGAATATGCAGAGAGCACGGAGGCGAAGAGCAGGCCATTGCGCATCTTACGGAATGCTAGAAAACGTAAAGGTGAAGCTGCAGCCATGGAAGTGTTTAATATAATGTCACAAGTTCAGGAGCAACTTGCAGCTGCACCAAATCTAGAGAGGTTCCTCCAAGTGCTCGTTGGGGTGGTCAAGGAATTGACAGGATTCCATCGTGTGATGATCTACCAATTCGATCAGGCCTGGAACGGCCGAGTCGTGACCGAACTGGTTGATCCAAGAGCAACCAAAGATTTATACAAAGGCTTGAAATTTCCCGCGTCGGATATACCCAAGCAAGCCAGGGAACTATACAAACTCAATCGAGTGCGCATGCTTTATGATCGAGACCAAGAAATAGCACGCCTCGTTTGCCGGACCGTGGAGGACTTGGAAACTCCGCTGGATCTCACATACTCCTACCTCCGCGCAATGTCACCTATACATCTCAAATACCTCGCCAACATGGCAGTCAGATCGTCCATGTCCATATCAATTAGCGCCTTTGGCGAACTTTGGGGCCTCACTTCTTGTCATTCTTACGGGCCCCGCGGTATGCGTGTGTCTTTTCCCATCCGCAAGATGTGTCGGCTAGTTGGAGACTCAGCATCAAGAAATATTGAACGGTTGTCCTATGCATCAAGACTACAAGCAAGAAAACTCATCAACACGGTACCTACTCAACACAACCCGTCTGGATATATCATTGCTTCTTCGGACGACCTTCTCAAGCTCTTCGACGCAGATTTCGGACTCCTATCCATTCGAGATGAAACAAAAATTCTAGGAGATCTGGAGCAGTCACAGGAGGCCCTCGCAATGCTGGAGTACCTACGAATGCGCAAGATTACATCAGTCATGACATCCCAAGACGTTACGCAAGATTTCCCTGATTTACGATATCCTCCCGGATTTCAGGTTATTGTAGGCATGCTCGTTGTTCCTCTCTCATTTGGTGGCAGTGACTTCATTGTGTTCTTCCGGAAAGGACAGCTCAAGGAAGTTAAATGGGCAGGAAATCCGTACGAGAAGCTCATCAAAGAAGGAACTGGAGGCTACCTGGAACCCAGAAAGAGTTTCAAGACTTGGAGCGAAACGGTAGTGGGCAATAGCCGAGAATGGACTGAAGAAGAGATCGAGACCGCAGCCGTTCTCTGCCTTGTGTACGGAAAATTCATTGAAGTTTGGCGGCAGAAAGAGGCCGCATTACAGAGCAGCCAACTCACGAGGTTACTGCTAGCAAATTCTGCGCATGAAGTACGGACTCCGTTGAACGCCATCATAAACTACCTAGAAATCGCTCTGGAGGGATCTCTAGACCAGGAAACTCGGGAGAATTTGGCGAAGTCGCATTCGGCATCCAAATCTTTAATCTACGTCATCAACGACTTGCTCGATCTAACTAAGACAGAAGAAGGCGGCGAACTCATCAATGGTGAAGAATTCGACTTGAAGGCTACCTTCCGCGAGGCCACCGACATGTTCACCGGCGATACGCAGCGGAAAGGCATAATCTATGAAGTCACGGAACATCCGGGTGTGCCTAAAAATGTTATTGGAGACCAGAGGAAGGTTCGACAGGCAATCTCGAACATCACGGCCAACGCCATTCAAAATACGTTGGAGGGTAGCGTCAAAGTGGAGATGTACGTCATAGCATGGCAGAATGACCACGTAGACGTTGAAGTTGCCGTTCAGGACACTGGCATTGGCATGAATACAAAGCAGCTTGACTTATTGTTCCGTGACCTAGAACAAGTTCAATCGGAGAGTACGTCGATGCTTGAAGACACCATTGCTCCGGAATCAAAAGCTTTGTCAGAAGGGAAAGAGATAAAAAGAGCATTAGGACTCGGACTAGCTGTAGTCGCTCGAACAATACTCAACATGAACGGACAATTGCGGCTGAAATCAGAAGAGAGCAGAGGGTCTCGATTCGTAATACAGCTACCGTTCGATCTACCGGATTCTGAGATTAAGCATACTCCCACTGTATCACCGGAAGGATCGCTCACGCCCCAACCTGACGGCTCGCAACAAGGCGATGGTAAGGTTACTCTTGTTGAGCGAGATATGACGCGCACGGACTCCAGCAGCGGCAAGATGGCTCGAAAAGAGAGCGCCGACAGTCTCAACAGCAAATACAGCATCAGGAGTTTCAAGAGCGGTTCCAGCAACAGGAGCGGCAGAAGCGACGCGGACAGATCGATTGAGGCGATCCAAGAGGCCCATCTTGTAGAAAAGAGGCCAAAATCTGGGGAGCGGAGCAACAGCACGCGCTCGTCTAGACCGCGGTTGGAGAAGCGGAATAGTTATAGTAAAAGCCTGCCAGCAGCACCTAAGAGAATGCGGTCGCGCAGCCTCGACCTTGCTGCAAAACCCACCGTTCCGCCTCACCAGCGCTCGATGATTCCTGGAGAGCCTGGCGAGGAAATCCTGCTATACTCAGTAGCGCCGGTTAGGGTTGTCAAAATCCCGGACGAAGTTGGCTCGCCGATCAACGAGCATCCGCCGAGCTCGTCCGGCATCTTGGGAGAGGTAAAAGACAATGCGGATGCCGACACGGAGCCATCATCTGCAGACCACATGCATATACTCGTGGCGGAGGACGACCCGGTAAACAGCAGGATTCTCAAGAAGAGGCTGGAGAAGATTGGGCACGAGATATACCTCACCATCAACGGCGAAGAGTGCGCGAGCGCCTTCGGCGACCAGCCCGAGATCTTCGACGTCGTCCTGATGGACATGCAGGTAAGTTCGGCTTCCAGTTCAACCAAGAACTCCCCCCCATAATTCCACCCACCCACCACCATACAGATGCCCATCGTCGACGGCCTCACATCCGCCAAAATGATCCGGTCCTACGAAAAGACGTACCCAACGCGGTGCCTCTCCGCACGCGCCGCGCTCAACGGCCGCATCCCCATCATCGCCGTCTCCGCCTCGCTGATCGAGCGCGACCGCCAGACCTACATGGACGCCGGGTTCGACGGCTGGATCCTCAAGCCCATCTCCTTCTTGCGCCTCGCCGAGCTGCTCGCCGGCATTATTGACCCCCGCATCCGCCACGCCGCGCTCTATCAGCCCGGCGAGTGGGAGCGCGGCGGCTGGTTCGCGAAGGGCGGCGCGGCGGACGCGCACGGCGCCGTCGGGGTTGGCGCCTGCTGGTAGTGTTGAGGATACTGGGAGGGTGGCTACGGCGGCGGCGAAGGAGGGCCTGGATGCGGGTGTGGACGTTGGAGAGAGCGGGATTAAGGGGAAGAGTCGCTCGGTGCCTGAGATTGGGAGGTATGTTCATTATGACGATGCGGGCGCGGATGCGGATGCGGGCGAGGACAGCGAGGCGACGCCGCAGCAGCAGCAGCAGATGTCCGAGGCGCTGTAGAGGCGCCGTTAGCTCACGCCTCGAGCGGCGCGGGCGAGTATTCTGGTATGTGTGCGTCGAGAATGTCGCGGCGTGGCGTGGCGTGGCGTGGCGTGGTGAGGTAATGGTGCGAGACGGGCTGTGCTACACCTCGTGCTTCCCAAGGCGATACCGTAGATGCGGCGAGCGATAGATGTAGATGCAGATGCAGATGCGTCGGTTCGTGCCGCTGTTGGGCTCTTCCCCCTTACCACCACAACCACCACCACCATCACTATTACCACTCCTACGCCTCACGAGCTTTTGATTAATCTCTTTTTTTTCCCCATCGGCATTTCAGGCCGGTGTGTACACAGCGCGGCGTTTGATGGCGTGTTGGTCCTGTTTCTTCTTTTCTTTCTTGGTCCATCAGACCAGGGAATTTTCAGTTCTTTATCTTTCACACTCCATTTCCGGTTCTTCGAACAGGGCGGTTTTCGGTGCATAAAAAATATGTACAGGGGTTGCTTTTGTGCGCGACGCTAGATATTCTCGCTCGCTGGCTCCCTTTTTTTTGGCTTCTCTTCTTCCCCGAGTTACGGGCCCTGGCGAACCGGAATGCTGGATTGCCATGCGGTCGTGCCGGCATCACCCATGGTTATTCCCACGGTTATTCCCGGCGTTTTGCTGTTACTACTTTTTCCTTCTTCTCTCTTCTCCATCTTCGTTCCCTTCCCCTTACTCAAAACAAAAAAGTTTCCGTCTTTTTCCAAGTTGGTTTTGATTTCGACGAAACACGCGATATCATGTTAGCAACGCAACGCAACGCCCCTCCCGCTTCCCCGCCCCGGGTACAGGGCGCGGGTTTTTCTGCATGTATTCCTGGGATTTGATGGTGAGGGTTCTGGTCTTGTTTGGACCCGGGTGGCAAGCGTCCGGTTCTGGGATTCCCGGGTTGGGACAGGCGTTGTGATGCTCTGCCAGGTTTTTCGGCCGGAAGAGAGGGGGAAAATCAGGGTGGAATTGAGCCTAGACGAATTTCCTTCGTTCCTGGGCTTCTGGGAGGAACGGGGACAAATGGAAAGGATACGAAAATGTAGGCCGGAGATAGGGGAGATAGGGAAGGAGGGTGATGCGATGTGGATGTGGTGTAAAGTAAAAGGATAATGGGGACGGAGAGGAGAGGGGCGGATTGGGACGAGATGTAGACGGACAGGGCTGATGCTAGTAGTATTCTTGGTCCCAATTGCTGGATGCGTGAGGTGATTTTCAGGGGCAGGACTTTGGCCCGCCGAGTTGGGGCTGATAGCCGATGCGAGGTCGGGACAGAGGGTTGGGATAGTGCTGACGGTCTGCCAACAAACACGATTACACCACCTTGGCGCATCTGGTTGAAAGTGCGTGTTTGATCTTGGTGATCAAACGGCAGAATTTTATACCTTAAAGTAAAAAGTACCACCATTTTAACGTATTTTAGCGTATTTTTGGGTATAAATCCGCGTGGTTTTATCTGCGCAATCAACATGCGCGTTCAACCGGATGCGCTAAGGCGGTGTACAGACTTCTTCCCGCACCCTATGGTTAGTCTGCAGAAGACTTTTCCGTGCAACAAACACTCTATCTGTGGCTTTGCTGCCTTTTTTACCCAACCGAATGCAGCTCCTCAGCTGTATTTTAGCCAGCTCCAGCGGTGCATTAGATGTGGGGAAAGTTTGTATTCTTGCCCTATAGCAAGATACATGCTTTGAAGTAATTGATGAAAGGGGAGACTAATTACGACATGCCTTTGATTTTGGTCCCTGTTAAGATGACCCTGCAAGGCAATGGGGAGGCCAAAAAGGGTCGTATGAGCTCCCTCTGGCGGCATATGCGGGGCATTTTGGGCGCTAAGACAGTGCAAGCTTGTGTGAAGTCGCGGAAGGAATCATGGTGATATTGCAGGGTGTGTTTTGCTTTGCTGTGTAAACACGCTTTAGCCGATTATGGGGAGGTTAGGATGCTTGCTCATGGATGATGCCGTCGGGTGAAATCCATTCTCGTACTTTTTTCTTGCTCAGAATGGGTTCGATGCGTAAGGTTCTATAAAGGGAGGAATGGAGACGTGCCAAGGTGGTCACGGCGGACGATGGGATGTTGTAATATGCGCTCATGAGTTGCGGCAAGCGGCGGGCAAGCAGCTCTTTTTGGTAATGCTACAGTACGTATAGTGAGTACGTAGTCGTCATCCTGATGCTGGGAGGCTGGCTGGGCGACATGGAACATGGTTAGATGCGGGATTGGCAGTGAGCATGTGCTGAGCAGGGGTCTCGAGTCAGCGCTGCGCGTGTCGGCGCGTGTTGAGAGTGAGCGCACCAGGCTCTTGGACAAGGCTGTCCCATGCACCGTTGAGGCGGATGGGACTGCAGTCAACCTTCTCCCGACTTCGTCGTCTTGAATGTCGTTTGATGCGTAGGGACGCTGTGAATATTTCAATTAGAGGTTTTTCCAAAAAAAAAAAAGGAGGGAAAAAAAGAAGGAAGAAAAGTCGAAGTCAATTCGCATGCTATCTGCATGACGCTGTTGGAAGAACGGACAATACGACGAATTGACTTCTCGCTTGGTCAAGCATCAGTCATTAAAAAACAGTGCATGGCAGCGCAGCTGATTCGCGTAAATATTAAAAAAGCAGAACCCAACCAACTGGGCGATCCGTTACACGAAATGGCGCCGCTGCAGGGCTGCGTTGGTTCGGTACGGGCCGCGGGACGACAGCGCGCGATCTCATGCGGCGCAGCTTGCAGGTGGTCAACGGCTGCCAGTGTGAGAGTGAGGTTATTATTACTGTGCGTAAGACGATCAGGCGCGAGGAATCCTCTAGAGCTAGATTAGGAAGTCCCCGCTTCTGGGCGCAGCAAGACTAATATGAGAGTGGAAGAGCAGGGAGTCGTACGACTGGCAGAGGATCCCGCATGGAACTGAGAGGGAATCCGTCTGTGTGATTCTGAAGTTTTTTTTTACAGATTATGAGATCACTGGCGGGGTTGGCTTGAGCATCTTGGGTTGCTGTGAAGGGGTGAGGGCTTGGGAACTGCGGTATATGGGACGAGTGTGTTGGCTAAAGGTGGTGGAGATGAGACGGCAGGGCGGGATGGGCGCGGGCAGTCATGTAAAACGGAGATGGAAGCCGCTTGATGCACGCTTTGAGCGCGGCGAGGCTGAGGTTTTGAGCGGAGCACTCCATAGAAAGTTACAGAGGAACATTGGGTAGATGATTGACGGGTGGTTTGTGGGGGTTTTCTCTTCGGAAATGCTGGGCTTGCTGCGCTCAATGTTTGATATGGTTTTTGCCTGAAGGCATAGGCGTGTTTGGATTGTAGACGGTGGAGGTTAGAGGAGAGGGAAGACTCTGAGCATGTGATCAAGCGCTAGAGGGAGGTTATGTTCAGTTCTGGAATGCATACAGCTACTGCGCGCTATCTCTGGTCGGGTGTAGCAGGAAAGACAGCGCCGTACCTCCTGGGAGGATGATTGCGGGAGGTGTTTTGGAGAGGTTTACGATTGCACCACCATTCGCGAACAGGGCATAAAGTACCTTTAAGGTTGCGGAAGCGGCCTCGATGGGTGACAATAAAATAGAGTTTCTACTACTGCAGGCAATCGAAGGTGGAAGCTGCCTTCTAATTTGGCGCTGTTGGTAGTTTACGGGGACCTTCAGCCATCGAACTCGACGCCATTTTGGCGTGCATAGCCACGACTTAGTCCTAATTGAGGAGTCACCTCCGGGGATCGTCGGACTCGATATTGCCAAGATTAATATCGTGTCCGACGGCCGTTTGTAGTTAGATCCTAATAACTAAGCATGATATTTAAACGTTAAAAGGCCCCTTTTTATCTCCTTATGCCCTAGTGTAGTAAATATAATATATAGGTGTATTACTACCTGTAACTTCCTATTTATATACCCTACTAAAAAGTAATATGTTACAAAATTATAGAGCTTAATAAGGAAAACCTAATAGTATAAAAATTATAATATTTAGTTAGATATAAGGATTATCTCTTAACCCATTAGGGTCCTCAGAAAATTTGCTACTAGGTTTAACTGGGGTTCTCCAATTAGCTGGTCCCTTATCGACGACCGTAGGACCCAAATTAACGGGTTAAGGGATAAGTCTCACCAGCCGCATTTTACCTATTCGCAATTAAAAGTTATATCTAACCTCTCCCTTTCTACTATTAGCCTTTTATGGCCATAGATCTACCTCTGCTATGTGCATCGCCCATACAAACTCTATAGAATTGCTCATTTTGATGGGGAAGATATTGCTAAGCAACCCTAGCGCGGACCACAAGCACAGCTGTGCGTCAGGAGGTGGCTCGTCAATCTCTAGCGTCAATATTTGGCTAAAGGTCCCTATTTGTCGAACAGTCCTGTCCAACGGGCACCCTTACCGCTTTGCATTACTCGCGTGCAGGGCTCAACGTTGATGCGCCCGCAGCCATCAGCCTGCCAAGGAAATGAGAGAAGGTTCTGCGGCGCTTCCTAGTACTTAGAGCGACCTTAGAGCGACCTTAGAGCGACCTTAAAGCGACCTTAGAGCGACTTTGGTACAAATGCGGCTTGAGATGGGCTTGTTTCGCCACGCGTTAGAGACGATCGCCACTCTGAAACGCCCAGTGCCCTGGCCGGTGGTAATACCATGGTGTTTGCGTATGCAAAGTATGTAGGGATCTGTAAGGGAGATGGGCGGAAATGATCTGACGACAGGACGACTCTTGTTGTCTTTCGGTTCTGGCTTCTGGCTGCTGCTGCTGCTGCTGCCGCTGTTATTACTGGGAGATCTTCACGAAAACAGGCGGGTGGAGAGGTCCCTCGGGTGCTCCCTCACTCAGGCTGGCTGGAGGGCCTTTGCCCGCTACAGGGCTCCCATGATAAATACGCGCACCGGCCGAATCACAGCGAGGCGGTTTTTTAAGGACCTCTCTGGCAATTTGACAGCTTGCGAAGGGGCCGGCCACTATCCCGTGCCCTAACTCGTCTCGTCTGCTTTCCAGCGTGTAGCAGTTAAGACGCTACCTCGGTCTTGCAAGCATCCAAACCTCATTGCCTAGGCTTAGACGGGGTATTTTGCTCTTCCCAAGACCATACCTGCCCATCCTCTGAGTAACTGTTGTGCGCCCTCTTCCCCCCTCTTCCCAGGAGCAGTCAATCAGGCCCATCTTACTGCGGCCCGCTAGCCGACAGGGAAACGAGGAAGCTGGCAATGGAAACCTATCACTCCTCCGAACCTCCAAAACATCAGAACCCACCTCCACGCCGCCTCAAAAAGCCTCCGCCACCTGCATACAATAACCAGAGCTCTCACAAGCTCCGCAGGACGCCCTCAGCGCCTATCTATCCGTCCTTCACCTCCGCGCAGTCGCCTGGTCATCAGCGAAGCCCGACGTTGCCAAGTCCTGTATCCGCTCAGCCCTCTTCCACCACCTCGTCCCTCCGTAGACAGAACTCCAACAGCCCCGTCAACGACTCCGCGTATGTAACGTCCAGTCCGCACCTCGCTCAATCCTCCTTGGCCTTTCCCATTCACTTACAACCTGCGCCACCTTCACGACACTCGGTGACGAGCAAGACCACCCAGGAGCTGATTGGCGCCCCGTTTGACGCTCAGGCAATCTACAAGAACATCGAATTGGTGCAGTCCTCTCAACCGCCGCCACGTCCACGTCCACCCCACCACGCCTACACAGCCGACCCACGCTTCATTTCGCCGAAGTTACGGCAGTCCGCCAGCTTCGCGGCCCTTGGTCATAAGATGGAGACAGTGACCCCGCCTCGATCAGAGGGCGGAACGAAAAGCCCGCGACAGCGATACTCAGACGAGGGGGATGCGGGCAAAAATCGCAAGTCGGACGGCAGTAAGAAGAAGGGTGGTTTCTCCAGCTTCATGAACAGCATGCTGGGCTCACCCAGGAGGCCCACTATTTCCACCCCTACGAATCCTATGCATGTCACCCACGTCAGCATCGACAATGAAACTGGAGAGTACACGGTATGTGACACGTTGTATCCCGCTCTGCGCGAGTTCCTTTTTCTCCCCGAAAAGACACGATTGGGTCCCTCAACCATCTCCGATACCCCACCCTCCCGTCAACGTTTGCACGTCTCCGCGCTTCTACTGACACCTTGCAGGGCCTACCAAAGGAATGGCAGCGAATGCTAAAGCAAAATGGTATCACAGAACAAGAGCAAAAGCAGAATCCTCAAGCTCTAGTGGACGTGGTCACTTTCTACAAGGAAAACACAGAAGGGAAAGTCGATGACTCCATCTGGGATAAGATGGGACCCGCTCATCCTCAGGGTTATGCTTACCAGGGAAGCTTAAATCCCAACTTTGTTGCTTTACAACCGGTGCTCAGTCCACCGGCAAGCCCTCGCTTCCCTCGAAATGACCATGACAGCTTTGAGAATCCTCGCGCCCCACCTCCGATCCCACGTAGTCACACCTCAACCGCTATCACATCGCCTAGCTCACCCGCCGTCAATGGCAATCTCGTTCCGAATAGACCAGCTCCGAAGCCACCGGGTGGTGCCGCATCGGCAGGCTTGGTTCCTGCCAGACCAGCTCCTCCAGCGCCAAGCCCTGTCATGAATCTGCCACTAGGACAGCCCCGCCAAGCTGACGATCTTCCACCTGTCACTTATGCACCTCCAACCGTGCTTGAGAACCTTCAAGGACCTCCTCAAACCGCTTCTGCTCCTCGCAGTAGAGCAAACACAACCGGTGGAACCCCACCTCGTTTTGACTCTCCACCTATTGGGACTGCCCACCAGTACCAGCAACAGCAAGCACAGGCTATGATTGCCGCTCAGCAGTCAATTGAGAACAAGCAGCAGCAACCATCCCGAAGTCAAAGTCAGCGACAGCCACCACCTCTACTTACTCCCGTCCAACCTGTACCCTCGCAGCCTTCACCTCAACCGCAGTATGTACAACAATCCGATCCCCAGAACATTCCTATCCCCTCTCAGCAGGCGAGGGTTGGTCCTGCACCTCGACCCCGTCAACGCCCACGTCAGAGTCAAGGATCCGACATCGTCGCCAAGCTCAATGCTATATGTACAAATGCCGATCCGACGCAGAAATACCGTAACCTCAATAAGATTGGGCAGGGTGCATCTGGTGGAGTTTTCACGGCTTACGAAGTTGGGACGAATAAGTGTGTTGCCATCAAGCAGATGAACCTGGAACAACAGCCCAAGAAGGATCTGATCATTAACGAGATTCTGGTCATGAAGGATAGCAAGCACAAGAACATCGTTAACTTCATGGACAGTTTCCTGGTGAGAGGAGACCTGTGGGTCGTCATGGAGTATATGGAAGGCGGAAGCTTAACGGATGTCGTTACTTTCAATATTATGTCCGAGGGGCAGATCGCTGCCGTCAGCAGAGAGGCAAGTTTACAGCATGTGATAACTGATAAAGCTGACCCGAATAGACACTTCAAGGCTTGCAACACCTACACTCTAAAGGCGTAATCCATCGAGATATTAAATCCGATAACATTCTTCTTTCGCTAGAAGGCAGTATCAAACTCAGTAGGTCTCCGATAATCCACACATCTGCAGTATCCTAGCCGTGCCAGCCACTCAGCCCGCCTCACGCTCTTCACTTAACCCAATTCCCTTTTCATCCTTCCAAGGTGGCCGTGTAGTACCAATAACGTTTTCTAACGCTCTACATAGCTGATTTCGGTTTTTGCGCCCAAATTAACGAGAGCCATACCAAACGCACTACCATGGTCGGCACGCCCTATTGGATGGCCCCCGAGGTTGTTACCCGAAAGGAATATGGCCGTAAAGTCGATATTTGGTCACTAGGAATCATGGCTATCGAGATGATTGAGGGTGAACCACCTTACCTGAATGAAAGCCCCCTAAGAGCTCTCTGGTTGATTGCGACGAATGGAACACCGACGATAAAGGACGAGCACACGCTCACTCCAGTGTTCAGGGATTTCTTACAGTTTGCTCTCAAGGTGGATCCGGAGAAGCGAGCGAGTGCACATGATTTGCTCACGGTAAGTCAAATTATCGATTCTCTCTTGGCATGCAGGGAATGATTGGCTTGGGTTTATAACCGGGTGCTTATTACATCGCAGCATCCATTCATCCAGACAGCAGAGTCTCTGTCCACTCTCGCACCTTTGGTTCAGTCGGCACGAAAAGCTAGAGCCGAGGAGCGCCGCAAGAAGGGTGGTATGTCTTGAGTGCATTTATCTCTAAACATTGCCTTCAGAATCCTTTTTACGAACTTGTATACGAATCCGCTCATCCTGCACTACTTGTCCGCATCGCCTGCTGGAAAAACATATACACGTTTTATACGCATGTTGAACACTCGATGCATCTCTAAACTACTCAAGATGGAAGCTTGCTGCATTGGAACATTCCCTTTCTCTCTCTTTGATCTTGTGGAGGGCCCCGAAGGCATTTTTCGCATATTTTATCATTGAATCCTGGAGGAGAATTTGAAGGTACCACTACGCTTATTTGGCTGCAATTGCCTAGCAATTCCCATAAGATTTCTTTACCTTTTCGGTTCTCAGGTGTTAATCCTGCCTGTATATTTTTTTTTACTATTCTTCCATTCTTTTGCGACTTTGACCAGTCACTTCTGGAGCCGTGCTCGACGACATCTGAGCTTGGGTTATATTCCGGCTTTTGCACCATCTTATAAACGCGGCGACGCGGCCCGCTTAAGCGCTTATTCCTTTTTTTATTATTACTTGTTATCGGCCGCTTTCCGCCGTCCTGCATTGGTCTTTGCAATATCGGCCGATAACGCTGGCTTGCCGTCGTTTCTGTGAATTTTTCTTTTGTTCTGTTGTTGCGGTTAAAGAGATGCTATGTGCAGCACATGTACGGCCTTGGTCAACGCATGGTGCGCCACATATGGGGGAGGAACTTGTGGATGGAGCAGCTATGGGCATGAATTGGGAGGCAGGAGGTGAACAGGCAACAGCGAGTGAAACGGACGGATGGCTAGACGAACAAGGCGTTCCCCAATGGAACGTCTGGATTGGGATTGATGGGATGGTGAAGTGGTGGCAACGCACCCTCTTCCTTTTGAGGCATTACTTGTCCTTGCGGTTGGCTCTTGGTAATGGAGTCATGGCGACGTTTGTTTCAATGTGTAATTGATTGACTGGCAAATCAAAAAGGGGATGGATGGGTATGAAATACGGAGTCAGGCATAGCTTCGACGAGTTAGAAGTCTATCGTGTCTCTTCTCCAAAATACGCCCAGCTGCTGAATGCGTGGGTGATATGAATTAAGCATTTGTATTCTTTTTTTTGGTTTCGACAGCAGTTACTACGTGTGTGAATTGCGACGGCGCATAGCAATAGCAGGCGAAAATGTGGCAGAGAAGACTCGAATTTTCGTCTATTCTGCCAGACCCGTGCAAGCTCCATTCGTAAGCTCTGCCGCCATGGTGACGTTTCTGCCCCCCAGAGCCAAGCTGGTGGTGCGGGCGCAGCTATGTAAGGCGAACTTCCAACTGCATATCTCACCTAAGTGCACCAAGTAGCAACCTGTACTCCTTCAACACCCACCTCTCACTCCACAGAACCTTCTTAATACTCTTCTTTTCCCTCTATTACCGACTCGCGGCTGCTTCCGGAGTAGTTGAAGAAGAAATACAATGTTCCGCGCGCAGCAGAACGCTTTCGATGATGTCGTGGGTAGGTAACCTTTTTGGGGTTTGAGCTTCGGGATTCGCTTTCTGCGGGCGAGCTGGTGGGGCAGCAGCCGGGCGAGTCGTGGGCGGCGGAGCGGAGAAGAAGAAGGCTGAACTTGTGATTTGTGCGTGTGCTAATCTACTGGGTTGTTGCGAATAGTCAAGGCCACCGACGAGAACCTAACGAGCGAGAACTGGGAATACATACTTGTACGCTGTGCCCCCGACGAGCCCAGCACCTACATATTCCCTCCCTCACTGCTATGTCCCTCAGATAGCATACATAACTGAAGTGTATGGTTTTGAGGAGAGAAGGATGATTGAAGCTTGGGACCGACTAGGCTGACGAACTTTCCTGTGTTTTAGGATGTCTGCGACAAAGTTGGTCAGGAGGAGACGGGAGCCAAAGATGCCGTGGCGGCCATGATCAAGCGGCTCGCGCACCGCAATGCGAATGTGCAGCTGTACACGCTAGAGCTAGCGAATGCGCTGAGCCAGAACTGCGGCATCAAGATGCATAAGGAGCTGGCCAGCAGGAGCTTTACGGATGCGCTTTTGAGGCTCGCCGCGGATAGGGTGAGTACTAGATTCCTATACGGAAGGGAGAAAGTAGTGGATAGGGATTGAAGAAATGTTATACTGGCTTAGTTCTAAGATGGAGAAGAGATACTGGGGGTTTATGGTTTTGGACGGGCGACGCTAATATTGGGGTACAGAACACTCACCCACAAGTCAAAGCGAAGATCTTAGAGCGGATGGCAGAGTGGACGGAGATGTTTGCTAGTGATCCAGATCTAGGGATCATGCATGCAGCCTACATGAAGCTTAAAACGCAGAGTATGTAATTTTTACCTAAGATGTGGCCCCGAAAGCTTACGGCAATACAGATCCATCTCTTCGAGCACCGTCGAAGCCACAAAAAACACAAATCACTGACATTGACCGTAAGAAAGAGGAAGATGAACTCCAGATGGCCCTCGCCCTCTCCATCAAAGACAAGGCTTCCGCCGCTCCGTCAGCTGCGAAATCAAACCAACCCGCGGCTGCTGCTGCTTTGATTGCCTCGCAGCCTACAGAACAACGGTCACAACCCATCCCATCTGGTACCACCGCCGCAACCGTTTCCCGCGTTCGAGCACTCTTTGATTTCCAACCCTCTGAACCCGGTGAGCTGCAATTCCGGAAAGGCGACGTCATTGCGGTACTCGAGTCTGCGTATAAGGACTGGTGGAAAGGATCGCTGCGAGGGCAGATGGGTATCTTTCCGCTGAACTATGTAGAGAAATTGCAAGACCCCACGAAGCAGGAATTAGAAAGGGAGGCACAGATGGAGACAGAGGTGTTTGCTGAAATCAGGAATGTAGAGAAATTACTTGCCCTGCTGAGTACGAGCTCGGGAGCTGGCGAGGGAGATGTTAGGGACAATGAGGAGATCACGGTATGCTATGGAGGGAACATGCTCTTCGAACGCTCGGTGCTGACAACGTTGGTATAGACACTATACCACTCTACCCTAGCAATACGACCGAAGCTCATTGAACTCATTGGCAAATATTCGCAGAAAAAGGGTAAGTACTTTACAATCCTTGTCTCGGCTCTTTTCGTCCTTGACGAGGTGCTAATTCGATTCAAAGACGACTTCACTCAACTCAACGAGAAATTCATCAAAGCCCGCCGCGACTACGAATCCCTGCTGGAAGCGTCAATGTCCCAACCGCCACAACCGACATACGGCCGTCCATCCTACAGCTACGGCACCCCTCAACAGGCCACGTACGGCGCACCCCCAGCCGGTCCGGGCTACCCACCACAAAGCCCACCACCGCAGCAAGAGCCCGCGCGCTACTACGGCGGCGGCCCACCCAACGCTCCCTCCGATGCCACGTCCCAGTATCCCGGTGGCCCGAACCCGAACGGCCCGAACGCGGCCTTCTTCATGATCCCCCCATCCCAACAACCCCAACGAGTAAGCCCCAAACCGGGCTCCACGGACCCCTACGCGCCGCAGCAAATGCGCGTCGGACAAGGCCGGCCGCACTCGATGGCATTCGGCCCGCAGGAGCTCGCAACAGGCTACTACGACTCCCCCGTTGACAACCGCGCCAGCTTCAGCCCAACCCAGGGCCTCCCGCTCCAACCACAGCAACAGCAGCAGCAACAGCAGCAGCCATCGCAGCCCCCATCGCAAGAACCAGACTTCGAGGGCTACGCGCCATCCAACCTGCACCAGAGCCAGCACCCCTCCGCTCCTCCTTCGCAGCAGCAGCAGCAGCAGCAGCAGCAACCGCCGCCATCATCCAACTACCCGCCACAGCAGGCCCAGCAGCAGACGTATGAGCCGCTCTACTCGCCGCAGCTGCCGCACGTCTCACCGCAGGAGCCGTACGAGCGTCACCAGCCCGCGTACCCGCCGCCCGGCGTGCCGAGCAGTCCGCCGCTTGACGGCGGGGCCGGCGGCAGGCCCGGCGGCGCGTATCAGGCGTATCATCCCCCACAGCAACAACAGCAGCAGCAGCAAGGCAGGTGGGGCGCGGTGGGCGCGCGCAGCGTGGAAGACGGTGGGGTGGATGGGGATGAGGGGTTTTATCGGTAGGGGAGAGGATGTGGTGGGTCGGGTGGAGGGTTGGGAGAGGGGAAGGAGGGGGGGTAGGAATCTGCATGCATGCGATGTCGTTCGTCTTTGGTCATGAAACAGCACGTGGCGGTTGGTATACCGGGTTCGTAGCGGCCAGTGCCAAGGCGCCGTGTGGGGCGGAAAGACTGATAGCGGAAAATATCACGTGTACAGAGATATGTCAGTTATGCTAAGTTTGTGCGGATGGAATGCAATATCAGTATATGATTATCTAGGTGCTGAGTAATGAGACTGTTTTCGGGAGTGGTTTCCGAGGGATCGGAGTACCTTCCCGCAATGGACTTGTTGGGTTTTTATTTTTATCTCCTCGTGGCTGAGGTGAGCCGGTTGGCGGCATATGTGGCAGATAGGGCAGGGGGCCTACAGAGCGTGGAAGCGTCTAGAAAGTTTGTGATGAGGCCTAGACTGAAATGATGATAAATCGGGGTACGGCGGATCATCACAGAGCGTATACAGGGCAAGATGTAGGTTCTAAAGCGGTTCAAGGGAAGAACTGATAATAAAAGGCTACCCATCTATATGCGAAGGAGCTCGGGGCAAACCCACAGGCGAAAAGAGCGCCACAAAAAGCAGTTGGGTTGAAGGATGAGGTCTGAAAGTGCCCGTTTCTACGCCGGTTTGAGGGGATGTGGGAAGTTTGTGCATGCTGGGTCGAAACAGCACAAGTACAACGATTCAAGTCCATCGCGAAAAAGGAAGATCCAAATACCCAAATACAAGAAAGCAGGACAGATGTTTGATGAAAACATTATCCCGCAGCCGACACAACCTCCCCCGACCCCGAATATTCCCGGTGTGTGCGCCTCTCCGTGAGGAAACCCAAAGAATTGTGATAGTCAAGCGTGCGTTTTTTCCCTCCTTGCCTACACTTCTAGCCGCAAACCACCCCCTATCGTACCCGCGGCGCCGCACTCTATCCCTCGGCTTCGTGGTGATGGGGCAGCGCTCGCTCACTGGCTCTCTTGGCTTGCCTGCATGTACTTGTAGGCGCCGAAAGCGAGAAGACCGCCGAGGAGGATCACAGCATAGAGACCAACGCCCATGCCGGCGTTATCAGTGCCTGAGGGCGTGACTCCCGGCTCGTGCGTCTTCGGGGCTGGGTCGCCGGGCTGGTTGGACCAAGATTCTACATCAGCACATGCAAATATCCAAAGTACCACATTTCAAAACAGGGTAGCGGAATTGTTCCGAGGTAGATATTGAGCTCGGCCGACGGCCGACAGCCGTGGGAATTATCCGAGGAGTTTGATTTTGTGGAGATGGAGAGAAGGGAGGGGAGAATGTCGTACCTTCCTCTTCAGCACGCCGACGAGTAGTCCCTCGAGGATCTCACGAGCCTCGTCGCTGTGGCCAACATCCTCAAATGCTTCTGTTGCGTCCTGGCCGGCGACGTCTAGGAGGACTTCCTCACCACCTCTATAGCGAGCGTTGTAGAGTTAACAGATGACCTGTAGATAAAAACATTGAAAACGCTAAGCAGAATTGCTTAAGGACGTCGTGTGTATGCGTGCCCTCTTCAACAATTGTTGAGGGACCAAGCATATATTTAGGAGCAGTGGGAAGCCTTAAGGGAGCAAGGTTGAAAAAAGGCCACGTACGGATGCTCGTCCACGAAGCTCGTCGCATTGTAGACCTTGTCGTGGACGACAAGATAGAGGTCCTTCTTGGAGCTATGTTCCGAGACGTCGGAGTAGCTGAATTCCTTGGTTGCCATTGTTGACAGATTAACCGATTATGTTGGCTCGAAATAGGCGGATTCGTCCCAATGAATCTACTTTCGATATAGCGATCTAGCAGGATTGCCGAGTCGGACGGACAAAGGGGAGCACGGAGTGTTTGCGAGTGGTGTGGAGAAGGAAAGGCCGAGGCGGAGGAGGAGTTGGACTTAAAAGGGAAGAGAGGTAGGTGTGGGCAGTCAGACTCGGAAAGGCAGCGTAGGGATGAGAATTGGCGGCTGTCAATTGGACAGATAACTACGGGGAATAACTAGCCGGCGCGGAGTTTAAGGACACTTGTCGGTGGACCGATTTTTATCCGGGGGGCCCCTGAAAAGGGAAATTTGATCCGTGCCCGAGAAGTTGGCCGTGTGGGTGGGGCCCTCAACCAGACGCAGCCTTGCAGTCCACGTATTCTTCCGGCATACTCTCGAGACGACAGAAGAGCGGCATCTGGTGACATCATTCTATTGATGCCTCCACGGATGGACATATTTCTCGCGGCCCGGAAGCAATATCCAAAGCGGAAATCTACTTCCAGGACGCATACGACTTCGGTTTTCAAGCGTTTACTATCAAAAGTACCTAGCCCTGGTGAATGCTTGCTGAGCTTGCTTGTTAGCAAGTCTGAGCGTGAGCATTAGGTGAGCTCATCATTTTCTGAGATCTCCGTATTCTGATTCACGGCTTAGATATTTTAGTCCATATCATCTGACAGTAGTTTTGCTATGAGGTTCATTCCGATTAGAGGCGGAGTATGGAAATATAATCACGATAGATGTATTCTATCGCATTTGTCTTAAAGTACTAGCCTGTAGTCCGCAGCCCGCAGTATGAACGATTGTGCGATATTGACCGGTAGAGAATTATTTCAGGTCCATTGTACAAGACTGCCTGAAAATAGTTAGCTATTTTCATGAGAAAGACTTGCTTTGGTAAACAAAGAATTTGGTCTCATGTCGCAGAAGCCCCATTAGGGAAGGAGCTGTTCCATTAAAATCATTTGACAGTCTATCAGTTCTCTTTGTTCTTCCATAAATCGGTCACTGTCTCCTTATTGCTTTCCTTGTATCTTGATTTTTTCTTTGTACCTTTATTTTACATTCTATGCCATTGTTTTATTTACGATCTTTGTTTGTTTGCTAAAATGTCATCAGCTGTCCTAGCTTTGTTTAGTTTGCAACATGGTTCGTTAGCTAGAGAAAGTCTCCGCAAGAAGTATATAAAGACTGGTATCGGCGCTTCTTGATCGATCATTGATATGGTTCGAGCTACTCTTGTTGGTACGCTTGGGTTAACAGCTTCCTGGTGAAGGTGGAGAAGTGCTGTTTCTGCTAGCTTTTCAGCTAGGCGTTGTCTGCTTTCAGCTAAGTATTCTTCGCTCTGAACCTTTTGGCGTACTAATAAGCAGTAGCAAAGATACAATCCATTTCAATCCGTTCTATTAGTTTACGATAAAGCTAACATGGCGTCAGAAAATAGCCCCAAAAGTAGATCTTTTCGGGTTGAGAAGCCCTACAGTCGGCCCCGAATAGGTTCTTATCGACCACATTCTTACTGCTCATCGCCACCATCACCTAGCTCACTGTTAACTCACAGAAGGCACGATTCCTCTATATTTTCTACGGCATCTTTCCGAGACCGTTCATACGCCTCCCGAAGCGTCTCTAGCTCAAGTGAGGAGCCAAGGACCCGAAGAACGTACCGTCGCGAAGATTTTCAGCCTGGCACGATCTTTAAATGCCTGACTGTTAGTCAAGTGAATGACCTAGGTTCTATAAAAACCAAAGGCCAAGTCTTCCATAATGACCTTGGCTCTTGGCTCTACAAGCCTCGCCATTACATCGTAATATCGAGGAGCTTGTACCATCTCAACGCGCTGCCTCTCTTCACCTTTGGAGGTAAGGGCCTCATATCGAAGAACCCGGAAAGGTGGAGAGAGTATCTTGGTATTAGATACGATACCGATGACGATTATAACAACTTATCTCAATATCAACCCATTGAGGTGGCTGAAGAAGACCTTTCATTCACCCTACGGCCTGAAACCTCGGTCCATCTGATGTCTACCAGTATTTCAATGAGCGATGTCATTGAAATCGAGGGGAAGATAAGAAACCAGAGTCTTGATAACCTGCGCAAGGCATTTCGAGATTTCATGCAGACCGGAATGAATGAGGAAGAGGGAGAGATCGTTGAATAAGTATCGACCAAATCGGGTTGTCTCACCTTGTTCCAGTTGCGTATCACCTTGTTTCAGTTGCCTACCACCTGTTTCAGTTGCCTGTACCTCCCCCCCAGGGCCTGCACCTTCCTCATGTACACCACCTTGTCACATCTCGTTGTAAGTGCGTGTCGATCAAGCCTCCTACTAGCCGTATGTGGATCGATCGGCGATATCAAATGGAAATATCCGAACAACCTCAACTCGTGATGCGACCGCGACGCCTTTGACGCCTTTGACTCATTTTCTTCAGCTCTACAATCAGGTGCTCTCCCGGTACAGTCGTGACGAGGCTCTTCTTAATTTTATATTACTAACTAATATTCTCAATACTCAACGCGTTTCTTCATATAGAAAGACTTATACGCCTCTTTGAGCAGCCTTATCCGTAATAGTAGAGGTCATGACAAAGTAGAGAGGTGGTGACGGTGGTAGTGAGCGGTCGGGTGAGCAATTGGGTCACAGGCTGGTTTTCCATTCTCTTATCGTCCATCTTATCGATCCATTATCGATATGGATCTTATCGATATGGATTACAAATATTGTCCATACTTCCTCACCGCTAGAAAAATTCTTAGCTTTTATCTTCCCTTTACCCTATCATACAAAATATGGATTCTAAAGCAGAATCATCTCTTCTTACACCTTCAACTACCGTTAATTCGGCCTTAACTCGCCCAACGAGAACCCAAACAGCCGTTGCAACATAGGCCCATGCTCATACGGCGCTTGGCACGGAGCCAGAATATTTAGGTCGAAATCGTATTCTCTACTGCATTCACTGTCTATAAGAATTACTATATAGTAGTCCAGTTACTAGTAATTTTCGAAAGTATCTTAATTTAAAACATCTACTTTAGGTTAAAAAGGATACTAGCCCGATATAATTAGAGATACTTAAAAAACTTTAGCAACTATATACCAAAGCAGGGTCTTTAGGTTAAACGACGGAAATAGATACCCAGGTCTTTTAAAAACGGCTAGATTAGGATATAATTAACGAGGCTTTAATTTTATTAATTGTTGTACAAAACATTCCATTCCGTATTATTAAATGGCCTAAATTTCATGCTTTTTGCCGGGTTCTTAATCCAGAATCATCCGACTTTCTTATAATAGCACACTCTCAAATCATAAAAAAGATTAAACTATTCTGGCAAGCTTATAAAGATATCATATAAAAGAAGCTTCAGTCGGCAATATTAAGTATTTATCTATTGCTTAATATCTGGACCTCCCTAAATAGACTCCTTCTTCTAGGGATTTGCGCCTACTTTGTTAATTAGGGTTAAGAGAAGCAATTAAAGGCCCTCCTTACCTTTTATACGGTAGCAAATTATAGCAAAGACGAGTAATTCGCTACTCTTCTCCTAGTCCTTAAGGACTACGGTATCATACGAAAGCTTAGGTCTATTGTTTGTGATAATGCTAGTTTAAATAATACCCTTTGTCGCAAAATAGAAGCCTATCTCTTAGAAGAGGAGGAGATTAAATAGGATTTCACGTATCAGCGGATTCGCTATACTAGTTATATTATCAACTTAGCTATATAAGCCTTCCTATTTTGCAGTTAAATTAAAATGGAGTAATTTGAGTTGTATAACAAATAAGAAGGAAAAGGGGAAGTAGGGGATAAAGAGGAGAAATAGGCAACCTTTCGGGTTATAGGACTACTTGGCAAGCTTTATAATATCGTTATATACATCCGCAGTTCCGCTAGTCGTACGAAGGAGTTTAAGGATCTCACGGAGAGAATAATTCCACTTAATAACCGTATAAGATGGAATAGCTGGTTTTAAATACTAGCTATAGCCGATCAAAAGGTAGGAGCTATTGATACCTATACTAAGAACCACTTTGCTACGCTCTAGGTAGACTATCTCTCTCCAGAGGACTGGGAACAGCTTTATATAACTAAGGAATTCCTTTAACTATTCTACCGAGTAACTCTAAAGACTCAAGGAGATTACGTAACAATTAATAGTATACTCTTTACTATAGATATTCTTATCCAGTACTTTAAAGCCGCACTTATAAGTAAACTTCCTACTAAATTGGACGATAGTAATACCGTACGGTAGTCTAAATTACCCTTCCTCCCTTGTATACCAAACGCAATATTCAGCCAAATTAAAGAGCTCTACCTAGCTTTTCTGATATTGTCTTCCGTTTAATTTCGCCTTTTCAGGCCTCTACTGGACCTGCTTTTAATGCAACTACAATACCTGATATGGCGTCACTAGATGCACCTACAGCACCGTTTTCTCCCTCCTTTTAGGCATCTCCCTCCCCTTGGGTATCTCCCTCTCCTTAGGTATCTCCTTTAATGCCTAATCGCCGGGAGCGCCGAGCTCGTGATTGAATTGTTTAGGACACCTTATACGAAGCCCAGAGAGAGTTACGGCACGAAGACCAGAGGATTGAGTAATACTACCGCTATATTAATGAGTATCGGCAGAGCGTAATTGCACGGGCGCGCGATCTTTGCTAACGTGGCTCCGTACTATACAAAATACGGTACGTAATTAAAGCCTTCCAAAACGTTCTCTCTATGCCTTTTACTACTATCGCGACTACTTTATAAGAGCCTCTATTAACTATACACGCCATCTATAACGAACCATCAACTCCGCGACGTAGTGGCTTTAGAAATCGCCTTAGGTACGGCACGCCTGCGCGCCAACGCTTAGTCGACTTTATTAAATCTCACGATTGGGCCCGTACTGCCACCTACGCTAAGCTCTCTGCTAAAATAGGACTCTACGCTTCCGACTCTACAATTGGGCGATTGCTAAAAAAGGAAGGCTTCTGGCGATATATCGCTTACCTAAAGCCGTGGCTCACCTAAAGGCAGCGCTAAGAGCGACTCGCATTCGCCCACCGTATAAGCTCGTAGACGATTAAAGACTGGTTTAAGATTATATAGACAGACGAATCTGCAATGCACCATAGTAGCCACTAGCGAGTCTTTATAACTTAACGGCCTCACAAATAATTTTACCCCTACTGCCTTCGGCTGAGACTCCGCAATATACCTTATATAATGATTTAGGCTTGCTTTACGGGTGCTAAAAAAGGGCCTCTAGTCTTTTAGAATAAGCAGGAATAGGGTAATATTACGGCTTAAGGCTTCTAAGATCACATTTACCTAAGCCTAAAGAACTTCTACGAATACTATAATAGGGAGTATTATATATATATTAACGCCTCCCAGTTGTTTAATCCTACCCCATCTATTATATAAATGGACGGCGCACCTATATATAGAGCTTAATCTACTATAGCTAGATTCGCGGCTAACTAAATCTAACTACTTAATTGGCCTCTAAATAGCCCTAATCTTAACCTAATTAAAGCTCTTTAGAAGATAATAAAGGAATAAATTGCCTAGCGTTACAATAAGCCTTATATAGAGGAGTAGATATAATAGGTAATTTAAAAGAAGTAGGATAAGATTACGGAAGAAGATTTATACTAACTTATTATATCTATAAGGCAACGCGTATACGACGTAATTATAGCCGAAGGGGGCTTAACTAAGTAGTAGATTTAGGTAAGAACTTAAAGGAAGAAATTAAATACTCGTTTAGCAATTTAATAATCGCTTAATTGCTCCTCTATAGAAATTAGTATATAGGCAAAATCCCTTATAATTGCTTAATTTAAAAAGCTTTATCTAATTTTAATATAGGCGTCTTTCTAAGCGTGCTGATCCGTCGGAGACTAACCCCATTTTACCTAGTAAGACAGACGGCGTTCTTTGAATGATCAGCAGCGCTAATAAGGCACTTACAGCGAGATGCGCCAGGGTGGTGTACACCACCCTGGCGCATCCGGTTGAAAATACCTTTCTTAGCGCTGCCGATCGTTCGGAGAACACCGCCTGTTTTACTAAGTAAAATGGGGTTAATCTCTAACAGATCGGTATGCTTTAAAAAACGCCTATATTAAATTTAAATAAAGCTTTTTAAATTAAACGATTGTAAGGGATTTGGCCTATATACTAATTTCTATAAAGGAGTAATTAAGCGATTATTAAATCGCTAAATAAGTATTTAATTTCTTCCTTTAAGTTCTTACCTAAATCTACCACTTAGTTATGCCACCTTTAGCTACAATTATATTACGTATATATTGCCTTATAGATATAACGGGTTAGTATAGATCTTCTTATATAATCTTATTTAACTTCTCCTAAATTATCTGTTATATCTGCTCCTCTATATAAGGCTTATTATAACGCTAAGTAATTTACTCCTTTATTATCTTTTAAAGAGCTTTAATTAGGTTAAGACTAGGGCTATTTAGGGGTTAATTAAGTAGTTAGATTTAGTTAGCCGCGAATTTAGCTTTAATAGATTAAGCTCTATAGGCGGGCGCGCTGTCTATTTATACGATAGATGGGGTAGGATTAAACGGCTAGTAGGCGTTATAATACATATAATATTCCCTATTATAGTTATTCGTATTAACTTAATGATACGATTGAGTTATATCTAGGGGCACGAAATATATATAGTATCGTATGCTCTTTTGGATGGTAGTGACTGTTAATTATATTTAAGCAGACTACGTGGTCTATATACTAATACGTCCCCCCCCCCTTAATTAGTCAGTGTTTTAGAAGTGCACTAGACGCGTAAGCAGGTGGTTAGTGCATCTAACGTATAGACGTGTAGTTGGTGTACCAAACGCGTAAGCACGTGGTTGGTATAATAGGTGCTGTAATTATACACTAGCGGTACTTGAAAAATAGGACCACTTATATATAGTCTCCGTAATTGCTTTAATAGAACCGTAAAACATAAAGGAAAATATATAGGAAATCTCCCCTAAGGTGCCATCTAAACTGCTTTCTAAACGGTGTTTCGAGCTGGCTGTAAGTTAGATCTTAAGGGCCGCCAAGGCGCTAGTTCTAAGCGAGCTAATGGCGATTTTCTATCCCGGGGATGGAAAATTGTAATTAGTTAATTTAACCACCTTATAGGATTCGGCAGGTTATATAAGTCTACTAAGTTTTACCGTAGCTTTTCTACTATTTTCCACCTATACCGTAACATGGGTAATTTTGCGGCAATTTGGGGTAATCTGCCTATGCTAATTATTTAATAGCTTACGGTCCGTAGAATGGACCGTATAGTGAACTATACGGCCTTCTAACGGGCTATAGACGTACTATAGGTGCTCCGTTAGTCTTATTCTACCTATTTTATAACTTTTAGATTAAGCTTATTTGTGTTAATTAGGGTTTTAAGGGCTTAATACGGCTTTGCCTTAGTTATAGCGTCTACTAGGTTATTTTCGCCGCTAATCTATTTAACCTCTGTAATTTTATGTCGTTTATAGGCCTAATATAAGCACATTAGGTCGACTATAAGCCTCTTCTCTTATATTGTACCTAGTTTAACTAGGCAGTTATAGAGGGACTTTAAATTAGTATATAAAACTAGGGGTAACTGCTTTAGTTATAGAATCTTCTAAACCGTTAATTTAATTGCGGCTGCTATATTAAAGCTATAAGCTAGTGTATATAGTTTAGAAGCTAGTAGACTA
>Ga0307515_10002687_pt1 | contig 38079 bp, 31 predicted proteins | sample 17_EM_MG_FD_194513 | JGI IMG/M metagenome (GOLD analysis project Ga0307515, IMG submission 194513) | Populus trichocarpa ectomycorrhiza microbial communities from riparian zone in the Pacific Northwest, United States - 17_EM | ecosystem: Host-associated > Plants > Roots > Unclassified | place... | reverse complement strand
CGTGCGTGCTGCGATAGGCCCAGAACCGCGGCAGCGCGAAGCCCGTCACGATGACGCTCGCAAGGCAGATTGCACCGCCGACCCACACCGCGGCTGACACACCCCAGGCGTCGGCCATGAAGCCTGCGCGTGCATTGCCGATGAGCGGCCCGGTCAGGTAGCTGATCATCTCGATGCCTGCCAAGCGCCCGCGCAAGGTGTTGGGGATGGTCTGGTTCCAGATCGTGCCGCGGAACACGCCGCTGACCATGTCGGCCGCACCGGCCACCGCCAGGCACACGAGACCGAGCGCCAGGCTGGGTGCGAAGCCAAGCGCCACGATGCCGAGCGCCCACACGGCCGCCGCGATCACCACCGCACGGCCATGGCGCGTGACCTTGCCGGTCCAGCCGCTGAACAGGCCGATCGCCAGCGCCCCGACCGACATGGCCGACAACAACCAGCCCACCGATTCGGTGCGCCCGTCGGCTGCGGCCATGGCCGGGAAGAGCGCGACCGGAAAGGCGACGGCCATTGCCACGATGTCCACCACGTAGGTGCCCATGAGCTCCGGGCGTGCCCACGCGAAACGCAGGCCTTCGGCCAGGTCCGCCAGGAGATGGGGCCGCTCGCCGGGCGTCTCGGTCGCGTCCATGGCCACGCGAGGAATGCGGTAGATGAAGAACAGCGCAGCGAGGAAGGTGCAGAAGTCGAACAGGTAGGCACCGACCGCGCCCCAGCGTGCCAACAGCAAGCCGGCAAGCGCCGGGCCGGCCACCATGCCCACCGTGCCCCGCACCGAGGAGAGCGCAGCGACGGCGGCGAACTCCTCGGGCCGCGCGAGCTTTTGCGTCAACGCTTCCAGCGCCGGGCGGTGGAACCCGCTGGCGCCCTGCAGCACGGCCACGAGCGCGTAAATGGTGAGCACGCTGGGCGCGGCGGCCCATGCGTTGGCCAGCAGGCCTGCCAGGCACATCGCCATCAGGGCCTCTGACGCGATCAGCAGCCGCTTTCGATCCACGCGGTCTGCCACCGCGCCACCCAGCAGGCCGCAGATGACCACCGGCAGCAGCTGCACGAGGCCCAGCAGGCCCACCTGTGCGTTGGAATGCGTCAGCTGGTAGAGCTGCCAGGGCACGGCGACATAGCTGACCATGGTGCCCAGGCCCGAGATGAACTGGCTGGCGAACAGGCGCCGGAAGGACGTGTTGCGGCGCAGCGGGCCGATGTCGAGAAACATTCAGACGAACCTTGGTGTCGTAGGCGAGGGAAGCGAGGCCACCCATCTTCGCCACTCACTCGGTTGAGTGAGCGGGGACTCTAAAGGATCGCTTCTTCTTTCTTTTGCCGGATTGCGTTGAACCGGCTTGGGTGGATTGGCTTCGCTTCGGCATTCATCCCCAAAAAGGTGGTGATCCATCCGGGGGCGCGGAGGCTTGACGCAGCGGGGGGGCGGCGACTGCTTGCGACCCGTTGCGGACGATGTGCGCGTCATGGCATAGGTGCTTTGCGCAACTTTCTCTTTACCGCCAAGGCGCAAAGAGCGCAAAGGACGCCAAGGAAATACAGAAGGCTTCGGTCTCTTCTTTGCGACCTTGGCGTTCTTTGCGCCTTGGCGGTAAAAAAGACCTCCAACGCCGCAACCCTCACGCGCCGTCCGCGGTGGGCCGCGAGCGGGCGACGATTGCGTTGCCAGAGTGGATGTGATCAAGGCGCGTCGAAGCGCGCCGCCGCTCAGCGCCAGCCACCAGCATCGTCTCGTCGGGCACGGCCGGGAGCAACGCCGCGAGCACGGCCAGCGCCATCACGATCAACACGCAGGTCATCCGGGTTCATCGTGGCCTCACTTGCCGTCGAAGGCGGCTTGCAGCGCCGCGATGTCGAGCTTGGTCATCTGCATCATTGCGGCCATTGCGCGCTGTGCCTTGGCGGTGTCGGGGCTCTTCAGCATGTCCATCATGGCCCTCGGCACGATCTGCCACGAGAGGCCGAACTTGTCCTTCAGCCAGCCGCACTGGCCGGTGGATCCGCCTTCGCTCAAACGGGCCCATAAGCGGTCGACCTCGGCCTGATCGGCGCAGTCCACCGCGATCGAGATCGCCTCGGTGAACGGGAACTGCGGGCCGCCATTGAGGGCCAGGAACTCCTGCCCTTCGATGATGAAACGCATGGTCAGCACCTTGCCCTTGAGCGACGGTATGGCGTCGCCGTAGTGCGTGACTTCGAGCACCTTGCCGTTCTTGAAGACGGCGAGGTAGTGCTCGACGGCCGCGTCGGCGTTGAAGTTGAACCAGAGGCAGGGGGTCAGCTTTTGCATGAAGGTCTCCTTGGGGGTGAAGGCTCAGGCGCGACGGCGCCGTGCAGCCGAGGTCGACGGACGGGAACGAGCAGTGCCTGGGTTGGCCGGCGCCGGAAGCAGCGACGCCACGTACTGGTGCAGGTGCGCGATGGCGCGGCGGGCCGCGGCAGCATCGTGCTGCGCCTTGGCAAGAATGAAGGCGCCCTGGATGGCGGCTTGCGCGAACAGCGCGACATCCAGCGGCTCCCACTTCGCCTTGGGGGCGTACAAGCGCTTGGCCTCGATCAGGTCGGCCTCGACGGTGCGGGCGTGGAAGAGGATGGCCCGGTTGCAGGCATCGCGGATGTCGGAGTGTGTGCTGTAGGTCTCCTGCACCATGGTGCCCAGCAGGCAGGTGAAGTCGGGCAGATCACCCTGGATCAGCGCAGCACGGAAGTCGAGGTAGGCGAGCACGCGTTCACGCGGGTCGGCCACGCGGTGGAACGGGGCACTTTCGAAGAGGTTGCCGGTGACGCCCGTCCAGTGCTCGGTGGCGGCGACGGCCAGATCGTCCTTGCCCTTGAAGTGGTGGAAGAAGCTGCCCTTGGTGACACCTGCCTCGCGGCAGATGTCGTCGACTGAACTGCCCGCATACCCCTGCACGCGGATCACATGCAGGGCGGCGTCGAGCAGCTTTCTCTTGGGGCCTTCGGTGAGTTCGATCAACTTGCGCTCCATACCGATTGGTCGGTACGAAAACAATACTGACCGATCGGTATGGTGTCAAGCCGGATTCTTGTAACAGCGGGAGTGCTGAAGCCCGAGCAGCGCGTTAGCCCCCCCCCGGAGGGGTGAGCACCCTCACATCCCCCATTGGCCGGCCATCGCAGGAGGGATTTCCGGGAACCGCCGCCGGGGGAAGAATGGCTTCATCAACAGGAGGAAGCAATGCCCGACAACGAGTGGACCCGCAAAGCCACAGCACACGTGCTGCGGTACGCGTCCCACATGAATCAGGACGAAGCATCGGCGCTCGCCGAGGATCTGCAGAGGTCCTGGCCCGGCCTGTCACCGGCCGATGCGGTGAGGTTCTTCTTTCAGCCGCAGCAGTCCGAGACCGGGTTCACTGAGCTTACTTAGTGCCAGAGCCGGTCGGCGCTCTGCTGCAGCGCGTGCTGATGGCGTCATCGCACGGTTGGACGAACCGGCATGGCCTCGGTATGAAAAAAGCGCCGCATGCGGCGCTTTTTCATTGCAGCGGGTTGCTCAGTTGCTGGTCTTGGAGACCCTCGGGTCCTTGCCCATCAGGGCGTCCTTCAGCATCGAATCGGCAGGCGACTTGCCGAGCCAGATCCGCAGCAGTGCCGAGAAGAACTCGGGCTCCTTGATCGGCGCCGTCGATGCCTTGCCGTTGATCATGATGATGGTGCCGGTGCCGGGAATCCAGTCGACCGAGAATGCATCGCCGGCCACCAGTTTCTTCTTCTCGAAGAACAGATCGCTCAGCGCGAGCGTGCCGGGGATGGAGCGGGAGAACTCTTCGCGCGGGGCGTTTTCTTCCATGCCGCGGGTGAAGAGCTTGCCGAGCTCGCTGGCGTTGATGTCGCGCAGCATCACGATGTGGACGCGCTTCGGGCCGGGTGTGGCCAGGATGGCTTCGGGCGTGTTTGCCTTCTTGGTGAGATACAGGCCGGCGGTGTAGACCTTGAAGATGGCCTTGTAGCGGATGCCGGCGCCATTGAGCACGAGCGGCGTGTTGGCCACGGTCTCGGTGCTTTCATACTTCACGCCCGCCAGTTCGATGGCAGGTGCTGGGGCCGCAGCCTGGGCATGGGCCAGGTTCAGCGTGCAAATCGACAGGGCCGCAGCGAGTATCAGGCGATGGATCACAGGAATCTCCACGTTCAAACGGGCTCTGTCGCACGGGCGTGCTTTAAGCGGTTGGCCATTCTCCCAAATTACCGATAGATCCAGCGTGCCGAAGTCACGGATCGGCTTGGTTCGAGGGAAATGCCTAGGGTCGAACGCGCACCAGTGGGCAGTTTGTTCGGTGCTTCGCAGTCACCCTGCTACACTTTTTCGATGTTCATTGCGCGCAAACAAACCAAAGGGTCGAACGACCGGGGAGCATGGCCCTGGCGTTGCCAGCCTGCTCGGGTTTAGTTTGCCGTTGGCCGCTCTGTTCCCCTGAGCGTTGCGCGCCCCGGCTCCACTGGCTGCTTCACTGCTGCCGACCGTTTGAATCAAATCACCACGCGGGCCGCGCCTAGGCCGCCCGCCGGGCCGTGGAGGGCCCTGCAACGTGATCACCGAACTTGAATTCAAGAGCCTTGCTGCCCAAGGCTACAACCGCATTCCGCTGATGGCCGAGGCCTTCGCGGACCTGGAAACCCCGCTCTCGCTGTACCTCAAGCTGGCCCACGGCTCGGGCAGCGGGCGGCACAGCTTCCTGCTCGAATCGGTGGTGGGCGGCGAGCGCTTCGGGCGCTATTCGTTCATCGGGCTGCCGGCCAACACGCTGTTGCGTTCGACCGGCTTTCACACCGAGGTCGTGACCGACGGCCAGGTGGTCGAGACGCACGAGGGCAACCCGCTCGATTTCATCGCCACCTACCAGAAGCGTTTCAAGGTGGCGCTGCGCCCGGGTCTGCCGCGCTTCTGCGGCGGCCTCGCCGGCTACTTCGGCTACGACGCGGTTCGCTACATCGAGCCCAAGCTTGCCAAGACGCAGCTGCCCGGCGGGCTGGACACGCCCGACGTGATGCTGCTGCAGTGCGAGGAACTGGCGGTGATCGACAACCTGTCGGGCCGGCTCTACCTCATCGTCTATGCCGACCCCGGCCAGAGCGAGGCCTACTTTCGCGCCAAGCGCCGCCTGACCGAGCTGACCGACAAGCTCAAGTACAGCGTGACCGCACCGCCGGTGAAGCGCGGCACTTCGCACGCGGTCGAGCGCGAATTCGCCAAGAGCGACTACATCGCGGCGGTGCTCAAGGCCAAGGACTACATCGCGGCCGGCGACATGATGCAGGTGCAGATCGGCCAGCGGCTGCAGAAGCGCTACACCGAGTCGCCGCTCAGCCTGTACCGCGCGCTGCGCTCGCTGAACCCGTCGCCGTACATGTATTTCTACGACATGGGTGACTTCCAGATCGTCGGTGCTTCGCCCGAGATTCTGGTGCGGCAGGAGCACACGCCCGAGGGCGACAAGGTCACCATCCGCCCGCTGGCCGGCACGCGCCCGCGCGGCGCCACGCCCGAGCAGGACAAGGCGCTCGAAGCCGAGCTGAGCGGCGACCCGAAGGAGCGCGCCGAGCATGTGATGCTGATCGACCTGGCGCGCAACGACATCGGCCGCATCGCCAAGACCGGCAGCGTGAAGGTGACGGAAGCCTTCACCGTCGAGCGCTACTCGCATGTGATGCACATCGTCAGCAACGTCGAAGGCCTGCTGAAGGACGGCATGACCAGCCTCGACGTGTTGCGCGCCACCTTCCCGGCCGGCACGCTGACCGGTGCGCCCAAGGTGCGCGCGATGGAAATCATCGACGAACTGGAGCCGGTGAAGCGCGGCATCTACGGCGGCGCCTGCGGCTACCTGAGTTTTGCCGGCGACATGGACGTGGCGATCGCCATCCGCACCGGCATCGTCAAGGACAGCGTGCTCTACGTGCAGGCGGCGGCCGGCGTGGTCGCCGATTCGGTGCCTGAGCTGGAATGGAAGGAGACGGAAGCGAAAGCCCGTGCCTTGCTTCGTGCTGCCGAACTCGTCGAGGAGGGCTTCTAAATGCTGCTCATGATCGACAACTACGACAGCTTCACGTTCAACCTGGTGCAGTACTTTGCCGAGTTGGGTGAAGACGTGCGCGTGTTCCGCAACGACGAGATCACGCTCGAAGGCATCGCCGAGTTGAAGCCCGGCAAGCTGGTGCTGTCGCCTGGGCCGTGCTCGCCCGCCGAGGCAGGCATTTGCGTCAGCGCCATCCAGCAGTTCATCGGCAAGCTGCCCATCCTCGGCGTGTGCCTCGGCCACCAGGCCATCGGCGCTGCGCTGGGCGGCAAGATCATCCGCGCGAAGACGCAGATGCACGGCAAGACCGATGTCATCACCACCGACAAGCAAGGCGTGTACAGCGACTTGCCCGAGCAGTTCACGGTGATCCGCTACCACTCGCTGGTGATCGAGCGTGAATCGCTGCCCGCATCGCTGGAGATCACGTCCACGTCACAGGACGACGAGATCATGGGTGTGCGTCATCGCGAGCTGGCCGGCACGAAGACGCCGCTCGAAGGCGTGCAGTTTCACCCTGAGTCCATCCTCACCGAGCACGGTCACGCGATGCTGAAGAACTTCCTGGAGCTGAAGCGATGAGCATCGTGGATCTTCGCAGTGACACGGTTACCCGGCCCACGGCTGCCATGCGCGATGCGATGGCTCGCGCCGAGGTCGGCGACGACGTGTTCGGCGACGACCCGACGGTCAACGCACTGCAGGAGCGCATCGCCGCGATGCTGGGCAAGGAGGCCGCGCTGTTTGTGCCCAGCGGCACGCAGAGCAACCTGGTCGCGATGATGAGCCACTGCGGGCGCGGCGACGAATACATCGTCGGCCAGATGGCGCACACCTACCGCTGGGAAGGCGGCGGCGCGGCGGTGCTGGGCAGCGTGCAGCCGCAGCCGCTGGAGCACCAGCCCGACGGCACGCTGGCGCTTGCCGACATCGCCGCCGCCATCAAGCCCGACGACTCGCACTTCGCCCGCACGCGCCTGCTGTGCCTGGAGAACACACTCGGCGGCAAGGTGCTCGGCATGGCCTACATGGCGGACGCGACCGGTCTCGCGCGCAAGCATGGCCTGGCCACCCATCTCGACGGCGCGCGGCTCTTCAATGCGGCCACCGCGCTCGGCGTGCCGGCGAAAGACATCGCGCAGCATTTCGACAGCGTTTCGGTCTGCTTCTCGAAAGGGCTGGGCGCCCCGGTGGGCTCGGCCTTGTGCGGCTCGAAGGCGCTGATCAAGAGCGCGCACCGCTGGCGCAAGATGCTCGGCGGCGGCATGCGCCAGGCCGGCGTGCTGGCCGCCGGCGCCCTGTATGCGCTCGACCATCACATCACGCGCCTGGCCGACGACCATGCGCTCGCGCGCCGCCTGGCCGAAGGGCTGCAAGGCATCCCCGGCTTGCGTGTCGAGCCGCCGCAAACCAACATGGTCTTCGTGGATGTCGACGGCGAGCGCGCGAAGACGCTGCTGCCCCACCTCAAGTCGCACGGCATCCTGGCCACCGGCCTGTACCGCCTGCGCTTCGTCACCCACCTCGACGTCGATGCCGCGGGCGTCGACCGCGCCATCGCCGCGGTGCGCGAACACCTGACTGCCTGAAAGCCCACGCCATGAGCATCACCAACACCGAAGCGCTGGCTCGCATCATCGATCACCGCGAGATCTTCCACGACGAGATGCTCACGCTGATGCGCCGCATCATGAGCGGCGAGATGTCGCCCGTGATGATCGCGGCCTTCGCGATGGGTCTGCGCGTGAAGAAGGAAACCATCGGCGAGATCGCCGCGGCCGCGCAGGTGATGCGCGAGTTCGCGACGCCGGTGAACGTGGCCGACAAGACCAACCTGGTCGACCTCTGCGGCACCGGTGGCGACGGCGCGCACACCTTCAACATCTCGACCGCGGCGATGTTCGTGGCTGCGGCGGCCGGCGCGCGCGTGGCCAAGCATGGCGGGCGCAGCGTGTCGTCGAGCAGCGGCAGTGCCGATGTGCTCGAGGCCTTCGGCGTCAACGTGAACCTCACCTCCACCCAGGTGGCGCAGTGCCTCGAGCAGACCGGCATCGGCTTCATGTTCGCGCCGAATCACCACGCGTCGATGAAGCACGCCGGGCCGGTGCGCAAGGAGTTGGGCGTGCGCACCTTGTTCAACATCCTCGGGCCGCTGACGAACCCTGCAAACGCACCCAACCAGCTGATGGGTGTGTTCCATGCCGACCTGGTCGGCATCCAGGTGCGCGTGCTGCAGCGCCTGGGCTCCGACCACGTGATGGTGGTCTACGGCATGAACGGCATGGACGAGATTTCGCTGTCGGGCGAGACGTTGGTGGGCGAACTGAAGAACGGCGAGGTGCGCGAGTACGTCGTGCACCCGAGCGACTTCGGCATGCCGGTTTACGACACGCGCGTGCTCAAGGTGGCCGACAAGGCCGAGTCGGTGCAATGCATCCAGCGCGCCTTCGCGAACGAAGACGGGCCGATGCGCGACATCGTGCTGCTCAACGCCGGTGCTGCGCTGTATTGCGCCAACGTCGCGAGTTCGGTGGCCGACGGCGTGAAGCTCGCGCGCGAGGCGGTGGCCTCGGGCGGCGCGATGAAGAAGCTGAGCCAGTTCGTGGCCGCCACGCAGCAGTTCAAGCCATGAGCGACATCTTGAACAAGATCATCGCGGTCAAGCGCGAAGAGATCGCGATTGCAATCAAGCAACGCGATCTGGCGGCGTTGCGCCGCGATGCGGAAGCCCGCACCGACGTGCGCGATTTCACCGCGGCATTGCGCAGCAAGATCGCTGCAGGCCAGGCCGCGGTGATCGCCGAGGTGAAGAAGGCGAGCCCGAGCAAGGGCGTGCTGCGTGAGCACTTCGTGCCGGCCGAGATCGCAGCAAGCTACGAGCGCCACGGAGCCGCTTGCCTCAGCGTGCTGACCGACGTGCAGTTCTTTCAGGGTGCCACGGCGTATCTCGAACAAGCGCGCGCCGCCTGCGGCTTGCCCATCCTGCGCAAGGACTTCATGGTCGGCGCCTACCAGGTGTTCGAGGCCCGCGCGATGGGGGCCGACTGCATCCTGCTGATCGCCGCCTGCCTCGACGATGCGCAGATGGTCGACCTGGAAGCACAGGCCCACGCGCTCGGCATGGCGGTGCTGGTCGAAGTGCATGACGGCGCCGAACTCGACCGGGCGCTGCGCCTGAAGACCCCGCTGCTCGGCATCAACAACCGCAACCTGCGCACCTTCGAAGTGACGCTGGATGCCACGCTGGGCTTGCTGCCGCGCGTGCCGCCCGAGCGCTTGCTGGTCACCGAAAGCGGCATTCTCGGCACGGCCGACGTGAAGCGCATGCGCGATGCCAACGTGCACGCCTTCCTCGTGGGCGAGGCCTTCATGCGCGCCGCCGACCCGGGCGCTGCCCTGGCGGAGCTGTTTCGTTGACGCGACTCAGCGAGCCGTTGGAGCGCGTGCTCGATCGCGTGCCGGCGTCGTGGCTGCCTGTGGTGGAGGCTTGGCGCAAGACGCCCGAAGCGCAGAAGCTGATCGCGTACGTCGACTCGCGCATTGCTGCAGGCGCCACGGTCTACCCGGCCGAGGTGCTGCGCGCGTTGACGCTCACGCCGCTGGATGCCGTGCGCGCCGTCATCCTCGGGCAAGACCCATACCACGGCCCGGGGCAGGCCCATGGTCTGTCGTTCTCGGTGCCCGACGGCGTTCGCACGCCGCCCAGCCTGCGCAACATCTTCGTCGAGCTGCAGCGCGAGTTCGGCGCGGCGCCGACCCATACGGATCTCTCGGCGTGGGCGCGCCAAGGTGTGCTGCTGCTCAACACCACGCTGACAGTTGAAGACGGCGAGGCCGCCAGCCACTCCAAGCGCGGCTGGGAGAGCCTGACCGAGCGGCTGCTGCAGGCCGTGGCCGAGCGATCACGCCCCTGCGTCTACCTGCTGTGGGGCGCGCACGCGCAACGCTTCGAGCCGCTGATCCAAGCTCATGCCGGCGCACCGGCTGATGCGTTGGTACTGAGCTCCAACCACCCTTCACCGCTGTCGGCACGCCGGCCGCCGGTGCCCTTCGTCGGCAACGGCCACTTCGGCGCTGCGAACGCGTTCCTGGCCCCGCGAGGCGGCGAGATCGACTGGATAGGCCGCTAGCTGGCCTGAGACTGGTATCGAATTTGCGGGGCTGTCCTGGGTGCAGCCTGAAGAGCCACCAAACCTGAGTTGGTTTTTGCAATACCAATTGACGCATTGGTATTACTGGTACTAGACTGGTTCTATCGCTGAGCATCGTGCCTCCAGCGGAACTCAAACGGCAGCCGCAAGACAGAGAACCAGGGCAACAGCGAGATGGTCGACTTTCTCATCGGGGTGGATGGCGGCGGATCGGGAACACGTGCCTTGCTGGCGCGCCCCGGCGGTGCCGTGCTCGGCCACGGCGAGGCAGGGCCATCGGCGCTGGGGCAGGGCATCGAGCCTGCGTGGATGCAGGTGCAGCAGGCGGTGCGCGCTGCGTTTGCCCATGCCGGCCTGGCCGTTGCGCCGTGGGCGAGCTGTGGTTTGGCTGCTGGCTTGTCGGGCGCCAACAATGCACCTTGGTATGGCGAATTCGTCGCGCAGAACCCGGGCTTCGGCAAGCTGCTGGTCGAGACCGACTCTTTCGTGATGCTGGTGGGCGCGCACGCGGGCCGGCCGGGCGCCATCGTCGCGGCGGGCACCGGTGCCATCGGCGAGGTGTGGCGTGCCGACGGGTCGCGCTCCAGTGCGAACGGCTGGGGCTTTCCGGTTGGTGACGAAGGCAGCGGCGCCTGGCTCGGCGTGCATGCCGTGAACCTCGCGCAGCAGGCGATGGATGGCCGCGCCGAGGCCAGCCCGCTGGTGCGCCGGGTGTGGGCCGCCTGCGGCAGTGAGCGCGAGAGCTTGCAAGCCTGGTGTGGCAACGCCGGCCAGTTCGCCTACGCGCAGCTGGCGCCCGCCGTGTTCGACTGCGAGGCCAGCGACCCGGCCGCGGCGGCCTTGCTCAGCCGCGCGGTGAGCGCGCTCGATGCCACGGCTTTGGCGCTCGATGCGCCGGGCCATCTTCCTTTGGCGGTGCTGGGCAGCGTGGGCAAGCGCCTGGCCCACCGCCTGTCCCCTGAAGTGCGCCGCCGCTGCGTGACCGAGGCCGCTGGCCCCGCAGACGGCGCGCTGACTTTGATTCGACGTGAGATCGAGACCGATCGATGAGCAAACCCTTGTTCGAATTCAAGCCCGACCCGCGCGACAGTTCGCCGCTCTACGTGCAGCTCTCGCGCAAGCTCGGGCAGGCCATTCGCGATGGCCGCTACCAGGCCGACGAAGCGCTGCCATCGGAGCGCGTGCTGTCGGAGTCGGTCGACGTGTCGCGCGTCACTGCGCGCAAGGCCATCGACCAGCTGGTCGACCAGGGCTTGATCGTGCGCCGGCGCGGCTCGGGCAACTACATCGCGCCGCGCATCGAGCAGCCGCTGTCGCGCTTGACGAGCTTCTCGGAAGAGCTTCACCAGCGCGGCTACACGCCGTCGTCGCGCTGGCTCGAGCGCGCCATCACCTCGGCAGTGCCCGACGAGCAGCTGAGCCTCGGCCTCTCGCCCGGCGCGCGCGTCGCGCGGCTGGAGCGCCTGCGCCTGGCCGACGACGTCGTCATGGCCTACGAGATGAGCGTGCTGCCGCAGACCGTGCTGCCCAATGCCGAGGCGGTGACGGGCTCGCTCTACGAATACCTCACCAGCATTCACATGGCGCCGGTGCGCGCGCTGCAGCACATCCGCGCGCTCAATGCGCAGCCGCGGCTGGCTGAGCAGCTCGGCGTGCCGGTCGGGCAGGCGGTGCTGTTCATCACCCGCATCGGCTACCTCGAATCGGGCCAGGCGGTGGAGTTGACGCATTCGTATTGCCGCAGCGATTACTACGACTTCGTGGCTGAGATGAGGCGCGAAGGATGAGTGCTTCATTGAAGGGGAACGTCCTCACGCCGCGCGGCTTCGTGCGTGGCGAACTCAAGGTCGCCGATGACGGCCGCGTCGCCGGCATCGAAGGCGATCTCGTCGACGAACGCGAGGTGCGCGATTCGGGTTTGCCGCTCGTCATGCCCGGCTTCATCGACCTGCACGTTCACGGCGGTGGCGGCCGCGACATCATGGAAGGCGGCGACTCCGCCGAGCGCGTGGCCGAGCTGCACGTGCAGCACGGCACCACCTCGCTGCTCGCCACCACGATGACGGCGCCGATGAGCGACCTCGAGCGTGCCTTCCGCGCGCTGAAGCCCATCTGCGCCGGCCGCGGCGCACGCTCGGCGCGCGTGATGGGCGTGCACCTTGAGGGTCCGTACATCAATTCCGGCAAGCTCGGCGCGCAACCCAACTTTGCGCGCCCGGTGCAGGCCGACGAGCTGCGCCGCCTCAACGACATGGCGCCCATCCGCCTGATCACGCTGGCACCCGAGACCGCCGGCAACATGGATGCGATCGAAGCGCTGGTGGCAGCGGGCTATCGCGTGCAGCTCGGCCACACGCTGGGCAGTTACGAAGACGGCGTCGAGGCGATGAAGCGCGGTGCCACCGGCTTCACGCATCTGTTTAACGCGATGAGCGGCCTGCACCACCGCGAGCCCGGCATGGTGGGCGCGGCGCTGGCGCATGCCGACTATTCGGAAATCATCCCCGACCTGCTGCACGCGCACCCCGGAGCGATCCGTGTCGCGCTGCGCTCCATCCCGCACCTCTATTGCGTCACCGATTCGACGGCTGCTGCCGGCATGCCCGATGGCGACTACAAGCTCGGCCGCCACAAGGTCACCAAGTGTCTTGGCGGCGTGCGCCTGCCCGACGGCACGCTGGCCGGCTCGACGCTGACGATGGACCAGGCGCTGCGCAACCTGGTCGAAGAGCTGGGCCTGGGCCTCGTCGACGCGTCTCGCCGTGTCTCGACCAACGCGGCCGACTACCTTGGCGCGGCCGATCGCGGCCGCCTGTCGGTGGGTGCATGGGCCGATGCGGTGGTGCTCGACCGCGATCTCAAAGTGATGGATGTGTTTGTTGAAGGAGCGTCGATTGATCACGCGCATGCTGGCTGAAGCCCGCGAAGCCCCCGCCGCCGTAGCGCGGCAACTCGCACAGGACGACCAGTCGTACAGCGACTTCGGCGCCTTCCTGCGCGCCCGCCCGCCGAGTTCGGTGCTCACCGTGGCGCGCGGCAGCTCCGACCATGCGGCCCACTTCATGGCCTACCTGATCATGGCGCGCATGGGCCGGCTGGTGACCTCGCTGCCGATGTCGCTGATCACGCTGTACGGCTCGCAGATCAACTGCGACGGCCTGGCTTCGGTGGCGTTTTCGCAATCGGGCCAGAGCCCCGACCTGGTGGCGCCCACGCGCTATTTCACCGAAGGCGGTGCGTGCACGGCAGCCTTCGTCAACGACCCGAACTCGCCGCTGGCCAAGGCCGCGCAATGGGTGTTCGCATTGCATGCCGGCCCCGAGACCAGCGTCGCCGCCACCAAGAGCTTCATCACGCAGCTCGTGGCGGGTGCGCGCCTGGTGGCGGCGTGGCAAGACGACCTGGCGCTGCAGGCCGCGCTGTCGGGCCTGCCCGGCGTGCTGTCGCGTGCGGTGTATGCCGACTGGTCGCCCGCCGTCGAAGCGCTGCGCGACGCGGACCGCCTGTTCGTGATCGGCCGCGGCACCGGCCTGCCGGTCGCGATGGAAGCGGCACTCAAGTTCAAGGAGACCTGCGGCATCCAGGCCGAAGCCTTCTCGGGCGCCGAGGTCAAGCACGGCCCGATGGCATTGATCGACGAAGGCTACCCGCTGCTGGTGTTCGCACCGCGCGGGCCGGCGCAGGCTGGGCTCCTCTCGCTGGCCGAAGAGATGCGCGGGCGCGGCGCCAAGGTGCTGCTCGCTGCGCCTGCGGGCACACCGGGCGCGAGCCTGCCGATCGTCGAGACGGCCTCGGTCGAGCTTGACCCGATCTCGGCGATCCAGAGCTTTTACCCGATGGTCGAGGCGCTGGCCGCCGCGCGTGGGTTGAACCCGGACCAGCCGCGCCACCTGGCCAAGGTCACGCGGACGAATTGAGCCTCCGACTGCCATGAGTTCTTCTGCCGTTCAACCGGGCCGCCTTGTGATGGTGGACATTCGCGGCACTTTGCTCGGCGAGGCGCAGGCTGCGTTCCTGCGCCGCCACCACATCCGCGCTGTCTGCCTGTTCCGTGACAACCTCGGCACCGAAGCCGAGGTGAAGCAACTCACCGCCGACCTTCGCGCCGTGATGGGCGAGGGCGCGCTGATCGGCATCGACCAGGAAGGCGGCTCGGTCGTGCGCGCCACCTTCCTGCCGCAGGCGCCTGCCGCGATGGCGCTGGGCGCGGCGGGCGATGCAGCGATGGCCGAAGCGGTGGGCGAGGCCGTGGGCCGCGGCGTTCGCAGCCTCGGTTTCAACTGGGACTTCGCGCCCGTGCTCGACGTCAACAACAACCCCGCCAACCCCGTGATCGCCGAGCGCAGCTTCTCGGAAGACCCGGCCGAGGTGGCGCGACTCGCCGGCGCCTGGATGCGCGGTGCGCTGCGTGCCGGCATGGCCTGTTGCGTCAAGCACTTTCCGGGTCATGGCGACACGCACATGGATTCGCACAGCCACCTGCCGGTGGTCGACAAGCCCTTGTCGGCGCTCGAAGCGCTGGAGCTGCGGCCTTTCCACGCATTGAAGAACGACGCGCCCGCGATGATGACGGCGCACATCGTCTACCCGCAGCTAGACCCCGAGCACCCGGCCACGCTGTCGCGCAAGATCCTCGGCGGCATCCTGCGCGACGCCTGGGGCTACGACGGCGTGGTGATCACCGACTCGCTGGTGATGAAGGCCATCTACGACCACTACGGCCACGACCGCGCCGCGGTGCTCGCGCTGCAGGCCGGTGCCGACATGGTGATGGCGCTCGGCAGCGAGGCCGACCAGACCGCTGCGATCGAGGCCATCGCCAAGGCGCAAGCGAGTGGTGCGCTCACCGAGGCGCAACTCGCACGAGCGCATGCCCGGCTCGATGCGCTTGCGGCGCGATACCCCGCGGGGGCAACCGCCTACGACGCATCGCAACGCCAGGCAGACGACGTGCTGATGCACCGCGCCTGGGCCGCCGGGCTCACCGCCATCGGCGCACCGGTTGCACCTGCGCGGCAACGGGCGCTGCGCGTCATCACGCAACGCAGCGTGCCTTGCGATGGCGTGTCGGAAGCCGGGCCGTCGGCCGAGCAGGTGGCGCGGCTGTTCGACGGTTTCACTGATGTCGACCTGGTCGCGCTCGACGATCTGCAAACGCTCGACTGGGCAACGCTGCCGGCCGATGGCCGCTTCACGGTTCTCGCCTCGAACCACCGCGACCGCTATGCCGGCAAGGCGCAAGCCTGGCAGCCCGATCTGCACCTGGCGCTGTGGAATCCGTTCCAGGTGCTCGATGTCGCCGCCCCGTCAGTGCTCACCTGGGGCTATGCCGATGGCGCGCTCGAAGCGCTGCAAGCGTGGCTCGAAGGGCGGGCCGTGGCCAACGGCCGAGCCCCCGTCCGGCTGACTGCCTGAGAACACGAACGGAGACTCCCGATGCCCACCGACACGCCGCGCCGCTCACCCATCTCGTGGGTGCCGACGCTCTACTTCGCGCAGGGCCTGCCATTCTTCGCGGTCAACGTGATCGCGCAGCAGATGCTGATCAGCATGAACGTGCCCAACGAGCAGATGACGCGCTGGCTCGGCGTGCTGACGCTGGCCTGGGGCTTCAAGTGGGTGTGGAGCCCGTTCCTCGAACTCGCGCCGAGCAAGAAGTCGGTCGTCATCACTTTCCAGTTGATCGGTGCCGTGGGCCTGGGGCTGGTGGCGGTCGCGTTGCACCTGCCGACCTTCTTTGTGCTCACCATCGCGGCACTGATGCTGGTGTCGCTGGGCTCGGCCACGCACGACATCGCGGCCGATGGCCTCTACATGGCCAGCCTGTCGAACAAGGAGCAGGCGCAGTACGCCGGGTGGCAGGGCGCCTTCTTCAACGTCGCGCGCTTCATCGCGGCGGGCGGCTTGCTGGTGCTGGCCGGCACGCTGGAGAAATCGATGGGCGTGGCCAGTGCGTGGACGGCGATCTTCACGATGCTCGCGCTGACGATGGTCGTGATGGGCCTCTACAACGCGTGGGCCCTGCCGAAGATTCTCAACGTGGCGGCAGCCGACACCTCGGCCGGCGCGATCGGCCGCACGCTGTGGCTGGTGGTGCGCGACTTTCTCGCCAAGCCCGGCATCTGGCTGGCCATCGTGTTCATCATCCTGTTTCGCGCGAGCGAAGGGCAGGTCCAGACCATCGGGCCGATCTTCCTGCGCGCGGCGCGTGAGTTGGGCGGGCTCGGGCTGAGCACCGACCAGGTCGGCTGGGCCTACGGCACGGCGGGCACCATCGCCTTCATCGCCGGCAGCATCGTGGGCGGCTATTTCGCGGCGTGGCTGGGGCTCAAGCGCGCGATGCTCGCGCTCATCCTCGCGATGAACCTGCCGACCGTGGCCTTCGTGTTCCTCAGCACCGCGATGCCGACGAACTTCGGCGTGATCGCCGCGGCACTGAGCCTGGAGATGTTCGGCTACGGCTTCGGCTTCGTCGGCGTGATCCTGTACCTGATGCAGGTGGTGTCGGTGGGCAAGTACCAGACGGCGCACTACGCCGTCGGCTCGGGCGTGATGGGGCTGGGCATGAGCCTCTTTCGCACCATCAGCGGCGACATCCAGGTGGCGCTGGGCTACCAGCACTTCTTCATCTGGGGCCTGCTGTGCGCGGTGCCGGTGCTGATCCTGTCGCGCTTCGTGCCGCTTGAGCCGCCGGCGGCCGCGGACGATGGCGCGCCTGCCGCACAGCCCGCCCGCGCCTGATGAAGCTGGCCTGCCTCGCCGGCCTGGGCTGTGCCGTGCTGGCCGCGGCGTGCAGCACGCCGGTGCGGCCGGAGGCGCCTTCCGAGGTTTTCTTCGATGACTTCAGCCAGGCGCATCTCGATGCGCTGGCGGGCGACGGCTGGTCGGTCCGCGTGAAGCCCGGCCACCCGGGCATCGAGGGCGCGGCCTGGGGCGCCGAGGGCGTGGCGCTGGCCGACGACCCGCAGCAGCCCGGCAACCGCGTGCTGCGCCTGAGCGCACGCACCGATGGCACGGCTGCCGGCACCGTGCAGGCCCAGGTCTGCCATGCGCGCAAGTACCTGGCCGGCACCTATGCCGCGCGTGTGCGCTTCAGCAATGCGCCCACCCAGGGGCCCGACGGCGACGTGGTCGTGCAGACCTTCTACAGCGTGAGCCCGCTGCGCTTCGACTTCGACCCCGAGTACAGCGAACTCGACTGGGAGTACCTGCCCAACGGCGGCTGGGGCGACGCCCGCCCGCGCCTCTACGGCGTGACCTGGCAGACGGTTCGCATCGAACCGTGGACGGCCTACAACCAGCCTGTCGAGCGCTTCGGCGAACTCAGTGGCTGGCACCTGCTCGTGATGCAGGTCGGCGACGGCCACAGCCGCTTCTTCCTGGACGGCGAGTTGCTGGCCGAGCACGGCGGGCGCAACCACCCGGCCGTGCCGATGGCGATCAACTTCAACCTCTGGTTCTCGCCCGGCGGGCAACTGCCCGGCGTGAGCGCGATGCGCAGCTATCAGCAAGAGGTGGACTGGGTGTACCACGCGCGCAACCGGCTGCTCTCGCCCAGCGAAGTGGCCGCCGAAGTGACCAGGCTTCGCGACGCGCGCACCACATTCAAGGACAGCGTGCCGCCCATGAATCCGCCGCTCGCGTCCACCTGCGATTTCTGATGAGCAGCCCCGCCGCGAGCACCCGCCTCGCTTCCGTCGACGCCTTTCGCGGCCTCACGGTGGCGGCCATGCTGCTCGTCAACAACGCGGGCGACTGGGGCCATGTCTACGCGCCGCTGGAACACGCGGATTGGCACGGCTGCACGCCCACCGACCTGGTCTTTCCGTTCTTCCTCTTCATCGTGGGCGTGTCGCTGGCGCTGAGCCTCGGGCCTCGCATCGATTCGAACGGCGACCGCGGCGCGCTCACGCGCACGGTGCTGGTCCGCGCCCTGCGCATCGTGGTGCTGGGCCTGGTGCTGCACGCGATCGCCTTCTGGCTCATCGGGTCGCGCAGCGCCTACCGCCCCTTCGGCGTGCTGCAGCGCATCGGCCTGTGCTTCGCGGTGGCGGGCCTGTTCGCGGTGCACACGAAGCCGCGCACGCAGTGGCTGGCCTTCTTCGGCATCCTGCTGGGCTATTGGGCCTTGCTGCTGTGGGGCGGCGACCTCACGAAAGAGGGCAACCTCGCGAGCCGCATCGACACGCTGCTGCTGGGCCCGCACGCCTACGAGTTCGATCCGAAAACGGGCCTGGGCCACGAGCCCGAGGGCCTGCTCAGCACCCTCCCCGCGATCGCGACGACGCTGTTCGGCGCGCGCGCGGGCGACTGGCTGCGCCGCCATCAACGCAACCGCTTGTGGCAGGCCGGGTTGGCCGCCTTGCTGGCGGGCTGGGTGTGGTCCATCGTGTTCCCGTTCAACAAGCAGCTGTGGACTTCGTCCTACGTGCTGTGGAGCGGCGGCTTCGCGATGCTGGCGCTGTTCGCAGCGCACGTCGCCGTCGACGAGCGCGGCGCCCCGCCCATCGGCCGCAGCTTCGGCGTCAACGCGATCGCGGCCTACGCGGGCTCGTGGCTCATGGTGTGCGTGCTCGCCGGCTTTCACCTCGGCGGGCCGATCTACCGCACCGGCTTCGCGTGGATGACGCCGAGCACCGGGCCCTACGTGGCCTCGCTCGCCTACGCCATCGCCTTCGTCGCGATCTGGTGGGCCATCGTCGCCGTGCTCGACAGAAAGAAGATTCACTTCAAGATCTGAGCCGGGGCCCTGTGGTAGTTTTACCTGGGGCAGCCAACCCTCGGACGTGCGACGCTATGGAACAGCAAATGCATACCAGCATCCATGCTGGATGCCGATCCGGTTGCAAGTTTCCCGTCAGTGATGACTGGCGCACTGGGTCTTCCATGCACCCCAGCGAGTCGGAGAACGCGGATTGAGCAAAGTCATCGCCCTGGACATCGGCGGCACCCACAGCCGCGCCGCGCTTTTTAACGGGCGCGAGATCGTGTGGCGGGCCAGCGTGGCGACACCGGGTCTGGCCGGGCCAGGTGCGATGGTCGACACCATGGTCGAACTGCTGCGCCCCGTGTCGCACGAAGACGCGCCCGTGGGCGTCGCCATCGCCGGCTTCGTGCGCGGCGGCTGCGTGACGGCGCACAACACCGGGATTCTTCGCGACTGGAACGCGTTTCCGCTCGAGTCCGAGCTGTCGCGCAAGCTCGGCCGGCCCGTGCGCGTGCTCAACGATGCGCGTGCCGCCGCCTGGGCGGAGTACGTGGCTGGTGCGGGTCGCGGCTGCAAGGACTTTCTCTTCGTGACCGTTTCCACCGGCGTGGGCGCGGGGCTGGTGCTGGGCGGCCGCCTGCACCTCGCACGCAACGGCCTGGACGCCGAACTCGGTGAAATGCTCCTGGCCGACGGGCAGACGCTGGAGAACCACGCCAGCGGCACCGCGTTCGGCGAGCTGGCGAAACGCCTGGGCCTGGCCGATGCGCGCGCCTTGTTCGACGCGGCCGATGCCGGCGATGAACGCGCCGAAGCGCTGCTGCGCACGGGCATCCGCGAGCTGACCGCCAAGCTCGCCGACCTGAGCGTGATGCTGGGCATCGAGCGCACGGCCATCGGCGGCGGCGTCGGCCTGCGCGCCGGCTACGTCGAGCGTTTGCGCGAGGAGCTTCACCGATTGCCGCGCCTGTACCACCATGAAATCATGCGGGCCGAACTGGGTGCGGACGCCGGCCTGCACGGCGTCGCTGCCCTGGTGCGAGGGCCTTGAACTCGCCGCTCCCAAGCTGAGGAAGTCTCTTTGCCGACGGCACCACCGCTATTCCTGCACAGCCGATGGCCCTGGTGGGCGGCGTCCCTGGCATTGACGCTGGGCCTGTTCGTCTCGACCACCCTGGGGTGGCTCTGGTACGTGGATCAGCGCGATGCGAACGCGCGGCGCTCGGCGCTGGACCTGCTGTGGCTGGAGCAGACCGTGCAGCAGACGCTGGAGCTGGACCAGCGATTCCTCAGCAACTGGGCGAACGACCTCGCGCCGCCGTCGCCGCAGGCCTCGGCCGAATTCCAGACCCGCATCCACGGGCTCATGAAGGACAACCCGGCCCTGCTCGGCATCGACTACCTCGACGCGGAGGGCAAGCGCGTGGGCGGCACGCCGCCCTACCGCGATCGGCCCGTCTACCTTCCGCCGATCAACGACCCGCTGGTCACCGTCGCGATCACCAAGAGCCACACGCTGGGCACGCACAGCTACAGCCGCGTGATCGAGCAAGGCGCGCCCTTGTGGGTGCTGGCCGTGCCCATCCTCGACGAGGGCGGCGACCATGGCTCGCTGCTCGCCACCTACGACCTGGACCGCCTGCTCGAAAAAGAAGTGCCGTGGTGGTTCATCCAGCGCTACGACCTGAGCCTCGTCGACCGCAACAACAAGCGCCTGTCGCCGCGCGACGGCGTGCTGCCCGACGGCTCGCAGGAAGAAGTCCACAAACTCAACTTCGGCCCCGCGGACAGCGGCCTCGCGCTGTGGGCCAGCCCGCATGCGCACGGCCAGTCGCAGGTGCTGCTCGCGTGCTTGTCGGTGGCCGTGATGCTGTTCGCGCTGCTCATCATGTGGCTGCTGAAGGTGCTGTATCGCTGGCTGCGCGAACGGCAGGTCGCGCAGCAAGCCTTGTCCGATTCACGCGAGCAGCTCTACGCCGTGCTCGCGGGGCTCGAGGCCGCGGTGTCGGTGAGTGCGGTGAACGGCGGGCGCCTGCTGTTCAGGAACCGGCACCACGAAGAGGTGTTCGCGATGCAGGCCGAAGGCGACTGCTGCCTGCTGCAGTGGCTGATCCCGCCGCTCGATGCGCAGTCGCGCGCGGCCGATGTGCTCGATGCGGCCAGCGGCCGCTGGTACCACCTCGAGCGCCGCACCATGCAGTGGGTGGATGACTCGACGGTGCTGCTCGACATCGTCACCGACGTCACGGCGGAACGCCAGGCCGCCAACACCGCACGCGAACGCGACGAGCTCCTGCAGCACACGGCGCGCCTCGCGAGCCTGGCCGAATTCGCATCCGGCATTGCGCATGAGCTGAACCAGCCGCTGGCCGCCATCGCCAACTACTCTGCCGTGGCCGACAGCCACCTCGCGGCCGACCCGCCGCATCTCAAGAAGGTGGAAGACGCGGTGACGCGCATGGGCGAAGAGGCGCACCGCGCCGGGCAGATCATTCAAAGCCTGCGCAGCTTCATCCAGAAGCGCGCCGTCGAGCACCGCACGCATCGCGTGCTGGACCTGCTCAAGGAGCCGCTCGCGCTGCTCGAACCGCTGGCGCTGCGGCAGCAGGTTCAGATCAAGGTGCAGGCCAGCAGCGAACTCGCGTGCATCGATTGCGACGGCGTGATGATCGAGCAGGTGCTGTTCAACCTGCTGCGCAACGCGATCGAGTCGGTGGCCGCGCGCGGTGTGCCTGCCGCCGGCGATGCGGTGGCGGTGCAGATCGACGAAGCCGGCGACGGCGTGACGATCTGCGTGGCCGACCGCGGCGCGGGCATCCGCGACCCGGCCAAGCTGTTCCAGGCTTTCTACACGACCAAGAGCGAAGGCATGGGGCTGGGCCTCGCGATCTGCCGCACGGTGGTCGAAAGCCACGGCGGGCGCCTGTGGGCCGAGCCCAACCCGGGCGGCGGCGCGAGGCTGTGTTTTCGCTTGCCCGCATCGGTCTTGATGGCGGCTTGAGTTGCTCAGCGCACGCGCCTTGCTTAGGGCCTGTCATCATATGAATCACCCCCGCGCCGGGGTGATTCATATGATGACAGGCCCTAGCACCCACCCGATCAGCATCCATCGAACCGGAGTTCAACAAGACCATGCAGCCGAGCGCCCATCCCTCCGCCGACACGACACGCGTGGCCATCATCGACGACGACCCGGCGGTGCGCCATTCGCTGGGCATGTTGCTGGAAACGCGCGGCTGGTCGTCGGAGCCCTTCGAGCGTGCGGTGGATTTTCTGGACGGCGCGAACCCGAGCAGCTTCCATTGCCTGGTGATCGACGTGCGCATTCCCGGCATGAGCGGGCTCGAACTCTTCGAGGAGCTGACGCGGCGCGCGCGCAGCAAGCCTTTCTATCTGCCGCCGGTGCTCTTTCTCACCGGGCATGGCGACATCCCGATGGTGGTGCAGGCGCTCAAGCAAGGCGCGAGCGACTTCCTCGAAAAGCCGGCCGACCCGCGCACCACGCTCGACGCGGTGCGCAAGGCGCTGGAGGCCGACCGTGCGGCGCGCGACGTGCATGAATCGCGTGAATCGCTGCTCAGAGAGATCGCCGGGCTGACGCCGCGCGAGCGCGAGGTGCTGACGGAAATGGTGGCCGGGTTCCTGAGCAAGCAGATCGCCGATCACCTGCAGATCAGCACCAAGACCGTGGAGGCGCACCGGCTGCGCATCTGCCACAAGTTCAACGTGCGCACAGGCATGGAGCTGGCGGCGAAGCTGAGGGAGATCCCACCGAGCGTTTGGCAGATGCCGGCGTGATTCGTGTCAGGGTCGTGCCCGGTCTACTTCTGTTGATGCGCCAGTGCCAGGAACAACCAGGCCCCATGCGGAATCCACTGCTCGCTCCAGCGCCATGAGTGCATGGGCTCGGTCTCCCACGGCATCTTGAAGTCGATGTCGTCCTCGTTCGCGAGGCCCGAGGTGATGCCGTTGCACACACCGCCCGGCGCATTCCAGTAGCCCGGCTCGTAGCGCGGGTTGTTGTGTCCGTGGCCTTGCATCATGCAAGCGTCGAAGGGGTTGAAGCCGAAGATCCAGTCGAGCGCGCCTTGGGCGAACCAGCGCAGCTCGTTGCACAGCGGTTCGGCTTGAGCAAAGTGCCGCGTGGCCGCCACCGCCGCAGCCGCGAGCGATGCCAGCCGTGCGTTCTCGCCCTGCCACCAATAGCCGCTCTCGTTCTCGTGTGGAATGAAGAACTGCACGCGCCCCTGCTTGCCCGGCATCTTCACGAACTGGCGCGGGTATCGGAAAGGATTGTTCTCGCCTTGCACGGTCACGTCGATCTCGTGCTGCAAGCCGAGCCGCACCGCGTGGCGGACCGCCTGCGACGATGCGCCGTCGGGCATCACTTCGAGAAAGCGCATCAAGGCGACAAAGGGCAGCCCCGCTTCCGCGGCGTGAAAGTAGCTGCGCTCCTTGGCGTCGTCGGCCCAGAACCAGCCTTCGGAATGCTGGCGCGAAAGAAGGCGTTCGGCGCGGCCTTGTGCGGCCACGGCGTACACGGCCTTGTTCGTCGCGGCGAAGAGTTCGGTCGCGGCGAGCAAGGCGCAGTAATCGTCGATGACGTTCTCTTGGCCGTCGTCGAGGTACTCGCGGTTGTGCTCCTGCAGATGCGCGAAGCCGCGCTCCGCGCAGGCGAGGTAGTCGGCGCGCCGGGTTTCACCGTCGCGCGGCAGGCCGCTCGCGCGCGCCAGCGCGGCGACGGTGCTGCCGCCGCCTTGCCGGAAGCCTGCCTGGTAGGTGTTGAAGAGCTGCCCCTTCTGCGTCGCATAGCTGCAGATCTTTCGCTGCTCGACGTCCTTGCTCCACTTGTCGAACACCGTCATGTAGAAGAAGCCATCGGGGTGCTGCATGCGCACCAGAAAGTCCGCGCCGTGCAGCGCTTCGTCGACCATGCGGTCGTCGAGCCACAGCGGCGCCTTCGGTGCCTTGGCTCGGCCTTCGATGAGGTTCCACACCACCTGCGGCGTGTGCTGCGGGTTCATGAAGTTGGCATAGGACAGGTGCGACAGGTACTTGGACGTATCGCCCGATGCGTCGTACCAGCCGCCGTGAACGTCCACGCGTTCGTCGCTGTCGATCACGGGGCAGCGGCGGTCCGCGGTGTCGAACACGCCGGTGCAGCGCTGCGACTTCAGGTAGTGCAGCAGGTCCGAGAGCATCTGCCCGTCGTACAGCGCATCTGCCACCGCGAACGGTTGCGAGACGAGCGCGGGCGCGATGCCGTCGACCGCGAGCACGTAGCGGCCCGGCGTCTGCACGGCGGAGAAGTCGGCTTCCCAATAGTTCCAGTCGCGCCACTGGCTCACGCCCTTGCGCGGACGCAGCCGCCCGCTGAAGACGGCCTGCCCGCCGTCTTGCGCATGCAGGGTGAACGAGTCGGTGGGCAAGTCAACGCTGCTTTGCACCAGCGCGACCTTGCGCGCCAAGTTGGTGTAGCCGAGGTGGTTGTGCAGGATCTTCAAGCGGGCCTCACTGGATGCGTGGGTAGGCGGCACCTGCCGCGTCGAAGAGCAGGCATTGCGCGGGCGGCAGGTGCACGCGCGCGGTGTCGCCTGTGCGAAGCGGTGTTGCGTGGCCTGCGAGCTTGGCGCACAGGCCGTTCTTGATGCCGGTGATCGACGTGTAGGCGAGCAGGTGGTCGCCCAGGTATTCGATGAGGTCGACGCGTGCCGCAAGCGTGTTGTCGGCCGAGCCATCGTGGCCTGCGCTCAACTGCAGATGCTCCGGCCGGATGCCCAGCGTGACGGCATCGCCCGGCGCGCTGCGCGTGGCGTCGACCGCCACCCGCACGCTGCCCACGCCGGGCAGCACCACCTCGGCCATGGTGCTGCTCGCGGCCGCAAGCGTGCCCTGCAGCAGGTTCATCTTCGGTGCGCCGAGAAAGCCCGCGACGAAGAGGTTCGACGGGTTCTCGTACAGGGCCACCGGCGTGCCGACCTGCTGCACGAGGCCGGCGTCGAAGACGACGATGCGGCTGGCGAGCGTCATCGCCTCGACCTGATCATGCGTCACGTAGATCATGGTGGCGCCAAGCTCCTGGTGCAGCTTTGAAAGCTCCACGCGCATGTCCTGGCGCAGCGCGGCGTCCAGGTTGGACAGCGGCTCGTCGAAGAGAAACACCTGCGGTTCGCGGACGATCGCGCGGCCGATCGCCACGCGCTGGCGCTGCCCGCCCGACAAGGTCTTGGGCTTGCGGTCGAGCAGGTGCGTGATCTGCAGAATGGCGGCGGAGCGCTCCACGCGCTGCTGCACTTCCTTCTTCGGCGTGCCCGCCATGCGCAGCGCGAAGGCCATGTTGTCGTAGACCGTCATGTGCGGGTACAGCGCGTAGGACTGGAACACCATCGCGATGCCGCGCTTCGAGGCTGGCACGTCGTTAGCGAGCAGGTCGCCGATGAGGATGTCGCCGTCCGACTGCGATTCGAGCCCCGCGATCATGCGCAGCAGGGTCGACTTGCCCGAGCCCGACGGCCCGACGAAGACGACGAACTCGCCCGCTTCGATGCTGAGGTCGACGCCGTTGATGACCTTCGCGTCGGGGCCGAAGTTCTTTTCGATGTTCCTGAGGGTGACTGCGCTCATGCAAATCCAGAAGTAGGTCTCAGCCTTTGACTGCGCCCGCGGCGAGTCCCTTGATGAAATAGCGCTGCCCCGCGAAGAACGCGAACAGCACCGGCAATGTGGAGACCGCACCCGCGGCCATCATCAGGTCGTAGCGGTGTTGGAACTGGCTGATGAAGAGGCGGATTCCCACCGGAATCGTCTGCACGTCCGAGGTGCTGGTGAGCACCCAGGCGAAGAAGAGTTCGTCCCACGCGAGCAGGAAGACGAAGGTCGCGGTGGCGATGATCCCCGGCGCGCTGATCGGCAGCACGATGCGCACGAAGGCACCGAAGCGCGAGCAGCCGTCCATCACCGCCGCGTCTTCGAGTTCGCGCGGAATCGACACGAAGAAGCCGCGCATGATCCAGATGCTCGCCGGCGTGAAGAGCGCGACGTAGAGGAACACGAGCCCGTGGTACGTGTCGAGCATCACGAGGCCGTAAGACTGCCCGAGGTTGCGATAGAGCATGTACAGCGGCAGGAAAAACAGCATGCCCGGGATCACCTGCGTGACGGTGATCGACAGGCTGAATGCATTCGAGCCGCGAAAGCGGAAGCGCGCGAGCGCATAGGCCGCGCAGACGGCGCAGGCGGTCGAGATCAGCGTCGTCAGCCCGCAGACGATCAGGCTGTTCTTGAAGTAGTTGAAGAAGTCGACGTTGACCCAGATGTCGCGGTAGTTCTGCCAGCGCAGCTCCACGCTCGTGCTGAGCTGCTCGCCGGCCGCGATGTCGCTGTAGTTGCGCAGCGATGACAGCAGCATCCACGCGATGGGCAGCAGCGAGACGAGCACGATGGCCCAGGTGAGCAGGTCGAGCCCGCGCGAGCGCATGGTCGATTTAGTCATTGCCGGTCATGCTCTTGCGGAAGGTCTTCAACCACACGCCCACGAAGACGAGCATCAGCGTCATCATGATGAAGGACACGGCCGCGCCCTGGCCGAAGAGCCAGTAGCTGAACGACTGCCGCGTGAGCAGCGGCATCAGCAGGTCGGCCCACTCGCCCGGGTAGCCTGCGCCGTTGCCGAACATCATCGAGACGATGTTGTACGAGTAGACGTTGTCGATGATCTGGAACATGAACTGGATCACGATCACCGGCTTGAGCAGCGGCAAGGTGATGTGCAGGAACTGCTTCCACCGGCTCACGCCGTCGATGGTCGCGGCCTCGTACTGGTCTTCGGGGATGGCCTGCAATGCGGCCAGGAAGATCAGCATCATCACCGGCCATGCGCGCCACACGGTGGGGATGACGATGGCCCAGAAACTGTTCGAGCCGAGCAGCCAGAACGGCTTCTCGTCCATGAGGTGCAGCCAGTCGACGAGCACCACGTTGACGATGCCCACGTCGCGCTGCCACATGAAGCCCCACAGCGTGCCGACCACGTACGAGGGCACGATCCACGGCAGCAGCACGAGGGTGCGCGCGATGCCCTTGCCGGGGAAGTCGCGGTTCATCAGCAGCGCGACCCCGAGGCCGATGCCCACGGCGCACACCGACACGGTCAAGGTGTAGAGCACCGTGTTGCGAAGCGCGTAGCCCATGCCGGTGCGCATGGGGTTGTCGGCGTCGAAGAGGATCTGGCGGTAGTTTTCCAGGCCGACGAAGGGCGCGTCGAGGTACTGCGTCAGCGTGAACTGGTTCAGCTTCAGCAGCGACATATAGAAGCCCTGCAGGATGGGCGTGAGGTTCACGGCGGCCATCAGCAGCACGGCGGGCAGCAGCAGCAGGTACGGGAAGGCGTCCGGCTTCTTCTTTTTGCGCACGCTGCGGGTGCGCGCCGCGGGCAGCGCGAGCACGGTCGTCATCGCGCGGAATAGAGGACCTGGTCGGCCTCCTGCGCCGCGGCGTCCATCGCCTGCTTGATGGCCAGGGGCGAGTACTTGCCCTTCAGGCCGCCGACGATGTCGAACATGTTGCCCAGGTTCTTGAGGTAGACCGATTCGAGCGGGCCCCAGCCGGGGATCGACGGATAGTGCCGCCCGTTCTTCACCTGCGCCATGAACTGCGCGTAGTGCGGATTGGCCATCAGGCCCGGGTCGTTGGCGGCATCGAGCCGCGTGGGCAGCATGCCCGACATCTTGCTGAAGGCGACCTGCGGCTCGCGGCCGGTCAGGTAGGCGAGCAGCTTCCAGGCTTCGGCCTTGTTCTTCGACGACTTCATCATCGCGAGGTCAGAGCCGGAGAAGAAGGTCTGGTTGCCCTTGAGGCCCGCGGGGTAGGGCGCGATGGCGAAGTTGTTCGCCGTCACCGTCTCCAGCTGGCCGCCGCGGGCCTTGGGCGTGGCCATCTGGCGCAGGATCCACGGGCCGGTGAAGATCACCGCGTACTGGCCGTTGAAGAAGCCCGACTCGATCTGCCCCGAGTCTTTTTCGAGCGCGCTCTTGGGCACCAGGCCTTCGGCTGCGAAGCTTGTGTAGTAGACGATGGCCTGCACCGCCTCGGTCGAGTTGATGCCCGACTTCTTGCGGTCGGCGCTGAGCAGGTCGCCGCCGGCGTTCCAGATCCACGGCGCCATGTTGTGCACCACGTTCCAGTCGTTCTTGCCCGGGTAGCCGAGCGCGGCGATCTTCTTGCCGCCGATCTCGGTGCCGTTGACCTTCTGCATCGCCTGCTTGAAGCTGCCCCAGTTGGCGAAGGCGTCGCGCGGGTCGATGCCGGCCTTCTTGAAGACGTCGGTGCGGTAGAAGGCGGCGCGCGCATCGGCGTACCAGGGGATGGCGAAGACCTTCGGGTCGTCGTGCCGGTGCGTCGTGCCCCACATCACCGGGAAGAAGGCCTTGGCGCCGCCGACTTCGTTTTGCTGCGGCTCGCTGATCTGTTCGAGCGCGCCCATCGACGAGATGGCCGGCACCCAGGTGGTGCCGAGTTCGAGCACGTCCGGGCCCTGGCCGGAGGCGGCCGCCGCGGTGATCTTGGCCCAGGCCGATTCCCAGTTGAGCACCGTGACGTTGACGCGCAGCGTCGGGTTGGCGGCCAGAAACGGCTTGAGCAGCTCGCGCGTGTCGGCCTGCTGCTGCTCGGTCGTGGACATGACCCACAGGTTGAGTTCCGCCGCGCTTGCCGGTGCTGCGTGGCCCAGCAGGCAGCTGCCCAGCAAGCCGGCGGCGAGTGATCGGGCGGCCAGAGATTTCATCGTTGATTCCGATTTCGGGGACGCTCGATTTCAGTCCAGGCGAGCCCCAAGAGCAAGAGAGGGTTCTACCTCGCGGACCGGGTAGAACTACCTCATGCGCAGGGTACATCTCTGAATGGTCATGTCGGGCGGGCGTGCATTCCAATTCATCGAGATGCCGCAGTGCGAGCCGAGCCGGCCCACGCGGAACAGATCCAAGTGATCGAGCCCGAGGAGGATTCATGAAGCTGAAACCGAACCCCATCGCCGCGGCGGCAGCACTGTTCGTGCTCAACGCCGTGTTTTCGGCCCATGCGCAGCAGGCGCAGCCGACCACGACGGACGCGAAGCCGGAGGCCAAGCAGGATGCCAAGCCTGACACCAAGCAGGACGCCAAGCCGACCACGGCGCTGGACACGGTGACGGTGACGGGCATTCGCGCATCGCGCGAAGCGTCGATCAGCCAGAAGCGCAATGCCGACTCCATCGTCGAAGTGATCACGGCGGAAGACATCGGCAAGCTGCCCGACAAGAACGTGGCCGACGCGGTGCAGCGCATCCCGGGCGTGAACATCAGCTCGGGCGCGGGCGGCGAGGGCGGCTTCTCGGAGAACGACCGCGTGAGCATCCGCGGCACCAGCGCGAGCCTGACGCAAACCCTGATCAACGGCCACTCGGTGGGCACGGGCGACTGGTTCGTGCTGAACCAGACGGAAGCAGTGGGCCGCAGCGTGAGCTACTCGCTCCTGCCCTCGGAAATCGTGAGCAAGGTGACCGTGTACAAGAGCGCACAGGCCGACCTGGTCGAAGGCGGCGTGGCGGGCTCGGTGGACATCGAGACGCGCAGGCCCCTGAGCTTCAAGAAGCCGTTCACGGCAGAGATTTCGGCGCAGGCGATCTACTCGTCGCTGCCCAAGAAGACTGATCCGCAGCTGAACGCGCTCTTCAACTGGAAAAACGAGGAGGGCAATGCGGGCGTGCTGTTCCAGGTGTTCTCGGAAACGCGGCATGAGCGCCGCGACGGGCAGGAATTTCTGGGCTATGCGCAGATCCTGTCCAAGCCGAAGAGCGAGACCGACCCGACGGAAGCGAACCCTGTTCTTATCGCACGCCCTGATCTGAAGGGCGTCTGGTATCCGCAGCTGATCAACTCCAGCCTGTTCACGCAAAAGCGCGTGCGCAACGGCGGTGTCATCGACATCGAGTTCAAGCCCAGCAGCGATCTCACGCTGGACCTGAACGGCTTCTATTCGCACATGTCGGCGGTCAACTTCGACCACAGCTACCTCGCCAATCCAGGGGCTCTCCTGGACAGTGGCGACGTGCCGACCAACACGCTGGTGGTCAACAACACCCTGGTGCGTGCCGACTTTGCCAACGCCAAAAGCGTGGCCCCGGGGCTGGTTGACAGCATTGCCCGGCCGGGTGCCGCATCGGAGTCGTGGTACGTCGATTTCAACGGCAGGTACCGCGCCAACGACAGGCTCTTCATCACCGGCAAGGCGGGCTTCACGCGTGGTCTGGGCGACACGCCGGGCGACCTCGGCTACGAGTCGACTCTGCCGAAGACTGGTGGCCTGACGTACAACATGCATGGCATCGGCAGCCCCGCCAGCGTCTCCTTCCCTGGCATCAACACGGCGGACTACAACGCCGCGGCATTGGCCGGCGCGTGGTGGGCCGTGGTCAAGGTGGTCGATGAAGAAAAGTACGGGCAGGCCGATGCGGAGCTGCAGCTCGACCAGGGCGTGCTCGAGTCGGTCAAGTTCGGCGCCCGCTTCGCCGATCACAAGCGCCAGGTGCACTACCCGAACAACGGCAGCTGCGGCTTCGGCGGCGCGAACCCCTGCAATGCCACGGCGAGCTGGAATGGTGCTTTGTACCCATCGAACTTCGGCCATGGTTTCGGCGCCGGCGCGGGGGTTCTGCCGCCGATGTGGATCCAGAACCCTGACACCGTGCGCGAGTTCATCTATGCACACGGCGTGAAGACAGAGGCCTACTGGCCCGGCGAGTTCTCGGTGAACGAGAAAACGATGGCGGGCTATGCCATGGCCAACCTTGCCGGCGAGAAGTGGCGCGGCAATGTCGGTCTGCGGCTGGTCAACACCAAGCAGCGCGTCAACTACAACATCCCTGGCGACACGGTCGTGTCGCCCAGCTTCGGCAACTACACGCCGATGGCGGATTCGCGTTCGTACAACGACGCCTTGCCGAGTGCCAATTTCCGCTTCGAACTCTCGAAGAGTCTGGTGTCGCGCGTGTCGGTGGCGCGCACCATAACGCGGGTGGACTACAGCGCATTGGCCGGCGCGATCACCAGCCTGGACAACATCACGCACTCGGGCACGGGCGGCAACGTCAACCTGAAGCCGGTGCGCTCGACCAACTACGACACGACGCTCGAGTGGTACTTCGCGCCGAAGTCGCTGCTGTCCTTCGGCGTGTTCTACATGGACATGGCCTCTTACGTGGGCTACGGCTCGTCCAAGCGGATGCTCGCCAACACCAACAATGGCGGCGCGATCGAGGAATACACGATCACCGCGCCGATCAACGTGAAGGCGAAGAACAAGGGCTTCGAACTCGGCTACCAGCAGGCGCTGTTCGGCGGTTTCGGCGTGTCGGCCAACTACACCTATGCAAACGGCCGCGATTTGGAAGGGCAAAAACTCGTCGGATCGTCCAGGGACACCTACAACCTCGAAGGCTATTTCGAGGACGACGTGTGGAGCACGCGCCTGGCCTACACCTACCGCTCGGACTACCTCGTCGGGCTCGACCGCGCGACCACGCAGTATGAAGCTGGCGTCGGCACCCTCGCCGCATCGCTGAGCTACAAGATCAACGACAGCTTCTCGCTGCAGTTCGATGCGCTCAACCTCAACAACCCGACGCTCAAGTACTACGGCGACAACAAGGACCAGCCGCGCGCCTTCTACTCGAACGGCAGGCAGCTCTTCTTCGGCTTGCGGGTGACGCTGTGATGCGATGCTGACGCGCCGTCCTGCCCACGTTTGAGCGGTGGCGGAGAACACGATCAACACGCTGCGCGCCGGCCGCGTTCTTTCCATCGACGCGTTCCGCGGCATCACCTTCGTGGCGATGATCTTCGTGAACGAGTTGGGCGGCGTGGGCGGCATTTCGCGCTGGCTCAAGCACATGCCCGCCAATGCGGACGCGATGAGCTTCCCGGACGTCGTGTTTCCCGCCTTTCTGTTCATCGTCGGCATGTCGATGCCGTTCTCGATCAACGCGCGGCTCGCGAAAGGCGAGGGTGCGTGGGGCGTGCAGCGGCACATCCTGTACCGCGCCTTCGCGCTGATCGTGCTCGGCTTCTTCATGGTGAATGCGGAAGACGGGTTCAACCCGCAGGCGATGCCGATATCGATCCACGCGTGGTCGCTGCTGTTCTACGCGGCGGCGTTTCTCGTGTGGGGCGTGTTTCGCTTCGAGAACCTCGCCGTGACGCGTGCGCTGCGCGTCGCGGGCATCGCGGTGATCGTCGCGCTGGCATTCCTGTACCGTGGCGGTGCCGACGGGCACGAATGGATGGCGCCGCAGTGGTGGGGCATCCTCGGCCTCATCGGGTGGGCGTACTTCTACTCGTGCGAGTTCTATCTGCTGTCGCGCGGCAGGCTCTGGGCGGTGCTGGGTTTGCTGGTGTTCTGCGTGGCGTACTACGCCTGCGCCCACAGCGGTGGATTGAAGTCCTCGTTCGGCTGGGTCTTCAGCCAGGAACCGCACGCGGCGCACTCGGAGATCGTGCTGGCGGGCGTCGCCTGCGCCTTGATCTTCTTCGATGCGGCGCGGCCCGATTCGGATCGCCGGCGTTTCGTCGAGGCGCTCGCATTCGCCGCCGTGCTGTCGATCGCGGCGTTCTTGCTCAGACCGTATTTCAAGATCTCGAAAATCTACGCCACGCCGAGCTGGTGCCTGTATTGCGCCGCGATCTGCGTGGCGGTGTTTTCCTTGCTGTACTGGCTCATCGACATGAAGCGGCACGAGCGTTGGACGCGTCTCGTGGAGCCCGCGGCATCGAGTCCGCTTGTCACCTATCTCACGCCGTTCGTTGTGGTTGCCGTGCTGGCGCTTCTCGGCGTCGATTTGCCGGTGGTGCTGCGAAACGGCACCGCGGGTCTGTTGTGGGCCGCGTTCTACGCGCGCCTGATCGTGTGGGTGGTGTCCTTGCTCAACCGGCGCGGCGTACGGCTGGAGATCTGAGGCTCAGGCCCCCACGTTCAGCTCCGCGATGAAGTCGTACATGTCGCCGCGATAGAAAGACTGCGACAACTCGACCGCGCGCCCGTCGCGCAAATACCCGAGCCGCTCCACCAGCAAGCCTGCATCGCCCGTCTTCGCTTTGAGCAGCTTGGCCTGCTCGGCATTCAGCAGCAGCGCGCGCAGCCGCTGCAACGCGCGCACCGGCCGGTTGCCCTGCGCTTCCAGCGCCTGGTAGAGCGAATCGCCTACCGTGTCCAGCGACGGCAGGCACGAGGCCAGGATGGTTGCGATCTCGATGGCCATCGGCGCGTCGTCGGCATAGCGCAGCCGGTGAAAGCGGTAGACGATGGCCCCCGGGCTGAGCGCGAGCTTCTGCGCCTCTTCGGGTGTCACCGTGCCTTCCGAGCGCTTGAGCCACACGCTGTGCGGGTGGCTGCCGCGGGCGCGCATGTCTTCGGAAAACGAGGTCAGCTTGGCGAAATTCTTTTCGACCCGTGCGCCGACGAAGTTGCCTGAACCGTGGCGGCGCACCAGCCAGCCTTCCTGCGTCAGCCCTTCGAAGGCACGCCGCACCGTGATGCGCGACACCGCGAGGTCTTCGGCCAGCTGACGTTCGGAGGGCAGCGCGTCGTCGGGCATCAGCACCCGGCGTTCGATGGCATCGCGCACGGCGCGCTGCAGCTGTTGGTACAGCGGCAGGCTGTTGTTCGGATCGAGCGGCTTGAGCGCGTGGGCCAAAGAGGTCATGCCTGATCCCCGAAGGTGGCCCACCAATTGCATGCCAGTGGCTCATTTGGCAATACCAGTTCGATACAGGCCGCTGATCGGGAGGTCATGTCGGGGCGTGGTCCACAGTGATGCAGGCCACTTTACATCAGTGATTGCCTGGGGTCGGAAATAGTGCATTTCCTGTTGCAATCGCCCTATATTGGTAGCATAGTGGCATCTAGTGGTAGCGTATTGGTACGCACGCTGACATCCAAGAATTGGCTCGAGGGGGAGCGTTGGTCCGCCACTGGTCTTGACCGGTGGCGGGCCGAGAGTCCCGGGTTTTAAGAAGTACCGGATCGGGATCCGGAGTTTCATTCAATCAGAGGCGGACACACATGAACCTACAACTGACACCCATTGCATCGGCCGTTGCGCTGGTGTTGATGAACTCGCTTACCACCGCCCAGGCGCAGCAAGCGCCTGCGGCACCTGCTGCGGCGGCATCGGCGCCGGAGGTGCCATCGGCGCCTGCGGCTGCGGCGTCGGCTCCTGCTGCTCAGGCGGCCAAGCCCGCGGCGCAACTCGAAACCGTGAACATCACGGGCATTCGTGCCTCGCTTGAGCAGTCCTTGAACCGCAAACGTGATGCCGATACGCGCGTCGAGGTGATCAGTGCTGAAGACATCGGCAAGATGCCGGACAAGAACGTGGCGGACTCGCTTCAGCGCGTGCCGGGCGTCACGATCAGCTCGGCCGGGGCGAACGAGGGCGGGTTCGACGAGAACGATCGTGTGTCTATGCGCGGCACGAGCCCAAGCCTGACGCAGACGCTCATCAATGGGCACAACGTCGCTGCTGGTGATTGGTTCATCCTGAACCAGACAGGTACGGTTGGACGGAGCGTTAGCTACACGCTGCTACCTTCGGAGTTGGTCAGGCGAGTGACGGTCCACAAAAGCGCGCAAGCCAGCGATCTCGAGGGAGGCGTGGTCGGTACGGTGAATATCGAGACCTTCAAGCCGCTCGATTTCAAGAAAGAGCTTACGTTTGAGGCTTCAGCGGGGGCCGTTTACGCCAGCCAGCCCAACAAAACTGATCCGCAGTTCAGTGGCTTGTTCAACTGGAAGAACGAAGCGAACACCCTGGGGGTAATGGTCCAGGCGTTCTCTGAAACCCGGCATCTGCGCCGCGATGGGCAGGAGTTACTGGGTTACGAAAAGATCAAGGCCGGTAGCGCGATTGCGCTCTCAAACCCGGATCTGTCGGATGTCTGGTATCCGACCATGATCGGCTCGGCGCTGTTCGAGCAAAAGCGGGAGCGCACGGGCGGCTTGATCGATGTCCAGATCAAGCCGACGAATGACCTGACCTTCGATCTGTCTGGGTTCACCTCGAAGATGAAGGCGGAGAACTACAACCGCAACTATCTCTTGTGGAATACGCACTTCATCAACCAGGGTGCCGGTCAGGCGCCTGACCCGGGCTATGTGGTCCGCAATGGCACGCTGGTATCGGCAAATTTCTCGCCAGTTGCCGGGACGCAATATGGCGTGTACGACCAGATATCGCGTCCTGACGCTTCGGCTGATTCGAACTTCGTCAATCTCGATTCGAAATGGCAGCAGTCGGACAAGCTCACTCTATCGAGCAAGATTGGTACATCTACAGGGCATGGCAAGACGCCGACCCAGGACGTTGCCGAATGGAACACGGGAGTTGGCACCGGCGGGGGGTGGGGGCTGAACGGAATCAATTCCGCCCCGAGCTGGAATCTCGGCACCGCGAACAACACAAGCCCGGCGGGTGTAGGTCTGGGTTGGATGTTTGGTGATCAGAACGTCAATGTGATCGATAAGGAAAGCTGGTTGCAACTTGACGGCGAATACGCGGTCGATGCCGGAATATTGAGCAGCTTCAAGTTCGGCGCTCGCTTCAATGACCACAAGCGAAGCTCGGGTGGGGTGATTGGGCAAGGCCCCGCCTGCAAGGACGCCAGTGGCAACACGGTGCCATTCGACTGGTCGCAGCAGTACTGGTGCCCCGCCGGCACCACGTCGCCGGCTGATCCCTCCAACTTTCCCAGCGGTTATCAAAACTACCCCGGAAACTATGCGTCTGGCCTCGGAGGGGGCTTTCCGACAGGTATCTGGTACTACACCCCTCAGCAGCTGGCGGCATACAACCGGCTAACCAATCGCGCGACCGATGGCTCGCGCGAAGACTGGAATTCCGAGTTCGCTCTAAAAGAGAGAAACAGTGCCGCTTATGTGCAAGGCAACTTGGAGGGTGGTGGCTGGCGTGGCAACCTGGGCCTGCGCCTTGTCCAAACTCGAGAGCGAGTGACGAGCAACGTCGCGACCAGCGCTACTACCCCTGGCGCGATTACCACCTCGGCTTTCGGCCCGTTCATTCCGATGACGGTCGAGCATACCTACACCGACGTATTGCCCAGTGCGAATCTGTCTCTCGATCTTCAAAAGGATCTGATCGCACGTTTTGCGATCTCCCGCACGATGACCCGACCCGACTACTCGGCGCTCGCGGGTGCCGTGTCACTGAGCCCCCCGCCGGCTCAGGGAGCGCTGGGGTCGGGAACCGGAGGGAATCCGGATTTGAAGCCGATCCGTTCCACGAATGTGGATGCGACGCTTGAGTGGTACTTCGCACCAAAGGCCTTGTTGTCGACCAGCTTGTTTTACATGGACCTGTCGAGCTACGTCGGCTACGGTCAGGTCACGAAGCAGTACATGACCTTCAGTAGCCAGACCCCCCAAGGCTTTCTTGCGGACTATGTGCTCACTGTGCCTGTGAACACAACCGGCTCGGTCAAGGGTGTTGAGCTGGCCTACCAGCAGCCGCTTGGTTCGTACTTTGGATTTGACGTGAACTACACGTATACCGATGCGCACGAATCAAACGGGTCTGCACTGGTTGGTGCATCGAAGAACACCTACAACGCTGGCGTGTACTTCGAGAACGAAAGCTTCAACGCCCGAATCGGCTACAACTACCGTTCCGCCTTCTACAGCGGTCTCGATCGCAGCACGGCCTTTTCCCAGGCGGCAGTGGACAACGTTGCAGCTTCTCTGGGCTACAAGCTCAACGACAACATCAGCTTCACGTTTGACGCGCATAACCTGAACAACGCGAAACTGAAGTACTACGCGTTGAACGAAGATCAGCCTCGATCGATCTATCAGAGTGGCCGCCAGTACTATCTGAACGCACGTTTCAAGTTCTAAGGCTGGATCAAATGAAGGTTGGGCGGAGCGACGTTGCTCCGCCCTTTTCTTTTGATGAAAGGCTCGGAGGGCTATGACGTGTTGGGCTGTTTTCCTGCGGCTGCTCCTGGGCAATCTAATTCTGTTGGGATGTGCGTCTTGCGCTAGCCCGGATCGGGGCCGGCCCCACTTCATCTACGGGCCATACAAGGACGTAACACTTGCGTTCGATTCCGGCACGCGGCTGCTTTCGACCGAGATTCAAGGCCAACTTGTTCCGGTTGTGAAGGTGATTCCCAAAGAGGCTGTGCTGAGTTGGGGCTTCGCAAAAGGTGAGTGCGGTGCCGAAACCCTGGGAGGGTTTGAGCCGGCGGTCGTGTCGGCCAATATCGAAGCATTCGGACAGGCAGGTGTCGGCTACATCATCTCGACGGGTGGCGAAGGCGGCACATTCACCTGTGGAAGCGAAGTCGGTATGGAGGCTTTCATTCGGCGATACGACGCGCCTTGGCTGGTGGGCATCGATTTCGACATCGAGGCCGGGCAGACGCCCGAGCAAATCCAGACCCTGGTGCGCAGCGTCAAGGCTGTGCAGAAGGGCCATCCGCAATTGCGCTTCAGCTTCACGCTGGCAACGCATGCGGCGGCGGATGGCTCCGGGCGCAGCTTGAATCGCCTGGGCGAGACGGTGCTGAGCGCGATCCGGTCGGTTGGCCTGACTGATTTCCGGCTCAATCTCATGGTCATGAACTACGGGCCGCCCGAAGCGGCGCTTTGTGTTCCGGAGGCCGGTCGTTGTGCGATGGGCCGTTCGGCGCTGCAGGCCGCCGAGAACGTCAGCATCCGCTATGGCGTTCCCTATGCGCAGATCGAGCTGACAGCGATGCTGGGCGAAAACGACGTGGCTGCGAACGTTTTCACGCTGGATGATGCCGAAATGCTGGGGCGCTTCGCCCGAGAGCGGGGTTTGGGTGGGCTTCACTACTGGTCGCTTGACCGCGATGCGCCTTGCCCGCTGGGTTCTCCACGCGTTTCGGCTGCCTGCAGCGGTATGTCGGCGCCCACCGGGGCATTTGGGCGAGCGTTCGCGGCGGGTTTGCGCTGATCTCTCATCGCGCAACACTACCAGGACTGGCTTGCCCAAAAACAAGCTGCTATACTCTGCGGTTCGCTTTGGAGGGGTGCCCGAGTGGCTAAAGGGGGCAGACTGTAAATCTGTTGGCTTACGCCTACGCTGGTTCGAATCCAGCCTCCTCCA
>Ga0307515_10002686_pt1 | contig 38103 bp, 37 predicted proteins | sample 17_EM_MG_FD_194513 | JGI IMG/M metagenome (GOLD analysis project Ga0307515, IMG submission 194513) | Populus trichocarpa ectomycorrhiza microbial communities from riparian zone in the Pacific Northwest, United States - 17_EM | ecosystem: Host-associated > Plants > Roots > Unclassified | place... | reverse complement strand
CACCACGGGAAACGAAGAAAGAAGGGTCGTGCGGCAACAGGTGGTTTTGCTATGTTGGCGACCTTGAATTTGAGGCGGGTCGCGGGTTTTAGCCCAGTGTACTTGTGACAGGGAACTTAGCCCGCACGTCCTGCGGGCCATTAAGTTCACTTCTACTGATGTATACTAACCTGTACGAAACTGCCCCGCCGCTGCCCAACCCAACCTGATTACTCCCACTGTCAGCCCGCTCGTATCCCGAGCAGTGAACATCCTTGCACTGAATTCCTGACAATCTCTCAACTGCTCTTGATCGAACTACGTGAAACTAGTTGCCACATTTGGTCGATCGACCAGTGCCTTCCCGTAAGCGACGGCATGTCTACACACCCATATAAAAAGGAGAGTGAAATTGTTTCCACAGGCCCTTGTCAGGATTTGGATTTCCCTATAATTAACTTGTATACTGTCTAGAAGGCTAAAGTATACTGAACCCGACCACATCTGACTCGTGTCCGGAGATGCTTTGACCTTCACCGCCATAGGACGCTGCGCGCTTGACAAAACGTGAAGGCGACCTAGAACATGGACGTCTTCCCAGATTCCAGATCCTGCGAGTAATCCTGTAGTCAATATCTCGCGTGAGTTTCCGCTATGGCAGAGCTGAAGAGATTATTACGCTCTGTTGACAACCTGAAGAGGAGGAATGATGTCCAAAGCAACTTGCTCTTTGATCTAGATCCTGCATGTGGGTCCCATGTACCAGCAGCAGCCTTTCCGGCCAAGTCGTCAAATGCGGGGCCATCATTCTCATCTCGAGCGTTGTCAGGAGGACAGGAATTTAGCGATGTCAAGTCGAAGGACCGGAACCTTGAAATGTGTGAACCATCATGCCATTTGTGCAGTGTCTTGGGGTAGGATACGATGGGATGGAGGTTGGGTGGGACACGTTTTCGGTGAACAGGAAGCCTACATCAGATTTTGTGTGGCTATTTAATAGAGTATACACAGCCGCTTCGCTCGAACATCTCTGTTCCCAATTGTCTGGGTGGGTGTTGGAGGTCCATATATGTCTCATCGCGACGGACCGTTCTGTCGTACCACCCTGTTATTGACAATGTGGTGAGAGTTGCCCTACTTGACAGCTAAAGGGCAATTGAGGGTTCCCGTCGTTCGTTTCAACACTCGCGTAGACGTCAAAGGGTGGATTCACTTGGCGTTGCGGAATCCCACCGGCCGTCCGTATGCTCAATAAGCTGTACGTGTGTTGAAGCGCCAACAAACTGCACACTGGGCTCGAGCCTGCTGCGGCGCATTTTCTCGACGAGCAAAGAGAACGACCCAGGAATGGGAGAGTTTGAGACTGTCCGTGGCTGCGGTAGCTGATGGCTTCAACGGACCGGAATTTGCAGGACTCGGGCTGCGGGCTACGTATCGGAGGTTTGAGTGCTGGGGGTTGAGCGCGTAATGCTTCTAGAAAGGCGTCTATAGCTCGATTTGTGCCTCTGGGTCAATTCCTGAACATACCTCCGCGACGACTCATTGTAATTTCGGACGAGGGACGGGGGATACAAGTCCGTTCCAATCGGGCAGGGTCTCTTGTGCCACGTCAGAAATCCCACGTCAGACAGCCCTGGGAATCACAAATGACTCCTTTCTACGTGGGGGAAGTTGATAAGCAAGGCACCGTTCGCCGATCGCACTCGTAATCACGGCAACAGCTTTCACCATCCATCATTTGACGTGCACGCTTGTTGTAGTTCCTTGCTCCCCAAACCATGCCCGGAACTAGGAAGGGTAACGCCAAGGTGCTTCCTGCCGCCTGTATGTTTGGCTCTGTGATGACGCAACCTCTCTTGACCAAAACCTCTAGGTGCAGAATGCAAGCGCTTAAAGCTCAAGGTGAGTTCTCAGGAGAGTCCTTTCGCTGTTTGGAATGTTCATTTGGCCTTGCAGTGCAGTAAAACGGTGTAAGCCCGGTTTCGAAGTCCAGGCCCAACTTTTGAACCCTCCGCAGACCATGTGACGCTTGCGTCCGCCGTGGATGTGAGAGTATATGTCCACAAGGCCGACTTAGGGCGGGAAAGGGTACTCGGTAGGTCGTATTGACCAGCCGCTCTCCATGGCGCCATTTCTGACAAGCACTCGGTGAAGGTTCATACTCAGCGATACACAAGAGCTCCACGAGGAGATAGGTCGGCTCAGAGCTTGTATCAAGGAGCTCGAGGAGACGATCGCCGTCTTGAAGGAGCAGCAGGCGCCTGAAAGGACCAATGAGAAGCCTAAATTGGCAACCGGGGATGCTTCGACAGAGATAAAAGTCGAAGAGGACGAAGTACCGATCGATACCTTTGGTTCTTTAACGTTCAAGCCAGATGGTTCCTCCGAGTGGTAGGTTCCATGGTTGCGCTCGAATCAATTCGCACCTCCTAATTCCCAACAGGTATGGGAGGCATATGTCCGCAGAGTACCTGTTTGCTGTAAGCACAAGGCCTCAATAGGCAACGAGGGAGCCATGGACTGAGGCTGGCGACGAAGTCTTATCAGGTCCCGCAAAACGATACTGAGGAGCTTTTACCTCTCGACTTGATGTTTAGGAGTAAAATGTTCCCTTTCAAGTCTAGCTCGCAGTTCAACGATGCCATCCGGAAGCAGCTCAGGGATTACATTCCACCCCGTCTGGACGGTTGGAAGATCGCCCACGAATACCACAGTCACATTACATGGCTGTAAGATCCGATCTGGTGGTCATATATCGAACCTCACTGACATATCGTCAAGTCAAACACCTATCTCTTGGGAGGAAATAGTCGCCACCATTCTCGAGCCGGTATACAACGGATTTGCCAAAGATGAAGAAATCGCTCTCTTCTTCGTTGTTTGTGCTACTGGTGTCTCTATGGATCATCAAAAGCAGCCAGACGACCCAGTCGCTCGACGTTATGCGCATCTTGCTCGTATCAGTCTGATGTTGGGAGACGACCTGTTGTGTTCCAAATCCCTCACAGTTATAAAGTGCTTAGTACGAGGTTTTTTCACTGGGTATTGCTCGAGTACGCTAACCGGCGGTTTAGCAAGGGCTGGCCTGGTTTTATCACATCTCTTTGGACCCTGCGGGCTCCTCAAAGGCTTGGATACTCACTGCAATGGCCGTGAGAATGGCACAAGCTGTTTGTTCTTTCTATAAAAACCCACGGGGGGCCTCTCCTAACATTTAATGTAGGCTGGCCTTCACAGAGATAGTGAGCGTTGGAATAATTATCCCGAAGAAGCCGAGAAGAGACGAAAATTATGGTAAATTAACTGATCAGCTGGCTGTTCTCCACACAAATTGATCGGTTGCCATAGGTGGGAACTCGCAACGTACGAGTACGTACAAAGCTTTTCTATGGCGCGACCACGTTGCATCATCGTCTCGTAAGTTCATTGTCCCCCGTGCGCTCACCGTGCTTATTGCGAGCAGGCAATGCGACTGCAAGATGCCCGCAGACCCCGAAGACAGCGGAGGCGAACCTGGGTGTGCGTGAATGACCTACAACCAGGTGCCCATTTCTTATGGTTCATAACAGTCAATCGGAAGAAATATAAATGGCTCTCAGGTTCGTCCATTTGTTTACTCTTTGCGCGGTGCTTACACGGTGACTAGGATGTCTCCTCCCTATCATGGATGAGGCGGCATCTACGAAATCCCCACCCTACGCTACGGTCATCAAGCACGATCGCCGTCTTCGTGATTACCCAATGCCGGACTTCTGTATTCCAAGTGAGCCAGTTGACCCAATAGACCCTCCACTACTGAATGTAACCTTCTATCAAGGTGAGGGCGCGCAGTCACTCCCCACAGGGATCGGTCTACTGGGGGCCATCATTCGGTTGTTTTCGACCGATGCCATGCGGGAGTTAGGTAAGACGCCCGACTTCGATGGCTACGTGCCCTTTCACTGACCTCAACAACAGCTCTGCTGTACCTTCATAGGACATATCTTGTCGAAGCGCTCTCGAGGTGGCCAGATGACCCGGTTAATTCCAGATTTGGCCTGTCCGTTGTGGCAGTTCACAGGTCATCCCTGATCATCCTACAAGGCTTCCACAGAATACGAGAACACTTCACAGTCCTCCTCCCGCGTATAATAGGCTTTTGGTTGCAGGTCAGCTTCCCCTGGTGCTCCGCTTACCCATATTGATTCTCCAATCCCTCGATCATCGCGTGCATACACAGGGAATAGCCGCTTATGTAGGTCATTCGTTTCGCTCTCGTCCAACATATAATCGCTCACAATATCCAAGATCTGTTTGTGCGCAATTGTCATCCGTAGCCCAGGTTGTTCGCTGGCTCCCTCATCCATGGAGGAGATCGAGCGCGCCCGAAAGAATTTCACTCAACCGGTGTTAAAATTGTTGGGACGGAGGAGCGCCTCCATTGAGCACGCGGAGGTATGTCGAATGTTGGATTCGTAAGCCTAGTTCTGATTTAATGATAGAGCGTTGTCAAGTCTCTGTACGAACAAGCCACAATAGCCTACAAGGCGCACCAGTCTGGACATTGGCCGTTGAAACAATTCAATAGTGGACGGGAACAAGCGGATGCACGCGTGTTGCACCTTGCTGGCGCATCCAACATCCATACCCAAGTGGGTTGCGATTCAATGGACGACTGCACACCAACATCTGGATCAAATTCTGCTGGAATATCACCAGCTATCCAGCCAGAGAATATCCACCCAACTCTCTTTGAATACCTTCGGGTTATCCAAAGCGGGGGTACCGCGGGTGAAGAGCCGTCCGACATTTTCGCATCCGAATTAAGAACAAGCGAGAAGATGAACGGACAGGCCTCAAGAGGACATATAATAGCAAAGGCACCTTCCTCTGCGTTGAGTTCTCTAGTCTCTAACGTCGCAACGACTGGCGCAAGTCCTTCGCCCTCACGGTCGCCATTCTTTCAAACCCAACCTGGTGGCCAATCATGGCTCGGATTTGAAACAGCTCAACTCCCGTTTGCTCAAGGGACCTCAATACAACCCATCGACCCTCCATTCGACTCACTCTCTGCATTTAAATCCATCTTCCACTTTCAAACCCCGTCAATATCCGCCCAGTACCCAGAGTTGAGATCAGGACCTCAATATGTGCCAGCAGCCGGACCATCGTTAACTCCCGACAATATCTCTGGAAGCTTTGGAATAGGCACAGGTCAAATGGGAGACCCAAACGTTGGGGATGATATGGATTTGGCACGACTCATAACAGAGAATAGTCCTAGTCTCGTCCATGATGGAAACGGGATAGGTTGGGATACATTCTTGACGGGGTGGCAAGCTCAGTTTTAGAAGTCCTGAGCGGCGGACTCCGTTGTCATATTCTATATTCGAGTGATTTTGTATGGTCTTTCACTGTGTTTTCCTTCGTATGTCTATTACTGGCCGCTTTCTCTCCGCTATTTATTAAAGGGTACTTGATGGACGCTTTTTGGAGGCGTATACGGAGCATACCGCACGAATTATTCTATCTGTACGTTTTTCAAGATGGAGGGACAGGAATACATATAATGGTCATGTACTACATTCAGAATTTCATAGCATCGTATCAAAGACATCAGTACCGCCATCCCTCAAGAGCACAAAACGGTGCGCACTGACTCACTAGAGAGCTATTATAGCAATCGATATCGGGCCGCAGCGAACTCTATGGTTTCCGGAACTGGTTCCGGGTGGTAGGATGGAGCGCTTTTGCTCAATTTTGTCCACCACTGTGGTGCACAGAGGAATTGAATAGACGCCGAACCGGGCTCTTTACACAGAATGGTACCTATGTAGAATGAATGTCCACAGCAATACCACAACAATTTGCACCGTGGACTGACGGTGGTGAGGGAGCCGACGGGTTCAGAGGGTTGGGATGGTTGGTTGGCGGTGCTGGGGTTTGAGCTCCGGTACGAGAGTGGGCCGGGGAGCGTTTGAAGAGGTGGTTGTTGGGGTTGGGATTTCGGCCCGTTTACCGGACCTTGCATCCACAAATGCCCTTGCTCACACATGAGAGCGATTTCCGGCTCTGAATTCGAGGGGTAGTAATTTGATAAGCTTGTCACCCTCGCGAATGCGCTCCCGTTTTGTGGCACGTCTGCGTTTTCCGGCACGTCGCTTCCTCTCACGGGCAGCGCGGTTCTCCTTTGCGTCTCCACGCTTTAGAAAAGCAGGTGTCCTCACTCTCCCGTTGAGTAGCTCTAAGATGGAAGTAGATATGGCCGTTTTTTTGCAATTTCTGGGTCGAATGGGTAATCGGGCGCACTCAAGAGAATGCGCGTTTGACCAGGGGTGGGTGGAATCCGGGCTCGAATTCTACCCATGAAAAGTTTCCCTCTTCGTCCTTCTGTGCTATGGTGGTTTGGGCGACGAGGTGCGCGCGAGGTTGAGGAGCTCGAGGTTTGAGGGGTCCTCACGGGATTGAGAGTTGGGGGTTGGTTGTGGGGTTATCACATTGTTTGAAGTCAGTTGTGTAGTATAGATCGCATGTTTTGAGCTGGTGCGGACGTGGTCAGGTTCAAAGGAGTCCGTGTGGCCCTATCAACAAGCTTCAATGGGTTTCAGGAAAAATAATAACAAGAAAACTAACTGGAGATGTGTATTAAATGTAGCAGAGCCGTCTGGTGGATTTCATTCGCTTTGAGGGCCAGCGGACATCTAGGATTGTACCAAACTGAAAACCGAAACCAGTCGGTAACCGGACAATGTGAAACCTTGCCGAACATCTCTCGCATCTATACGTCGTCCATCCCTTCTCCAGAGTTAGTCACATAGAGAGTCGACCTCCAAGCGAGGCTAACGGTGAGGTCCTCGTCGTGAATCCGCTTCTTATCTTTGGTCAGGGCGGGAAGGACCGATTCCTGAATATCAACTTAATATGGAGTGACCACTATTCGCATTCTGATTACTTACTCCGGAGTAGAACTCGACCGTTGCAACGATCCCCGTCGCCACAGTTTTCAGCTGCACCTCGCGGATGGTACCACACTAAAAGTAATTTCAATTTCTTCCTTGTTAGGGTACTCGCGTCCTTGAAGAGTTTGTTTGTTCAGACCCCTTGCTCTGGTACCTGCGGGCAACTGAGTAACCATCATGGTCGCACTCTCTCGATCCCTGGGTGCACGATGAGTGTGAGAACTGCTAGAAATCAGGGCCTCTTACCGCTTGAGGGGCTCAGCGGGTTGAGCTTGTGCCTCAATACCCCCAGGAGTAAGAATGGTCGCTTGGACAGGCGGCTGATATGCAGGTCTCTCAACAGTCTTGGCCATCGTCCTGGCCATATTAGACGGTGAATCCTTCACTCCAACATCCTCTTCCTTTCTCTCGCGCCTGACGCCTCCGTTTCCTGCAGCAGAAGCGAGAGCACTTCCATCGCCTCTTGAGTATGGACCCAAACGGCGGTCTCTCCGGCTTGCTGGTAATCATATAAATAACCTGCTATAGCCGAAGCCTTTCTTCTTCAATTCGCCTCTGCATGGCAACAGCGGCGAGGCACTTCTGCACATCGTCAGTTCTACCGAAGAGGTGCCCCAACGGGGTCCAACGGTCCCAGATCGCCTTGGGTCAGTCGATCCCTCTGTGTTGACTCTGGTCTTTGAGGACCTTGCGCGCATTGGAGATTCGCTGCACGACTGGCAAGTCAGGAAGATGATAGAGCTGACACGAAAGGATCGAAGTAGGTCGACCATGCGAGGTAGGACTTGCTATAGAACCGGGTTGCATCCTGCCACACTTCGAATGCTTCGCCTCCTGGGTGCTTGCGAGTTGCAGTGATTGCTTCTTGAAGAACATGAAGCACACCGGCAACCCCATCCTCGTCTACACCCCATGTTAGACATTAGATTGCGCTACGGCAAATGACACCAACCAAAAGTCACTTCCCCCCCCTCTCTCAACTGCTGACGACGCCAGGCGGCACGAGCCATGATCACCAGCCCAAAGTCATCCAGGCTCAGTGAAGGACGTTCATAGCTATCGCATATTCATATGCCCCTGAGAGCAGGTTCAGCAGGGGGTAAGGAATTCATTCAGCTCACTCACTGGGTACGGTTTCAAGATCCTTAATCTCCTCTCCCTTGTGCGTTTCCAATAGACGAAGATATGTGGACCACATGTTACCGCTACCAGGCGCGCTCTTAGTCGCTCTTCGCACAAGATTGATCAAATTGGGCGGCGTCTCCTTTCACCCAACCTGTCAAGCTCTTCAGTTTGAAGTTCCATAGTCAATGCACTTCGCCCACCTGAAAACCTAGGTAGTCCTCCCAAAATCCATGTAAGACAGCGCAAACACTTGCCAACCGTGCTTCGTCTTCTGTTCACTTCGATAGCACTCTCGTACAGCACAGGCACGAGCCCGGACTGAACCTTCTTGCCCTTCTTCTCCCACATATTATATTCTTTCCAATCCTCGATAGAACCACTCTGACCTTTGAGTTCGAGCTGCTCGCGAGTGCTCCTTTGATCTTTCCATGAGAGTATGTTTAAGGCGGATCTCGAACCGTGGTTGCTTGGACCAACTTCCGATTATGTCGTTGAGGTGAGAAGTGGGCGATCACGAAGGTCGAATAAGGATCGCTGGTCGTAGTGTAGTCGATTGTGATATCAGGAATCGCACCTATTGCAGGATATACCAAAAACGGACCGATATGGATCTTGCGCATACATTCCGGGAACAGCTTTGGCTCTTGCCTCAGCATTGGTGAACCCTCGAACTTCCCCACTTCCCACTCTTGCCATAAGTTCCATATTTCGTGGCTTTGTATTGTGGGAGCGATTAAAAACGTCAAAACATGGCGTTGTAGGCCCACAAACTTGGAGATGTGGCACCAACCCGAACTAACGTCCGAATACTTTCACGCATACATTCGTCTCCCCATATCTCCCCTCACTCCTCCTGAGAGACCCTCTCGTGAGTTCAGGTCGATGAGTACCTCGATTGCAGGGAATTGCTTATGTTGTTCGTGTCAATCTGGACAATACACGCTGAACGACTACATGGACTCACAAAGGTAAATGTTCTTTGCTTGTGCAAATAGCTCCAACAACGTTCCTGCGCTGTTGTAGTGTTCACGTCCACGTCGAGGGTTTCAACTTTCTGCCGCAGTAGTGGTCTCTGAATATGAATCAGATTGTTAAGGGAACTCTGATACGCGCCTAATATAGGTATAACTTGCCGTCGGTTGCTGGTACTGCGTTTACCATCTGAGACCGCGCGTCTGCACACTATGTTTGATCTGTAATGCAATCCTAATATGCACCGCATGGTGCTTAAGATTGAAGGGTTCGTTCGCGACCGACTCCAACGCTTTCAATAATTCGTCCTCCGTCGATGTAAGGTTCAAGGTGCAATACAAAGAACAACCACACGACTCCTGGAATTAGAGCTGTACTTGCGAGTAAATAGGATAGGAGTAAGAGTAGTATTATCTGTCACCAAAAGACGGTCATCGTCCAGACGGAGGTTTGAGACATCTCGCGAATGGAACGCGTTTGGGTCGACCACAGGGAACGGCCGTAGGAGGCAAAAACGAGGTCACCAATACGAGAATCAACTCGGAGTGCCCACCAAGGTGTTCGACGGTCCTTGCGACTACTGCTAAACCAAGACCTATGGCGCAATCAATATGAGAGAAGACCGTCATTTCTGCTCACACACCTAACCCTAGCCTCGTTCCTGGTCTGTGGTGAGTAGAGGAGCCGACCTGCTCGAATTCTCTGAAGATGCTCTCTGGCTTCTCGGGCGGATTTCCATAACCAGTATCGCTGACAACACTCTCGATTGCAGCGTGTCCTTCAGCGCGGAGGACAGATGCTATCACTTTGACGGATCCGCGCGGAGTATACTTGAGGGCATTTACAGTGAGGTTGGAGACGCAAGTTTGAACCTTTTGCACCTCCTCCAGGGTCCATGTTGAACCCCAACTCGCGGCGGGCGGCCTCCGGCCTAGGCAAGCATTAGCAAGGCCAGCGCGTTCGTATCATTTGTACGCACGGAGAAACATAAACCGCCTCATGAAGGACGCTGTGAAAATCGAATGGTTCGTGGAATGCCACTTCCTTGCCAGCTTCTAATCTCGTCAAAACCTACAAAAAAAGATTAGGTGCTGGCCGTGTGATTGAGGCAGATCACATACGAGGAGATCATTAATGGTGAGGAGGAGTGCCTAGGCTCATATTAACAAGGAGAAACTGGAGGAAACTAAGAAGCCTTACTTTGGAAGCCGCACTAGACCTCTGTAAATTGTCCGATCGAGCCTTTTACCGTCAAGATCTAGCTCCAAGTAGCTTGGGTGATATATTTCGTATATATATCCAGTGAAGAAGGAGGTCACCCACTTGATGATCTGGTGTAGCGGGGTTCGTACTAGAGGCCTTGAGCGTATGGAAGACGGGTGATGGTGGTGAGAAATCCTACCTCGTTCAGGTTTGCAGCCTCCTCAGGTCGACCGGGTTGACTCTCCCCTCGCCCAGGCAGCTATTGGAAAGGAGCTCGGCCCGTCGACAACGCCATGGAGTACAGCACCGTCGTCGGCGACCTTGCCGGTGGTGTCACCAACGCGGACCTCGTGGATGTCTTCCGCAATCCCAACCTCGATCTACGTGGCGATTCCCCCTACGGCTCGTCGTCCCCTTCCATTTATGCTGCAACACAAAAGCCATGGTTGCCTCGATGGAACCGAAGGCGAAGAAGGACGGGGACAGGGACGGGGATAGGGAGAGACGGGAGAGATGGGTCGGGTTTCTGCCACCGCAATAGAGGCGAATAACATGGAAGAGGGGAGATTCCGTAACGACCAACCAGCTAGCACAACTGCATGGATCAGAATGGGTTGGGGAACAACAGAAACTAGACATGACGGAGTGTGGTGAGGGAGGGCAGACACGGAGGAGGGGTGGCACATAAAGCGGGATGGAGGGGGTAGGGAAGGGGGGTTCGGAATGGGGATAGCAGGGAGTCTGTGGACAGATTGTTGTGACGAGTACTTCAGAATCCGTGAAAGCAGGGTGGTGGGTGCGCCATATGGTGTGGCTCTAGACCGAATTAAGCACATGGTTTTTTTTTGCAATGTAGAGAAGTGAGATTGAGCGTTGTTGAGGGTCATGGATCAGGACAAGGTCGTCGTCAGTTGGTCGTCAATAGATTGCTGCCCATGGGATCGCTATTGTTGGGAGAGACAGGTGGTGGATAATACATTCGGGTTGCTTGTTGGTGCTGGCAAAATCACATTCGGTCGCAGAAGGTCAAGATGATCGAAGTGGGTTCGGTGTTTGGGTCGAGAGACGGGGTGCGGTTTTAAGGACAGTAGTACTGCAGTGATGCTGGGCTGTCTTACACACGCGGTGTTGACTAGATGTAGAAACGTGGAAACCGCAGCACTAATGCGACACGAAGGCGGATACGCAACGAGAGGTTGGCCAGGAAAAGGCTGGCCGTTGACTACATGAGAAATTGGAGCATTTAGCGCTTGCTCACTTCGGGAAAACGTTGTAATACATACCCCAGATCGAAATCATTTCCCAAATTTCTTCACTCTCCAGACGCAACCCTTCCTCCTGTCGCTAGAGGACTCGTTCAAGTGTCGAAGAGTACTCTCGCTTGAGGATCGCTTGTGATGAGAGGCTGAGCATATTTCAGGATAGACCCGGACTTGACTAATAGCCTCTTTTCTTTGACCGCATGGTCGATGTTGGAAGAATGACAGGGAGATGAGGAGTCTTCGTTTTTGTCTTTGTCCTGAAGGAGCTTCAGGCCTGGTGCGTCACCTCAGAAGCGGCAGGTACAAGCGAGAGAACAGGGCGAGTGGTTGTGGAGCAATTTAGCGGGTCTGGTGAGCGTGGAGTCACCTTGAGGTCGGAATTTGAGCGGAGGACAGAGGCCGGGTTGGTCGTCGTCTGCGAGTGCTAGGGTGTGGATTAAGGATGTGGGAACGGAGGGAAAGGCTTTAGTCTGTTGGCGGGTTGGCTAGTCGTCGTTGTCGTCATTGTCGTGGATATTATTGCCGAATCTGGTTATTTCTGCTCACACACCTAACCCCAGCCTCATTCCTGTTCCGTGGTGAGTAGAGGAGCCGACCTGCTGAAATTCTCTGAAGATGCTCTCTGGCTTCTCGGGCGGATTCCCACAACCGGTATCGCTGACAACACTCTCGATTGCAACGTGTCCTTCAGTGCGGAGGCCATCCGGTTCATGAAATATGGATGCTGTAACTATGACGGATCGGCGGGGAGGATACTTGACAGCACTTGCAGTAAGGTTGGAGACGCAAGTTCTAACCTTCCTTGCATCTCCTTGGGGCGTTTCCAGGGCCCACGTTGAACCCCAACCCGGGCCGGACCGGCTCCAGCTAGGCAAGCATTAGTAAGGCCCAGCGCGTTCGTATCATTTGTACGCACTGAGAAACTCATGAAGGGTGCTGTGAAAATCGAATGGTTCGTGTAATGCCATTTCCTTGCCAGCTTCTAATCTCGTCAAGTCCTACAAAAAAGATTGGGTGCTGGCCGTGTGATTGGAGCAAATCACGTACGAGGAGATCGTTAATGGTGAAGGGGAGTGCCTGGGCTCATATGAACGAGGAGAAACTGGAGGAAACTAAGAAACCTTACTTTTGTGGCCGCATGGGACCTCTCCAACCACCCTGAGTATCGGGATCGAGCTTTTTACCATCAAGGGCTAGCTTGAGTGATATTTTTAGTATATATCCAGTGAAAAAGGTGGTCACCCACTCGATGATCTGGTTTAGCGGGGTTCGTATTAGGGGACTTGAGCGTGCGGAAGACGGGTAGAGATGCTGAGAGATGCTACCTCGTCCAGGTTTGCAGTCTCCTCGGGTCGACTGGGCTGGCTCTCCTCTCGCCCAGGCAGCTCTTGGAAAGGAGCTTGGCCCGTCGAGAGCGCCATCGAGTGCAGCACTGCCGTCGGCGACCTTACCGGTGACGTCACCAACGCTGACCTCATGAATGTCTTCCGCAAGCCCAATCTCGGTCTACGTGGCGATTCCCCCGGGCTCGTCGCCCCCTTCCATTTATGTTGCAATGCAAAGGCCATGTTTGACTCTTCTGCACTGAAAGCAAACAGGGACGGAGACGGGGGGAGATGGGAGAGATGACTCCGGTTTCTGCCACAGCACTTGTATGGAGGCGAATAAGGAGCTTCCGTACCGACCAACCAGCTAGCACAACTGCATGGATTCGAATGGGTCGGGAAACAACTGAGACGGAGTGCGGTGGGTGAGGAGAGCGGAGGGGATGAAGGGGGTAGGAGGAGAGGGAAGGGCTACTCGAAATGAGGATAGCAGGGAGCCCATAGTCATTTATTGTAATCGAGTACTTTAGAATTCGTGAAAGCAGGGTATAGGTGCGCCGTACGGGTGTGACTCCAGACCGAATTGAGCACATGGTTTTTGTAAGGTAGAGAAGTGAGATAGAGCGTTGTTGAGGTCATGAATCAGGCAGAGGTCCAAGCGAAGGTGTCGTGAGGTGGTCATCATTAGATTACAGCCCATAGAATCGGTATTGTTTGAGAGGCGGCGGCGGCATTGGGTGGTAGTTGATACATTCGGTGTGTGCTGATACTCGGGTTGCTTGTCGGTGCTGGTAAAATCACATTCGGCCGCAGAAAGGTCAAGCAGGTCGAGGTGGGTTCGGTGTTGACGTCGAGAGATGAAGTGCGGTCCTAAGGACAGTGCCACCGCGGTGGTGCTGGGGCTGCCTTACACATGCGACGTTGACTGGATGTGGAAACGTAGAAATTGCAGCACGAAGGTGACACGAAGGCGGATAGGCAACGAGGGGATGGCCAGGAAAAGGCTGGCCTAAATGAGAAATTGGAATATTAGCGCTTGCTCACTGCGAGAAAATGTTGTAATGCATACCTCAGATCGATCACTCTCCAAAAGCAACTTTTCCTTTTGGCGAAACAGCACTCTTCGCTTCCATCGCCACCAGGGCTGGAGTCCTCCTCACCGCTGTGCTCGCTTGGCGATCACTTGTGATGAAAGGCTGGGCGTATTTCAGGGTAGAGCTGGACTTGACTGATAGCCCCTTTGACCGCATGGCCGATGCTGGAAGAACGAGAAGGGGACGAAAACTCGAAGGTGGAATGCAAACGGGCGTCCTCGTCCATGTTCATCCATGTTCGAGGCGACTCCAAAACTCTGCGGCCTTGTTAGTGTGGCGTCGGCGGAGTAGCTTCAAACCTGGTGTGTCACCTTGGAGAATGGCCAGTGAAAGGGAATTCACAGGGCAAGGCGGTTGTGGAGGCGGAGGAAGGACAGAAAGGTCTGGACCTCTGTGGGGTGAGCCAATTTGAGGTTGGGGTATTACTGTCAGGGAGTAGCCAAATAGACGATCTTCGGCAGCCTTTCGGCATCGTTTGATTTCAGCGCTATAGTTCTGTAATTACATAAATAAAATTATTTGAACACCTAGAGTACGTGGATGAAGTTTCAGAATTTGTGAAGCGCGACAAGGCTGTCATCGGGCCCGGCATGGAGTACCCAAATAGACGGTCTTGAAATGTCGGAGAAATTGAGTTTCTAGTCTCAGAATACATCTTAACTAGAGGCTTGGTAGCTACATTGAGAAGTATCTTCTATCGTTGTCAATCCTGTTTCTCCACAATCTCGACACTCTAATTCTTTTGGGAGATCGAACCGTGCTGCCACGGTTTCGTGCGTACTACCGCAATGCGCCTCCTGCTGAAGTCTAATGCACTTTGAACCTGTTTTTGAGCACCATTCTGTGGTCGAATATTCTTTGGCGGCATGGTTGGTGGTGATTTGTATCCCGATCTCTGAAGAGTTCAGAGCGGCTGTTGGCTCAAATGATACAAAAGGAAGACAATAGGCCACAGGGTTGATCACGTGGAATAGCAGAGGTTTAGACTCTGCTTGATTTGGGCCACTCCCGGCTCGACCTTGCACATGAGCTTGGTTACGATTGAGGGTCAGCGAACCTCCCACTTTCGGTGGACAACAATATCTCAACATAAAATATATATTGTGATTTTCTTTACAAATTTCTACAGAAGGTCGAGCCAGTAGGCCCAGGCCGTCCAATTTGGCTGCTCCTTGACAGTGGGTGTTGAGTGGGTGGTGGTGTCGTGAGAGTGGGAGTGCGGTGGCGGGTCGATACTCGATCGGTCGTTGTCGTTGTCGTCCTCATCGTTGTCGTCCTCATGGATATTATCGACCGCGATCGAACTTGCGGCACGGACGGCACGGGCGGCACGGATGCTCGGTAGTCCTTGAACTCGCCGCGTGCTACGGAGCACATACGTGGTGGACAAGTCAGTAGTGAATGCGATTGGCTCGCGCTTCTTTGTTACTATTTGAAAAGCAGCGAGAGGCGCCCGCATTTCAGACCTTTCGGCGTAACAGCTCCAGCGGCAATCATCCTCACTGTTCCCACATTGCAGGCGGCCTCCCTACCTTCAACATCCTCGACTCGACTCTAAGTCTCTCAAGGCAAACCACAATGACCGCTCAAGCACCCAAGGAAATCCACTTGTGAGCACCCAGACAGCTAGCGCAGCATTCTTGTCTGACCACCAAAAAGCTTGCATTTAGATCGTGCGGCGCTTCACTCCGATCTAGGTCACACCGCTGATCTTGTGCGTCATATAGAAATCATTTTGCAACATGGTACAAAATCGAAGTATCACCTGGAGTTGTTTGAGGGAAACGAGAAGATAGAATTACAATCGGATGGTAGCCGAACCTGGACACCAGTTCAACACTCGTATGTCCCTTGTATTCACTATATGCACTCACCGAAGGCCCTGTATTCGTAGAGATATCTCTCCGGAATCCAAAATGCGTGTGGGGATCCAAAGGATCACCAGTCATCGGTTTTTGCCGAAGATGCGACAGGTCAACGAAGTGGTCGAAGATATCGACCTACAAGGGCTCTCCGACGACTATTGGAGCTCCACAAGGCATGAATTCATTATACCGAGTCAGTCGTGATGACGATCTGGTCCGCTCATGTCTGACAGAGAAGGGCAGGGGTTGTTAACTTTGGAAAGCATCGTGTCTCTCTTGAATTGCGATTCTCTGCGAATGCTACCGTTCGTCACTTTACCAAAACGCACCTCAGCCAGCTCACAATGCCCACATAGACGGAACCGCTACGCTCGTCGCTCCAAAACCTTGAAGATTTGATGAAGGAGTTCAAGCCACTGATGAGTAAAACGATGGAGAGGACTTTGGAAAAAGGGATTCGACTGGGCGCTGTGTTCGCTGAGGTCAGCTCTGTCCGTTCGGGTACCAGCAGGACGTTGACACCCCTTAGTTCGATCCGATCGCAAAGGCTGTCCTCGGTGTTGCCAAAGTCACATTTGAGGTTCGTGCTCTCTACTGGCGTTACCGAAAGCAGAGGTAATGCTTGATCGTTCAGCTCTTGAAGGAACAAAACAAATACGATCAGATGCCATTGAGCCTGTTGGATCAGTTGAAGCACGTCTCGCATTTGGCGGAGAAAGTCGCGGACGAAATAGTCAGCGAAGAAACAGATATCTTGGTTGAAATAATGCCGCGAATGTTCAAAGTAATGCAAGAGATCGCCAAATTTTTATGCGAGTACGTCAAGCGAGGGCGGTTCAGTAGGCTATCTCTTTTCTGGATTCCACAGATGCTAATGGTCGCAGAGCGAGCAGGAGGTGCGCTGATTTATTCGAGGGACAATGACACGATGGAAAGATTGGGTGAAGAGTTGGCTACTGTCATTAAAAACTTCCTGAGTGCAGTCGAGGTTGAGACTCTGCGCCTAGCGAAACGGGGTGGTAAGCACTCATTGTCCCAATACCGCACGAGTGTATTCTCAGTGGTTTCATGTAGAGCTAGTAGAGCAAGACCTTCTACTCAAGCAGCTTAAACCTATCGAGACCGGCTATGACCAAGACCTCCGCTGTATGGATGGCACCCGTAAATCTCGCCTCAAGGAGATCGTAGATTGGGTGGCCCATCAATCGGAAAAGAAAGATCTTCCTCAGAGCAATACCTACTGGATCTACGGCTTGCCCGGAATCGGCAAAACATCGTTGGCTCATTCGATCTGTGCAAGCCTTCATGATCAAGGACAGCTTGCTGGGGGCTTTTTCTGCCGGAGGGATGATCCAAACTTGAGCAAGCCCCGAAATATCCTCCCGAGTCTCATCTACAAACTCGCCAGAGTCTACCCCCCCTTTCGAAGCATCACGGCAAATTGTCTTCGTAACGACCCAAACCTCACATCAGAGTCAATGAAGGACTCATTCCTCCTTGACTTGCTCGATAACCTTCCTAAACGCCCAAACGATTCCCTCGTCTTTGTCATCGACGCATTCGACGAATGCGGAAACAATCGTAGTCGCCCAGCCCTCCTGAAGCTCCTCACCAGCGCGGCCGCACGTGCTTCGTGGCTGAAAATTATCATCACCAGCAGACCCGAAGCCGATATCCGACGGTTCTTTGATGGACTCACCCAGTCGTCGTACTTGGAATATGATTTGGCTACAGATCAAGAAGCCAGTCATGATTTGCGGGTCTTCGCCCGAAGCGAGTTTGACCCGGTCGGCCAGAAATGGTGTCTCTCCGCGCCGTGGCCAGAAGAACCGCTCTTGGACAAAATTATCTCTCAGGCGAATGGTCTCTTCATCTTCATCAAGACCCTTGCTCTTGCCCTTGAGCATTGCGAGGACCCCACGGAGTCCTTGCAAGCAGCCTCCGAAGATTCAGCTGGTGCTGGGTTGGAAGCTCTATACAGACTTTACTCAAGTATCCTAGAGTCGCGAGTAGAGCATCGTAAAGCCGAATTTCGACGGACGATTGGTGTCCTTCTCACAGCGGCCCCATACCGCGCCTTGTGCGAGGAGACAATTGCAGAGCTTGCGGGAGTAAAACCAAACCTCGTAGAAATGTGGGTGAATGAGCTCAGCTCTTTGCTATATCGAGACGAAGGGACCAATGCAGGCATTCGTGTCCGCCATTTATCAATTTCAGAATTCCTTGTCAGTGACCACTGTCCCCGCGACTATCGAATTAACCGCCAGGAGGCAAATGCGCAACTGGGAATTGCTTGCCTCAAGACGATGGTTCGCCACCTCCGTTTCAATATCTGCGGACTCGAAGATTCCCGACTCTCTAATGCGGATATCAAAGATCTCCCATCCCGAATCAAAGAGGACATTCCCGACTACTTGCAGTATAGTTCTCTTTATTGGTCAAATCATCTTTGTTTTGCTCCCAACAATAATGATCCGATAGTGTGGGAATACTTGGAGAAATTCTTTGAAGGACCGTGCCCATTATTTTGGATTGAAGTATTGAGCATTTTGGGAAGAGTCCCGATGGGTACTCTGAGCATTCAAAACGTGATATTCTGGGCCAAGGTGAGTTCAGCTCCAGCTTATATTTTGGGTAATTCTGATTGGCAGTAGAATGGAAATCTTACCCTTCGTGAGAGAATTCAAGACGTCTGCCGTTTCATCCTCGCATTTCGCGCTCCTATCTCTATCAGCGCTCCGCACACATATATTTCAGGCCGACCCTTTTTGCCCTTACGCTCGACCTTATCAAAGACCTTCAGCACGAGGTTTACTAAGTCCATCAAGATGGTGGGAGGGAGATTGTCATCATGGCCAGCACCGCCATTGTCATGGATTGGACATACTGGCGCTATTACTTGCATGAGCTATTCCCCCAATGGGCGGCAGATCATTTCCGGGTCCAGCGACAAAACCATTCAGATCTGGGATGCTGAGACTGGTACTATGAGTGGTGAGCCCCTTGAGGGGCACACCAGCTGGGTGCAATCCGTTGCCTACTCCCCAGATGGCCAGTACATTGTCTCTGGATCGTGGGACAAGACGATTCGGGTCTGGGATGCCGAGACTGGTGCTGCGGTTGGCAAACCTCTAGAGGGGCATAGTGAGAGTGTGTGGTCCGTCGCCTACTCTCCCGATGGGCGGCACATCATCTCTGGATCTTCTGACAAGACGATTCGAATCTGGGATCCCGAGACTGGTGCCGCAGTTGGCACACCTCTGGAGGGACATACCCATGGTGTGCGATCCGTCGCCTACTCACCCGATGGACGGCACATCATCTCTGGATCTGATGATAAGACGATTCGAATCTGGAATGCCGAGACTGGCGCTGTAGTTGGCAAGCCTCTGGAGGGGCATAACTCATGCGTGACCTCCGTAGCCTCCTCTCCCGATGGACGGCACATCACCTCTGGATCTAGTGACCACAAGATTCGAATCTGGGATGCCAAGACTGGTGTTGCAGTTGGCATGCCTCTGGAGGGGCATAGCTGGGATGTGAACTCCGTCGCCTACTCTCCCGATGGGCGGCACATCATCTCTGGATCTGATGATTACACAATTCGAATCTGGGATGCCGAGACTGGTGCCGCAGTTGGCACACCTCTGAAGGGGCATAGCAAACATGTGCGCTCCGTTGCCTACTCTCCTGATGGGCGGCACATCATCTCTGGATCTTTTGACGAGACGATTCGAATCTGGGATGCCGAGACTGGTGCTGCGGTTGGCAAACCTCTGGAGGGGCATAGCGAGCGTGTGTCGTCGGTCGCCTACTCTCCCGATGGGCGGCACATCATCTCTGGATCTTGGGATATGACGATCCGAATCTGGAATGCCGGGACTGGTGCTGCGGTTGGCACACCTCTGGAGGGGCATAGTGGGCGTGTGTGGTCCGTCGCCTACTCTCCCGATGGGCGGCACATCATCTCTGGATCTGATGATAAGACGATTCGAATCTGGAATGCCGAGACTGGTGCTACAGTTGGAAAACCTCTGGAGGGGCATAGCAAGCGTGTGTCATCGGTCGCCTACTCTCCCGATGGGCGGCACATCATCTCTGGATCTTGGGATATGACGATCCGAATCTGGAATGCCGAGACTGGTGCTGCAGTTGGCAAACCTCTGGAGGGGCATAGTGAGCGTGTGTGGTCCGTCGCCTACTCTCCCGATGGGCGGCATATCATCTCTGGATCTCATGACAGCACAACCCGAATCTGGGATGCTAAGACTGGTACCGCGGTTGGCAAACCTCTGGAGGCGTATAGCTTTCGTGTGAACTCCGTTGCCTGCTCTCCCGATGGGCGTCACATCATCTCTGGATATGATGACAACTCGATTCGAATCTGGGGCACCGAGATTGGTGCTGCAGTTGGCAAACGTCTGTGGGGGCATCGCTGGAGTGTGGACTCCGTCGCCTACTCGCCCGATTGTCGGCACGTCATCTCTGGATCCTTCGACAAGACAATTCGAATCTGGGATGCCGAGACCGGTGCTGCAGTTGGCAAACCTCTGGAGGGGCATAGCGACGGTGTGTCGTCCGTCGCCTACTCTCCCGATGGACGGTACATCACCTCTGGATCTCTTGACAAGACGATTCGAATCTGGGAGGCCGAGATTAACGCCGGAGTTGGTAGGCGTCGAAAGGGAGAAATTGCGACTGTGGCGTCCGTTGCTTCCGATCCCAATGGGCAGCACATTGCTTCTGGATCTACTAGCAACACCATCGATGTGTCGGAGCCATTTTTACATCAACCATCCTCGCCTTGTAATCCAGTCCATGCTCATTTTTTTTCACAACCTGACTCACAGGGTTGGGTCAGAGACTCAGATGGTGGCTTACTCTATTGGGTACCCCCAGATTGTCGTAGAGGCCTCCATACACCCGCTCTCATTACGATTCCTGTTACATCTGACATTCGATCGGTTTCTCTTGATTTTGAAGACTTTGCCTTTGGAACCGATTGGCCCCAAATTTTCAATAGTGAACAGCGTTAACCATTCCTTCCTCGTAACCTTTTGTATATACCTTGGCTCTGTGGTTATTGAAGTTCGATCCCATGTTTCTTAAGCTCCTCATTTTGTCACAAATGACCAACACCCGCCAAAGCAGGGACATGGATCCGACATCATTCGTGACAGCACAGCAGAATAATATTTATTAGCATAGACAGCCAACTAGCGAGATGTACGCAGCAGGCACGGAGGCCGGAGGATAATCCAAGAGGGGAGTTAAGACTTCAGAGACCCGATAGATGCAATGGGGGAGACGAAGACAAGTCAAATTAAATAAATATAAATATAAATTAAATAAATAAAAAACAAAAGCAGATGTGAAACTCGAAATCGTGAATATTCTTTGAGCCTGTACTTAATCAGGAGACATTCATAACCTATATCAAAGGTGATCGAGACTGAGAAATCGGACCTGACATGCCACAGAACACGGGGATGCACGTCTCTTCTGGAAAGGCTGGGGGAAACTACGCAATATTCTTTGGAAAATGGAGGGGCAAACACAAAAGCAGCAGCGGGCGGGGGGATCCAAAGAAAGCGTAGAAGAACGAAACGGAGGGGACGAAAAACACTAAGTTAGTTAGACCATTTCATCGAGAAAACACGGGGAGCGAAAGAGAGAGGCCTTATGTGACAGTTTTGGTTTAGTACCAGAGAGACGAATCCTGGAGTGGAAAGGGGAGAGGAAGCAAGCAGTGTATGCAGCCACAGGTGGTTAGAAGCTGGTCCTCGAGGACAGAAGACCGCCCAGCCCCGACCCCATATCCGGGGTGACCCATCCCCACGCCGCCTCCGTGGCCCTGCACAGGGTGCCCACCGTATCTACCTCCATAGTGGCCATATCCTCGCCTCGGCCGAACTCACCCCCAGGCGGATACATCCGCCGGCGGGTGTCCGTATGCCCCTCCTCCGTTGTGCATCTATTCTCCTCTGTCGTGGAATAAGGTATCCCGTAGGCGTTGGGTGGTACTGGGGAGGCCTCCCAGCTGACGGGATGGGCTGGTCCCTTGTTTGGGCTTAGACAACCACCATTATTGAGAATGATATCCTGAAGGCGTTCAATGATCTGGTTGAGTTGATCATTGGTCAGGGGTCCTTCGGGAACTGGAGTGGCGATACTGGGTTAGCGGTTCCCAGAAGGTCGCTATTAGGGTTTTGAGGAGACCGCCGGGTTGCGAACGCAGTGGAGGGGCGGGGTTTGGGGCGGCCGAGGAACGATCTAGAAATGGGGAACTAGTGGTCAGGTAAACAGAGGTATTAGGAGCAGTCGTAAATATACGCACTGCGGCCCCAGCTCAAGCGGACCTTACTACCTCAATAGCGCGCTCCGCGTCGGCCCTACAGACGAATTGAACGAAGTTGCATGATTTACCGAGAGGGGCTTTGACCTGGGGAGACGGTATATTAGAAAGGTGCACAAGAGATGAGATGAACGATATACGTAATAAAATGAGCCAAATGGCGCGACGAAGGTTTTCTCAGGGTGTCCTCGGGAAAGCCGACCTACAAGGATAGCTAAATGTGAATTAAGGGTGCGGCTGTGGGGGGTTGGTACACACCGTTGCACTGAGAAGGCCCGAAGGGGCACTCGTGTTTGGAGTCCCGCCGAGCAAGTGTTCAACCACTGTACGAGGGGTGGGGGGCCACTGTTGAATCTGAGCGGGAGTCAATCCAGGGAGGTGTGATGCCGGGTTCGTTCGGAAAAAGGCCCAGCAGACGGTGTTGACCATGCTAGGCCATAGTGTTGGACAGCCGCGCGATGCGGGCGATTAGACTCGGGTGCAACTCGTTGCGGTAGTCGTTCTTTAAGATCCGAGAATCAGCGACTGTGTTCGTGACGGTACGAAGACGTTGGATCGATCAACGGGGGGGCGACAACAGGGATACTACCGGCTTTGCGGACTGTGGCGGGGACTGTATCTGGCGTTTCCTCGTCAACGACGACGGCCTTGTTCTTAGCCATGGCATGCGACAAGCGCACTGAGGGGGGATACCGGAAAGTCAGACAGGACACATTTTGCAAAAGTTCAAAATCACATACAACGAGACATGCAGTAGAGGCCTTGCATCTCTGTGAGTGCGCAGATTTGATCAGCCTCACTCGTGAATCTGTTGCACAACGGGGTCAAAGGCTACGGCCATAGAAAAAATGATTATGGCGCTTGCGGGAAGATGTCGTCCCGATCGAGGACAATCGACGCATGGAGCAAAGAACGCACGAGACAAATCCGCAACACTTGGACACAGCGCTGAACGAGTCCTCCATGACCTTGCATTGGAGCATGAATGGAAGGGGGCGATGAGGCCGAGGTGGGAAATCGCCACGTTGATCGAGATTGGGGTCACCCATGAGATGGGGTGACATCGCCAGCAAGGTCGCAGACGGAGATGCTATATTCGATGATGTTGTCGACGGGGCCGAGCTCCTTTCTAATCGCTGACTGGGCGAGGGAGAGTCGGTGTAGTCAATTTTGGTTGGATTGGATTGAGATTTGAGTGGGCGGGGACAGCATCGGGACCAAATTTGTGGGAGACTCAGAGGGCGGCTGCTGGACTAGCCTTGATGAAGGGAGTGTAGCTAGAGCTACTGGGATGACCGGTGGTGTTGGCTGCGGCGGGAGGACGAGGGATGTGTATTTTGGTTGTGTCCCAACCGAGGCTGCAAAGATGGACGAGGTAGTGCTCGTCTATCCAAGGCTCGAGGTCACCAACCTGGGGATGCGCGGACGAGTGGGAGATGAGGCAGTCGATAGGTCACCGTTTGAGGTTAGTGTTGGTGAGCATTCACGGAGGAGCAGCAGCGTCGACATGGGGTGACTTATAGGGCCACTCTCAGAGGGAGCTGTTGTGCGGGGGCGTGGTCGTGGTCGTGGAGGATCGAGTTTGCGGACATTGTTGCAAGACTGGATCTAAGTATGTTGATAGCTAGCTTTATAAACTTAAAAAGCAGTGATCTTGGTGGGAAGTATCGACAGCGTTTGTTTGGGCCGGGTACGAGTACAAGATGGGCGAGAGGCGAGTGTCGGAGACAAGAGGTGGCCGCTCAAGACGACTGCAGCTGCAGGTACCAGTGTCGACCAGAAGAGACGGTGAGTGAGCGAGCGAGTGAGCGACAGGACGGGAGAGGAGGCCAAGGTGGGAAATTTTAATAAAGAAAAATTATTTCATTTTATTTATTTATTATATTTCAATATACAGTATATTAATTAATTGAACGAATAAATATGACAAGACGGTTACAGTATCCAGGTGAGACTATCTCGTGGCTGGCGACAACGACGTACGTGCGACATACGGTAGGCGTGAGTGGGCGTAAGGGCGTGGGGGCGTGAGATAGATGAGGCCTGCGTGCTTGTCTGCCTACCTGATTGCCCGAACAACTCCGCAATTAATCCTGGCATCCTCCGCCAACAACCTGAAAACCTTCGCATCAATAACATGTGTCCTCGATAAAAGACATAAGACGCAAGTGAACTTCTACTACTTTCTAGCTACCTCCATCTTGCTCTAGACCTATCAATACGACTTTCTTTGGCACTTCCCAAACATTTTGTACTTTTGAAAGAGAGGCCCTCGTAATGGGTAGTGCCTTTTGGTGACGGATAATACTACTCTTACTCCTATCCTATTTACTCGCAGGCACAGCTTCAATTCCAGGAGTCATGTTATTGTTGTTCTTTGTGTTGCGCCTTGAACCCGACAGCGGTGGAGGACAAATTATTGAAGGCGTTGGAGTCGGTCACGAACAACCCATCAATCTTAAGCACAATGAAACGTATATTAGGCCTGCGTTACTTTTGGAGGATGGTGGAGAAATGGCTGCAGACGCGCAGTCTCAGATGGTAAACGCAGTTCCAACAACCGACGGCGAAGTCATACCTATATTAGGCGCGTATCAGAGTTCCCCCAACAATCTGACTCATATTAGAGACCATTACTGCGGCGCAATGCAACCCTCGAAGTGAACACTACAGACAGCACAGGAACGTTGTTGGGGCTATTTGCACAAGCGAAGAACGATTACCTCTGTGGGTGCACGTAGTCGTCAGCGTGTGTTATCCGAATTGACATGAAGAACATAAGCAATTCCCAAAATCGAGACGCTCATCGAACTGAACTCACGAGAAGGTCTCTCAGGAGGTATGGGGGGACAAGCGTATGCGTGGGAGTGTTCGAAAGTTGGTTCGGGTTGGTGCCGCGCCACATCTCCAGGGTTTGTGACAACCCCATGCTTTGGCGTTTTTAATCGCTCCCACAATACAGAGCCGCGATATATGGAACTTATGGCAAGAGTGGGAAGTGGGAAAGTTCGAGGGTTCACCAAATGCCGAATAGCTGTTGCAAGAGTGGACACGATGTTCCTGGGACGTATGCGCAAGATCCATATCGGTCCGTCTCTAGTATATCGTGCAGTTGGTGCGGTTCCTGATATTACAATTGACTACACCGCGACCAGCGATCCTTATTCGACCTTCATGACCGCCCACTTCTCACCTCAACAGCATGAGCGGAAGTTGGTCCAAGCAACCACGGTTCGAGAATCCGCCTTAAACATGCTCTCATGGAAAGATCAAAGGAGCACTGGCGAGCGGCTTGAACTCAAGGGTCAGAGTGGTTCCATCGAGGATTGGAAAGCATATACTATGTGAGGGAAGAAGGGCACGAAGGTACAGTCCGGGCTCATGCCTGTGCTGTACGAGCGTGCTATCGAATGTGCTGCGAGTGAACAGAAGACGAATCACGGTTGGCAAGTGCTTGTGCTGCCTTACGTGGATTAAGGGAGGACTACCTAGGTTTTCAGGTGGGCGAAGTGCGTTGACTATGGGACTTCGAACTGAAGAGCGTGATAGATAAGGAGGCGCCGCCCAACTTGATCAATCTTGTGCGAAGAGCCTTGTGCGAAGAGCGACTAAAAGCGTACCTGGTAGCGGTAACACATGGTCCGCATATCTTCGTCTGTTGGAAGCGCACGAGGGAGAGGAGACTAAGGATCTTGGGACCGTGCCTGGTGAGTGAGCTGAATAAAATACTTAATCTCTGCTGAATCTGTTCTCAGGGGCATATGAAATCCTTCAATTGCGTCTGAATGACGTTGAGCTGGTGGTTATGGCTCGCGCTGCCTGGCGTCGTCAGCAGTGCTTCAGTGAGAAAGGAGGGAAGTGACTTTTGGTTGGTGTCATTTGCTGTCGCGCAATCTAATGTCTAACGTGAGGTGCAGACGAGGATGTGGCTGCCTATGTGCTTCATGTTCGTCAAGGAGCAATCACTGCAACTCGCAAGCACCCAGGAGGCGATCTTCGTATGCGACTTGAAGGCTTCTTGGCCGATATCGTGAGCACCCTGGTCAATGACAACGGGAGAGGCGATGTTGAAATGAGGTGCTTAGTTCCTTACATTCCCGCCAGCGCCCATGCCCGATCAAGCACTCGAAGTGTGGCGGGATGCAGCCCAGTTCTATAGCAAGTCCTACCTCGCATGGTTGACCTACGTCGATCCTCTCGTGTCAGCTTTATTACCTTCCACCTCATCTTCCTGACTTGCCAGTCGCCCAGCAAATCTCCAATGCGCTCAAGGTCCTCAAAGACCAGAGCCAACGCAGAGGGATCGACTGACCCGAGGCAATCTGGGACCGTTGGATCTCGCTGAAACACCTCTTCGGTAGAACCGACGATGTGCAGAAGTGCCTCGCCGTTGTTGCCGTGCAGGGGCGAATTGAAGAAGGGCGGAGGAAGTCTCGGGCTACGGCGGGTTATTCATATGATTATCAGCAAGCCGTGGATACCGCTGTTTGGGCCCATGCCCAGGGGACGATGGAATTGGACGCTCTCGCTTCTGCTTGGGAAATAGAGGCGTCAAGTGTAAGAGAGAGGACGAGGATGTTGGAGTGAAGGATCCACCTTCTAAGAGGGGCCAAGACTGTTGAGCAACATATCCGCCGCCTGTCCCAGCGATCGCTCTTACGCATGGGGGCATTGAGGCACAAGCTCAACCCGCTGAGCCCCTCAGGCGGCGAGAGCTCCTAATTTCTAGCAGAGCTCGCACTCATCATGTACTAGGAATCGAGAAAATGCGACAATGATGGTTACTCAGTTGCCCGCAGGTACCACGGCAGGTGAACTGGCACTGAATGTCTATAGTCTCGATCCTGGGCGGAACAAAGAGCGGATCGAGGCAGGCTCGAAGGTGATTCGCGTCACCGGCGTCGATAAGTCGGTGAAAGAGTCTGATCTGGAAAACCTGTTTTCCAAGGTATGGCCGAGTTCCACTGGTGCCAAATTTGACTAAAGTGGGTGCTGTAGTATCATCAAGTTCAGGAGGGGTAATTGGTTCCCGGGCCTGGTGGGAACCACGGCTTGGTTGGTTTTACCACGGAGGTTGGTATTCCAAACAGAACCCTCCGCGAATACATGTTAAACTCTAATGCAGGGAGTCACACAAGTCGCGCTTGTTGTGAATAACCAATTGTTCAACGGCCGACGATTCGCCGTCATTCTCGCTGATGCCAGCCTCAAAAAAGGGTGACGTATATTCAACGGCTGTGAACAACCGTATCTGATCTTCCATGTTTTATTTAGTGTGCCTTGCTCTCACCAAGACGCGATTGCTCGCTCTCTGCGCGTCAAGAACCTTCCGGAAGATACAAAAGAGCCTCTTCTACAGCAAGTGTTCGAGGAGCTTGTGTAAAAAGAGTGGAGGTCCTCGTCCATTCAGTAGTCGAACTCGTGAAATCGGCAGTACACCACCTCTTTGAAGATGCCTGACACGAGACTCGCGGTGGTGTGTCTTGACAGGATGTTGGAAGATTACTCTTATCGTCTGACACTATCGAATTTAGAGGTGAATTCCGGAAGAAAACATAGGCGCTGGTCGCAAAGGAGGTCCACCTGATGGTCCAAGCTGACCAAAATCCGGAATCGGAGCACGAGGACGGCGTGGTGGTATTGGGTTTGCAATACCCTGACAAGTAACGCGGAAGCAAGCTGTTGAGCCTGTGGGGAAAGGAAAGACCGAAGACACCTCAGCTTCTATCCTAGCTGATGCAAAGGAAAATGCTACCAACTCTGGGCCGATGATTTCAAGAAATGATTGGACTTTGAGAAACTCAGGCTTTGTGCCCTATGTATGGCCATGCAGTAGTCTCTGGAGATCTATTATATTATGTCACACTAGTTTCCTGTCAATGTATACATTCAGAATCACTACTTTTGCCAACCACGACTTAGTATCGATCTTGGGGCAGGACGGGACGACTTTAACATGGTCACAAATCTACCGAGCACTAAAAGCGATTCGGTCAAAGCCTTGAGGCGTGCTTCGAACAGGAAGCAGCCCACTGCCGCAGATTTTGTAAAATGGCGAGGCCTGAACGGCACGAAGCTAAAAGAGCATATGGATTTCCTGCTAGGGGTCGTACTCAAGAACCGACGAATCCAAATCTTCTTCCAGCTGTGGCTAACAACCTCGATCTTTTCACTGACTTAGCGACGCCAGTGCCTTCGAACCGGCATCGGTTCGCTCTTCCTTACGCACAGGATCGGAAATATAGGTGTTCATTGCCAGTCCAGGTTACGTCTCCGAACCATTCAACAACAACGCGGTTTGAGCATGGCCCTGTCAACAAGTTTCAATGGGTTTCAGGATAAATAGTAACAAGAAAACCAACTGGAGATGTGTATTAAATGTAGCAGAGCCACGTGGTGGATTTGATTTGCTTTGAGGGCCAGCGAACATCTAGAATCGTACCAAGCGAAAAACCGAAACCAGTCGGAAATTAACGAACTATGTGAAACGACTTAACGCACCTTGCTGAACATCTCTCGCATCTATACGTCGTCCATCCCTTCTCCAAAGTTAGTCACATAGAGAGTCGGCCTCATCGTGAATCCGCTTCTTATCTTTGGTCAGGGCGGGAAGGACCGATTCCTGAATATCAATTAATATGGAGTGACCACTATTCGCCATCCTGATTACATACTCTGGAGTAGAATTCGACCGTTGCAACGATCCCCGTCGCTACAGTTTTCAGCTGCACCTCGCGTATGGTACCACATTAAAAGTAATTTCAATTTCTTCCTTGTTAGGATACTCGCGTGCCTGAAGAGTTTGTTTGTTCAGACCCCTTGCTGTGGTACCTTTGGGGAACTGAGTAACCATCATGGTCGCATTCTCTCAATCCCTGGGTGCGCGGTGTGTGTGAGAACCGCTAGATATCAGGGCCTCTCACCGCTTGAGGGGCTCAGCGGGTTGAGCTTGTGTCTCATACCCCCTGGGGTAAGAGTGGTCGCTGGGACAGGCGACGGATATGTAGGTCTCTCAACAGTCTTGGTCATCACCCTGGCCATATTAGACGGTGAATCCTTCACTCCAATATCCTCTTCCTCTCTCTCGTGCCTCTCGCCTCTCGCCTCCTGAGTATGGACCCAAGCAGCGGCCTCGTCGGCTTGCTGGTAATCATATAAATAACCTGCTGTAGGCAACAACGGCGAGGCACTTCTGCACATCATCAGTTCTACCAAAGAGGTGTTCCAGCGGGGTCCAACGGTCCCAGATCGCCTCGGGTCAGGCGATCCCTCTGCGTTGGCTCTGGTCTTTGAGGACCTTGCGGGCATTGGAGATTTGCTGCACGGCCGGCAAGTTAGGAAGATGATAAGGAGTTGGAAGATAATAGAGTTGACACGAGAGGATCGACGTAGGTCGACCATGCGAGGTAGGACTTGCTGTAGAACCGGGTTGCATCATGCCATACTTCGAGTGCTTCGCCTCCTGGGTGCTTTGCGAGTTGCAGTGATTGCTTCTTGAAGAACATGAAGCACATCGGCGCCCCCATCCTGGTCTGTACCCTATGTTAGACATTAGATTGCGCTATGGCAAATGACACCAACCAAAAGGAACTTCCCCCCCTTTCTCAACTGCTGACGACGCCAGGCGGCACGAGCCATGACCACCAGCCCAAAGTCATCCAGACTCAGTGAAGGACGTTCAAGCCATCGCACGTCCATATGCCTCTGAGAACAGCTTCAGCAGAGATCAAGGATTTCATTCAGCTCACTCACCAGACATGGTTTCAAGATCCTTACTCTCCTCTTCCTGGTGCGTTTCTAACAGACGGAGATATGTAGACGACATGTTACCGCTACCAGACACGCTCTTAGTCGCTCTTCGCACAAGATTGATCAAGTCGGGTTATCTATCAAGCTCTTCAGTTTGAATTTCCATAGTCAACGCACTTCACCCACCTGAAAACCTAGGTAGTCCCCCAAAAACCCAATTAAGGCAGCTTCAATACTTGCCAACCGTGTTTCGTCTTCTGTTCACTCGCAGTGCATTCGATAGCACCCTCGTATAGCACAGGCATGAACCCGGACTGAACCTTCTTGCCCTTCTTCTCCCACACAATATATGCTTTCCAATCCTCGATGCAACCACTCTGAGCTTTGAGTTCAAGCTGCTCGCGAGTGTTCCTTTGATCTTTCCATGAGAGCATGTTTAAGGAACCGTGGTTGCTTGGACCAACTTCCGATTATGCCGTTGAGGTGAGAAGTGGGCGGTCATAGAAGGTCGAATAAGGGTCGCTAGTCGCAGTGTAGTCTATTGTAATATCAGGATTCGCACCAACTGCAGGATATACTAGAAACGGACCGATATGGATCTTGCGCATACATTCCAGGAATAGCTTTGGCTCTTGCCTCAGCATTGGTGAACCCTCGAACTTTCCCACTTCCCACTCTTGCCAGAAGTTCCATATTTCGTGGCTCTGTATTGTGGGAGCGGTTAAAAACGTCAAAACATGGCGTTGTAGGCCCACAAACCTTGGAGATGTGGCACAACCCGAACCAGCTTCGGAATGCTTTTACGCATACATTCGTCTCCCCATATACCACCTCACTCCTCCTGAGAGATCTTCTAGTGAGTTCAGGTCGATGACTGCCTCAATTTGCAGGGAGTTGCTTATGTTGTTCGTGTCAATTCGGGTAATACACGCTGAACGACTATGTGTACTCACAAAGGTAGTCGTTCTTTGCTTGTGCAAATAGCTCTCACAACGTTCCTGCGCTGTCTGTAGTGTTCATGTCCACGTCGAGGTTTCAACTTTCCGCCACAGTAGTGGTCTCTGTATATGAGTCAGATTGTTAGGGGAACTCTGATACGCGCCCAATATAGGTATGACTTGTCGTCGGTTGCTGGAACTGCGTTTACCATCTGAGACCGCGTGTCTGCACACTATGTTTGATCTGTAACGCAAGCCTAATATGCACTGCATGGTGCTTAAGGTTGAGGGGTTCGTTCGCGACCGACTCCAACGTTTTCAATAATTCGTCCTCCGTCGACGTCAGGTTCAAGGCGCAAGACAAACAACAACCACACGACTCCTGGAATCAAAGCTGTACCTGCGAGTAAATAGGATAGGAGTAAGAGTAGTATTATCTGTCACCAAAAGACGGCCTTCGCTGGACATTACGAGGACCTCTGATCTTTCCAAAAAAAATTTTGTACAAAAAATTTGGGAGGTACCAAAGAAAGTCCTATTAGTAGGTGTAGAGCAGCAAGGACGTAGCTAGAAAGTAGTAGGAGTCCCCGCTTCCTTTGGTTCTGGAACCAACGGGGATTTGGAAACGACAATTAGGGGCGGTCCGATGGCATACCTGTTGACTCCCAACATTTGGTGTTCACGTTAAGACAAGGTAGTTAGGAAATACATTTCGTATTGTTAGGAAGTGAATGTGATACTCTATAGTCCGTAAAGAGGTACCGGCCGTGCCAGTGGATAAGTATCTCCAGTGCAAAGTGATCAGGGCAGAGTGGCGAACGAACGTACCCCTGGCAGGTCACGTTGTGATAGTGTCGTACGTGTGCTTCTACTTGCCTTCACTGGTGATTGAACACTTGTGGGTTTCAAAATAGTCACATTGCCGAATATGTTACGACACGTATATATGCATTTCAGTCAAGGAGATAGTGTGAAATCGAGGATGAGCAGTGCTGGCGGCATATAGTATGTATACACGAGCGCTGCTTTCGTGGTCGTGGCTGACGAGCACTGGCCTGGGACTTGTCAAGGGAGCATGCGGAACCATATGACCAGTTGAAATTGCCGATATGAGGCTGTCTATCTCGTTATTTTCCCCACTGACCCTTCCATCGTCCAGACGGAGGGTTGAGACATCTCGCGAATGGAACGCGTTTGGGTCGACCACAGGGAACCGCCGTAGGAGGCAAAAGCGAGATCACCAATACGAGAATCAACTCAGAGTGCCCATTAAGGTGTTCGACGGTCCTTGCGACCACTGCTAAACCAAGACCTATGGCACAATCAATATCAGAGAAGACCGTTATTTCTGCTCACACACCTAACCCTAGCCTCGTTCCTGGTCTGTGGTGAGTAGAGGAGCCCTGCTCGAATTCTCTGAAGATGCTCTCTGGCTTCTCGGGCGGATTTCCATAGCCAGTATCGCTGACAACACTCGATTGCAGCGTGTCCTTCAGCGCAGAGGCCAGGTGCTATCACTTTGACGGATCCGCGCGGAGTATACTTGAGAGCATCTACAGTGAGGTTGGAGACGCAAGTTTGAACCTTTTGCACCTCCTCCAGGTCCATGGAACCCCAACTCGCGACGGGCCGCCTCCGGCCTAGGCGAGCATTAGCAAGGCTAGCGCGTTCGTATCATTTGTACGCACGGAGAAACATAAACCGCCTCATGAAGGGTGCTGTGAAAATCGAATGGTTCGTGGAACGCCACTTCCTTGCCAGCTTCTAATCTCGTCAAATCCTACAAACAAGATTAGGTGCAGGCCGTGTGATTGAGGCAGATCGCATACGAGGAGATCATTAATGGTGAGGAGGAGTGCCTAGGCTCATATAAACGAGGAGAAACTGGAGGAAACTAAGAAACCTTACTTTGGAAGCCGCATGAGACCTCTGTAAATTGTCCGATCGAGCCTTTTACCGTCAAGATCTAGCTCCAAGTAGCTTGGGTGATATGTTTAGCATATATATCCAGTGAATAAGGAGGTCGCTCACTTGATGATCTAGTTTAGCTGGGTTCGTACTAGGGGCCTTGAGCGTATGGAAGACGGGCGGAGGTGGTGAGAGATCCTACCTCGTCCAGGTTTGCAGCCTCCTCGGGTCGACCGGGCTGGCTCTCCCCTCGCCCAGGCAGCTATTGGAAAGGAGCCCGGCCCGTCGACAACGCCATGGAGTACAGCACCGCCGTCGGTGACCTTGCCGGTGGTGTCACCAACGCGGACCTCGTGGATGTCTTCCGCAATCCCAACCTCGATCTACGTGGCGATTCCCCCTCCGGTTCGTCCCCTTCCATTTATGCTGTCATGCAAAGGCCATGGTTGACTCGATGGAACTAAAGGCGAAGAAGGACGGGGACGGGGACGGGGACGGGGACGGACGGGAGAGATAGGTCGGGTTTCTGCCACCGCAATAGAGGCGAATAACAGGGGAGAGGGGAGATTCCGTAACGACCAACCAGCTAGCACAACTGCGTGGATCAGAATGGGTTGGGGAACAACAGAAACTAGAGATAACGGAGTGTGGTGGGGGAGAGCAGACGCGGAGGAGTGGCACATAAAGCGGGATGGAAGGGGTAGGAAAGGGTTTCGGAATGGGGATAGCAGGAAGTCGGTAATCGGATTGATATGATCGAGCTCTTCAGGATTCGTGAAAGCAGGGTGGTGGGTGCGCCGTACGGTGTGGCTCTAGACCGAATTAAGCACACGGCTTCTTTGCAATGAAGAGAAGTGAGATAGAGCGTTGTTGAGGGACATGGATCAGGACGAGGTCGTCGTCGGTTGGTCGTCAATGGATTTCTGTCTATAGAATCGCCATTGTTGGGAGAGGCCGGTAGTGGATAATACATTTGGGTGATTTGTTGGTGCTGGAAAAATCACACTCCGTCGTAGATGATCGAAGTGGGTTCGGTGTTGACGTCGAGAGACGGGGTGCGGGTTTAAGGACGGTATTACTGCAGTGATGCTGGGCCGTCTAACACACGCGGTGTTGACTAGATGTAGAAAAGTGGAAACCGCAGCACTAATGAGACACGAACGCGGATAGGCAACCAGAGGTTGGCCAGGAAAAGGCTGGTCGTTGACCACATGAGAAAATGGAGTATTTAGCGCTTGCTCACTTCGGGAAACGGTGTAATACATACCTCAGATCGAAATCATTTCCCAATTCTCTTCACTCTCCAGACGCAACCCTTCCTCTCGCTAGACGACTCGTTCAAGTGAGCCGCAGAGTACTCTCCCTTGAGATCGCTTGTGATGAGAGGCTGAGCGTATTTCAGTTTCAGGATAGACCTGGACGTGACTGATAGCCTCTTTTCTTTGACCGCATGGTCGATGCCGGAGAATGACAAAGTTTGTCTTTGTCCTCGGAAGAGGAAACTCGAAGCCTGGTGCCCTGGTGCGTCACCTCGGAGAGTGCACAGGGCAAGGGGTTGTGGAGGCGGAGGAAGATGGACAAAAGGGTCTGGACCTGTGTGGAGTGACCAATTGGAAGTCGGGGTTTGCGGCGGTTCTGGGGAGGATGGAGGACGGGTGCGGATTGAGGGTGTGTTGGGCAAAGGGAACAACAGACGAGTGGGAGAGGTGTTAAGATGGCGGATTGGCGGGTTTGGAATACTCGATCTGTCGTTGTAGTCGTCGTCGTCATGAATATTATTGACCGCAACCAAGCATTCGACAGAGGTGGCACGGATGCTCGGTCGTCTTGAACTTGCGGCGTGCTACGGAGCACGCGGCCGAAATGCCAGTCGTGGCTGACTCGCGCTTCTTTGTCACAATTTGAAAAGCAGCGAGGCGGCCGCATTTCACAAATCCAGTCTCCATTCACCTTTCGACGTAACAGCTCCAGCGGCAATCATCCTCATCGATCCCACGTTGCAAGCGGCCCTTGCACCTCCCTATCCTCGACACCCTCGACTCTAAGACTTTCAAGGCAAACCAAAATGGCCACCCAAGGACCCAAGGAAATCCACTTGTGAGCACCCAGACAGCTACCGCAGCATTCTTGTCTGACCACCAAAAAAGCTTGCATTTAGATCGTGCGGCGTTTCACTCCAATCTAGGTCAAACAGCTGATCTTGTGCACCATATAGAAATCGCTTTGCAGGATGGTACAAAATCGAAGTATCACCTGGAGTTGTTTGAGGGAAACGAGAAGATAGAACTACAATCGGATGGTAGCCGAACCTGGACACCAGTCCAACACTCGTATGTCCCTTGTATTCACTATATGCACTCACTGAAGACCCTGTATTCATAGAGATATTTCTCCGGAATCCAAAATGCGTGTGGGGATCCAAAGGATCACCAGCCATCGGTTTGTGCCGAAGATGCGACAGGTCAAGGAAGTGGTCGAAGATATCGACCTACAAGGGCTCTCCGACGACTATTGGAGCTCCACAAGGCATGAATTTATTATACCGAGTGAGTCGTGATGACGATCTGGTCCGCTCATGTCTGACAGAGAAGGGCAGGGGTTGTTGACTTTGGAAATCATCGTGTGTCTCTTGAATTGCAATTCTCTGCGAATGCTACCGTTCGTGACTTTACCACCACCCATCTCAGCCAGCTAACAATTGCCCACATAGATGGAACCGCTTCGCTCATCGCTCCGAAACCTTGAAGATTCGATGAAGGAGTTCAAACCACTGATGAGTAAAACGATGGAGAGGACTTTGGAAAAAGGGATTCGACTGGGCGCTGTATTCGCTGAGGTCAGCTCTGCCCGTTCAGAAACCAGCAGGACGTTGACACCCTTTAGTTCGATCCGATCGCAAAGGCTGTCCTTGGTGTTGCCAAAGTAACGTTTGAGGTTCGTGCTCTCTACTGGCGTTAGCAATAGCAGAGGTAATGCTCGATCGTTCAGCTCTTGAAGGAACAAAACAAATACGATCAGATGCCATTGAGTCTGTTGAATCAGTTGAAGCACGTCTCGCATTTGGCGGAGAAGGTCGCGGACGAAATAGTCAGCGAAGAAACAGACATCTTGGGTGGAATAATGCCGCGAATGTTCAAATCAATGCAAGAGATCGCCAAATTTCTATGCGAGTACGTCAAGCGTGGGCGATTCAGTAGGCTATCTCTTTTCTGGATTCCGCAGATGCTAATGGTCGCAGAGCGAGCAGGAGGTGCGCTGATTTATTCGAAGGACAATGACACGATGGAAAGATTGGGTGAAGAGTTAGCAACTGTTATTAAAGACTTCCTGAGTGCAGTCGAAGTCGAAACTCTGCGCCTAGCAAAAAGGGGTGGTGAGCACTCATTGTCCCAAGAACGCACGAGCGCATTCTCAGTAGTTTCGTGTAGAGCTAGTAGAGCAAGATCTTCTACTCAAGCAACTTAAACCTATCGAGACCAGCTATCACCAAGGCCTCCGCTGTATGGATGGCACCCGTAAATCCCGCCTCAAGGAGATCGTAGATTGGGTGGCTCATCAATCGGAAAAGGATGATCCTCCTCAGAGCAATACATACTGGATCTACGGCTTGCCCGGAATCGGCAAAACATCGTTAGCTCATTCGATCTGTGCAAGCCTCCATGATCAAGGACAGCTTGCTGGGGCTTTTTTCTGCCGGAGGGATGATCCGAACCTGGGCGACCCCCGAAACATCCTCCCAAGTCTCATCTACAAACTCGCCAGAGTCTACCCCCCCTTTCGAAGCATCACGGCAAATTATCTTCGTAGCGACCCAAACCTCACATCAGAGTCAATGAAGGACTCATTCCTCCTTGACTTGCTCGATAACCTTCCTAAACGCCCAAACGATTCCCTCGTCTTTGTCATCGACGCATTCGACGAATGCGGCGACGATCTTAGTCGTCCACGCCTCCTGAGGCTTCTCACAGGTGCCGCTATGCGTGCTTCGTGGCTGAAAATTATCATCACCAGCAGACCCGAAGCCGATATCCGACGGTTCTTTGATGGACTCACCCAGTCGTCGTACTTGGGATGTGATCTGGCTACAGATCAAGAAGCCAGCGGAGATCTGCGAGCTTTCGCTCGAAGCGAGTTTGACCCGGTCGGCCGAAAATGGTGTCTCTCTGCGCCTTGGCCAGAAGAATCGCTTTTGAACAGAGTTACCTCTCGGGCGAACGGTCTCTTTATATTCATCAAGACCCTTGTTCTCGCCCTCAAGCATTGTGGGGACCCCACCAAATTTTTGGAGGCAGCCTCCGAAGATTCAGCTAGTGCTGGGTTGGAAGCTCTATACAGACTTTACTCAAGTATCCTAGAGTCGCGAGTAGAGCACCGTAAAGCCGAGTTTCAGCGGATGATTGGTGTCCTTCTCACAGCGGCTCCACATCGCGCCCTATGCGAGAAAACAATTGCAGAGCTGGCGGGAGTAAAACCCAACCTCGTCGAAATGTGGGTGAACGAGCTCAGCTCTTTGCTATATCGAGACGAAGGGACCAATGGAGGCATTCGTGTCCGCCATTTATCAATTTCAGATTTCCTGGTCAGCGACCACTGTCCCCGCGACTACCGAATCACCCCTCAGGAGGCAAATGTGCAGCTGGGAGTTGCTTGCCTCAAGACGATGGTTCGCCACCTCCGTTTCAATATCTGCGGGCTCGAAGATTCCCGACTCGCTAATGCGGACATCAAAGATCTCCCATCCCGAATCATAGAGAACATTCCCGACTACTTGCATTATAGTTCTCTTTATTGGTCAAATCATCTTTGTTTTGCTCCCAACAATAATGCTCCGATAGTGTGGGAATACTTGGAGAAATTCTTTGAAGGACCGTGCCCATTATTTTGGATTGAAGTATTGAGCATTATGGGAAGGGTCGCGATGGGTACTCTGAGCATTCAAAACGTGATATCCTGGGCCAAGGTAAGTTCAGCTCCAGCTTGTATTTTGGGTAATTCTGATTGGCAGTAGAATGAAAATCCTACGCTTCGTGAGAGAATTCAAGACGTTTGCCGTTTCATCATCGCCTTTCGCACACCCATCTCTACCAGCGCTCCACACACGTATATTTCAGGCCGACCCTTCTTGCCCTTACGCTCGACTTTATCAAAGACCTTCAGCACGAGGTTCACCAAGGCCGTCAAGATGGTGGGAGGGAGATTGTCGTCATGGCCAGCACCGCCATTGGAGTGGATTGGACATACAGACTGTATTACTTACATTAGCTACAGTGGTCAACCACTCAACTGACACTCAGTTTTGGAAAGGCCCTGACGAGAAAGGGCGGACTCCAAACGGCCCGGTGACAGTCATATTGTGTATATATATAATGTTTCTTGATATACAATAAGTT
>Ga0307515_10002685_pt1 | contig 38124 bp, 34 predicted proteins | sample 17_EM_MG_FD_194513 | JGI IMG/M metagenome (GOLD analysis project Ga0307515, IMG submission 194513) | Populus trichocarpa ectomycorrhiza microbial communities from riparian zone in the Pacific Northwest, United States - 17_EM | ecosystem: Host-associated > Plants > Roots > Unclassified | place... | reverse complement strand
TCTATCTCTCCATGCCATCATCATGAGTTAACACTGAGTGCAGCATACACCGAGTACAGCATACACCTAAGATTGTCTGTCGTCCCTTCATTCTCACGATTTCGAGTTGACCCCTGAATGTAGCTTCGGCTTCCGGCGTACCTCCCTACCGATCGACCGCCACCAGCCAGTTCTCCATAAGAGCTTCAAAGGTAAAGTCACCTTGTCACATTCCCACGGTAGCGAGTTAACTAACTGATGAATTGAGTCCCGGCGCGCCGTCCATCGACCGCCTCCAAGTACTCGTCCAATCTCGCTCGATCACGGCCTCCAAGTGTATCTCCAAACTCGCTCGATCACGGCCTCCAAGTGCATCTCCAAACTCGCTCGATCACGGCCTCCAAGTGCATCTCCAAACTCGCTCGATCACGGCCTCCAAGTGTATCTCCAGACTCGCTCGATTACGGCCTGCAAGTTCGCACGATCATGGCCTCCAAGTGCATATCTCCAAACTCGCTCGATCACGGCCTCCAAGTGTATCTCCAAACTCGCTCGATTACCGCCTCCAAGTGCATCTCCAAAGTCGCTCGATCACGGCCTCGGAGTATATCTCTGAGCTCACTCGATCGTCATTTTCAGGCGCACCTCGGATTGCTCTCAAGAACCGCCTGCAGCCAGTCCAGATATAGCGTGTGTAGATGGGTAGCTATATAGATACATAGATACATAGATGAGAATACAAACTGAATACATAACTATGATTCGAGGTGCTCCCAGACATGTCGCCGGCGCTCCCAGGTTTGTCGCCGGCGCTCCCAGGTGCTCCCAGGCTTGTCGTCGATCGCCAGGCGTTGTGTAAACGGCTTCAGCATAGCTGCAGCCCCTGCGAAGAGTGTAACACACGTGTCGTTCTGATGATGCGTATACGTCACCGCAAAGTAAAGGAGGTACGTATGCAACGCGACCCGTCGCCTGGGCGACGTGTAGCGTGTAATTCTCCGTCAGAGCGTACGAGGTTCCGTCAGAGCCGGCAGAGCCGTCCGGAACACCGGGGTGTTTCAGACGGAAATTAGGGTCGTTGCTGATGCATAACGTCGGTCATTGCGTACTATATGGATCGAAACTGGGCATTGGGTGAAGATCAACTTGCTTTCGATGAGGTTGATGGCCTGTTCTTTTCCCATTTTCAAAGCTAATTAAGGATGATAGGTGAAGGGCCAACATACTGGAGCAAGGCTAGCTGTAGATTTCAAGGACGTGCTAGATCGGTTTGAGATTACCAACGGCCGATTACTTGGTATTACGACTGATAATGCTTCCTCAAATTACTCAATGACAGGCGGGTTGCAATCAACACTCGAGGTCTCTGCAATCCAGTTGCCTGCTTTGACGAACCTCATACCATGCATGGTGCACGTCATACAGTTGGCTTTAGGGGTATTCATGAGCAGTCTTGGTGTAAAATGCCGCACCAAGTCTTGGGAAGACCATGAGCGCGATCAGCAATTTGGAGAGAATGAGAGCATAGACATTGGGAAGAGTCAAAGACTTCGAAAAGATGGCAATGCTAGAATCAATAAGATGTCGGCCATGAAACCAGGTTTAGCCAAGATAATTGAAAAGTGCATATTTCATGATATTTTGGAAGTCCTGAAATTGACCTTCATATAGCAGAGAATGCTTGCAGTATTGATTACGCTGACACCTGGGCGTCGAAACGAGTGCATTGACGGGCAAAAGGCCATGGTTCGCCTCACTGTACTACCGGTTATGGATGCGAAGACATGGTTGAACTCAACACTGGCGTTGCTGGGGCGCACCTACTGATTCCGGGAATAGACACACGAGTGGCTCCAACATCCATAATACACTGATTACCGGCCACTTTTCACAACTCAAGATGTGTGGACCATTGTGAAGTATGTCACGGAAGTATTGAGGCCATTTCGATATTGGACCCTGTGGATGTCAAAGCGGGATACACTCACATTGCATCATCTTATCACAGTGTACAACGACATGTTTGATCACATGGACTGCGTGATGCGAACTTTGGCCAAGAAGAAGACTCCATGGAAGGAAGTCTTGTTCTTCGCTGTGAAGTTAGCTCAACAGAATCTGTCCAAATACTATGCTGAAGTGACTCCTACGACGGGCATGCTGCTCATTTCTGAACATATCCTCAATCCATTTCAGAAGTTGCAATTGTTTAGAACGTGGGACAAGGGTATGGATATTAATCCTGAGGACGTGACATCCTCTACTACCCAATACCAAGAGGCCATTGTAAGGTATGTTGAGAATGAATACTGTGCCAAACATTGACGTGTGCTTGTCATTAAGCAGGAAAGCTTACCGAGCAGCAATCTCATCTTCTCTGCAACGGTTCTAGGATCCTGTCAATCATCCTTTGATCAGTATGATTTGTCCAATGATGATGACGAATACTTAATGCCTGACAATGTGGCTGAAATGACACCCGGACCTAGCAATCACGCAGCACGCTTATTGACCGCCCTCAGGCTGTATTTGAATTCGCCGCCTGAAGCACCAAAGACCAGGGGGCAAATCAATCCAAATCTCAATGATTACCACTCAGACCGAATGGAGATTAGCAGTACTTTTTAGTTACCGGTCATAACCGACTAGTGGCGGCAACAGGAGGAAATGCACTGAAAGTACGCCGGTCTTGCCAATGTGACGCACGACATCTTCTCTGTCATACCACAAGGTGTCGGAGTGGAGGCCAGTTTTTCCCTTGGCCGAGATGTTATCGGCTGGAGCCAGTCAATAACCACAGGCGAGACCCTTCGCGAAAAAGTCATTGTAAGGCAGTTTGCTCGAGCCAATAATGGGATATTGGCAGGCGCTGACCCAGGATTGGATACAATGAATACAGAAAACAACTCGGACATGAAGAAAGAGGCGGAAAAAAGGACATTGCACTGAATGGCCAACGTTCATGACTTTTTGGAGATGTGGCAGGGCAACCAAAACCTACGTGCTACCCAGAAGGAATGTCGAGCTCAAAACAAGCAGATGACCGCCGTGGGATACATTTCGGACACGGAAGAAATCATCGAAGCATTGTGGTCACTCTTTCAGCATGATGGTGCGGCTGCATTTAAATTGTCAGAACGATCTCTTTCACCACCACATTTGCCTGCAAAGGACCTCCCTGGAGGACGAAATCAAGTATGGAATGTCCGCCGAATCCCAAAAATGAACTGTCAACCAGTCGAAAGTGATGAGGATAGCGCACCTGAAAGCATTTCGGACACTGAAGATTGGCTTCACTGGAATGGGGACCTAGATAGTCCAAATGACAGCAAAGATGATTGCGCGGCGGACGCGGAATCTGATATAGAGCGAGTCAATAGCATAGATGATCCAGAATGCCCAGAGCAGTGGGATGTGAGCGCCGCGCCAAATGTTCCCGGATTGATTCGGCCTACACGGAAGTCACACACACAGGCTGAAAAGGTGTTGATGACGGTCAGTGCAATCAAAACGAGGAGGAATAACGGAGTGAAGAAAACGTAGGACAGAATGCGTCAATGTCTAACGGCACGGCTGCACGTGATGGGTCCAGGGCCGGGTAACGGTCATTCCATATAGTCAGCACACCACGAGCCTTAGATCTTTAGCGATAATCTTACATATACATCTACACGTCTACATATATACTCACTCGAGTCCACGGTTTCAACCATATCCCTATGCAGCCGGACGCTGGCATATGTGTCCTTACACTATTATCGCTTTTTCAGTGAACGGATATGCTTCTCTCACGGGATTTGCAAGTTTACCCCTATTTCAACGAGCAAGAATATGAAGTCAACAATTCGATAATGCACTGCGACACGAGTCCAGATACCTACCGATTACACAAGCGCTGAGTCTTAGGATTTGCATCCTTCAATCAGGTGAATTGGCAAGGGCAGAGACGATTTCGGAGATGTACACGGCAGCGGGACGCGTCACTGGTCTATAATGTCGGCAATTGCTACAAGTCGAAAGAGAACTCCTACAGACATCCGACACGAGGAAATCGCATATGGTCAATTCCGACGAGCACACTTACGATCGACTGCAGTCAATCGAGCAGCACCAAGCGATGCAGAGATCGTGATTGACGAGAATGACTATATCACCCCTGAACGTGTACAACAGACGAGAACCCAACCAGAAGTCACCAGACGTCAATATTTGAGTCAACACGGTTACATTGCACGATCATGTGCACCTGTATTTCCATTTCCCGGTGGCTACCACTCACGGTCCATGTGCGCCTACGCAGGAAAGGCTGTTGGAAAACAGATTCGGCGTATAGAGACAACTACACGATGAAAGTCAACTTACGGAGGAGAAGCTATCCAACAGCGAAGCTCACTTACGATGAGAATGACGATATTGTGATCGTATACTCAATGTCCATCTACGATTCCGGTGAATACCCACTGCAATGACCGTGTGATTCCGGTCGAGCGAATACCATCCACCTGCAAACAAAACGACTACATCCAACTGGTTGACTGTCGTAAGCACAGCGGATGCTGCTCCCGGCACCTAACAGCGATTTGGGACATCTACCAGTAGTGAAGAACTTTCAAGCGACCAGGAAACGAGCGAATTCCCAATTGATCCTGGCGCACTACGTTGACTGCCAGGTTTTCTCTCTCGAGATGGCAACCGGGTGTCCCAATGACTAGCACTGGGGGCCCACAAATACCGAGACTACTGGATCTCGAGGCTATTTATACTTCAAGATCACCTGTGCACGGGTGAGGAAGATGCATGCAATCTAAACTTTGAGCTCTTATGGTTCCAGCTCAGAACTAGTTGTTGATAATGATCCGCAGCAGTTGGACGGCAATTGACTGCTGAGCCTCTCGACCCTGCGAGGAGTTAACTCAGGATTGTCCAGTCGTGAACCGACTGGCATCGTCCTGCAGCGAGCATTAGCCACAATGTGTGGAGCTTGCGATGGTCTTCGTTTCTGAAGCCAACTGAGTTTAGGATTGCTAGAGCTGCGGTAGAGCGGAACCACGGTGGCTATAACTCAGAAGTGGTAACCCTCGTAGGCTGGATGAGTGAGCAAGGAGCAGCGGCAGTAGTTGCGGCAGAAGAGCTTCCACATCGGAACCTTGAATGACTGCTACTGGCTCGCAAAGGAACGAAGGGAGTGACTGGACGGCGGGGCTTGGTCCATTCTTGGGCGAACCACTAATGACAAGGCCTCCTGGATTATACCCTTCATCGCCTCCATCCTCTGTTTAATGTTTAGCTAATGCAGATGATAGAGTAGAAGCAGTCGTACAAATTCGTGCGATCTGTATTTGAGAGATATCACGACTTGCAGACGAGCCTGAGTGATCGAATGGCACAATGATCAATGAATATTGGATCGGAAGCGAGTAATTCTCTCGTGCAATTGACTTTAAATTATTCAACATTGTTGATTCAGTGAATATCTCAGCACCCTGGCTTGCTACAAGTCTGGAACGTGCCATTGCACATAACGACTCTGAAAGATGCTGCTTGAGGAGAGTAGGAAGAGGGTGAGAGGATATGAAGGGATACCCGGCCATGATGAACCACACAAATTGCATGGATCTATGAACAGACTAGTGTGTCTTTTTAGTTTAACTATACGATTGGGACTACAGTTCTACGGTCTTCCACCTAATGCGTCCACTCTCAGCCCTGATCAAGTCGGGTCTTACAACTTTCGACAAACCTCCGCAGAATAGCTCTTCTGCCTTCTCCACACCGTAGTCATATAACGACTTTTCTGCCGGTATACTGGCTTTTTGCGCTTTCTTATCATACAATGATATATCACTGAGGTTGAGCGGTATCTGGCCTCAATCAACCAAGTTACGAACATCTACAATGAACGCAACCGAATGGGAGCCGTATGAGTCCTATATGGTTATACAATGGTTATGTGGTTTCCTACCACTTCCCTAGACCACTTTTGGGCTCTGATAATTGCAACCGAATGCAGATATACAACTTATCGGCAGAGCAACGACTTTCAATAGAGGGGGATGACCGTACCGGAATCGCAACCCCTACCGGTTACAATTACCATACCGGAAGTGCAGGAACAACGCACCCAACATCTGGCAGGAAACAGGAACCCGGCAGCTGGACCCTATAGACGACCTGATTACGAGATCGGATATGAGAGACCTACTGCACGACTTTCAGCATCTTAGCAACCCGTGAACCTTACGATGACTACCGGCTATCATGACGGCCCAGGCTACCGACACATTGGCTACCGACGTGAATAAGAAAATCGTCGATATCCCTATGGTCAGTTACCCTGACCTGACAGAACGGTAGAGCGGAGGGCGCAACGGACTTGCATAGAAATTGGAAAGTCGTCTCAGGGGCCCTGATCTACGAAGGGAGGAGATACTCAAGCCCGGTTCATCCGTACAGACTGAGCGCGAATATGACTCCCAAAGCATCTTCCAAAGTTGCAACAATGATCACTGATGGGCTGGGCCTGCGGGGTTTTTCACGAGGAATTGGGAGAGCTCGAGTGCTAGCGCACTTGAAATTATGGTGAGTATAAGCGGTTACTGGGATGCTTACAAGTTAGATATACCGATGCAGTGGCCGATGGCGACGGCGATCGCGATGATGAGCATCGAGCGGAAGTAGTTCCGAACGAGATACTGAACGAGTGCAAATATGGCTACCGAATTGTTCCTGAAGGAGATGGAAAATGACCTCAGAGCGTACCGAATAGTCTACCGAATGGCATCGCAAGAGACAGTTGAGATAACAACCAAGAGATGATCATCGAGATCCCACAGCGACGGATATCACTGCCGAAGGACTTCACATGGAGATCGAACGAGAGGATAACCGGGAGCCCAACCAGACAAAGCCACTGATGGAGATGTTTACCGAATGGCATACCAAATGATCAAGAAGCTATCGCCGGACAGCATGCCGAATGGAATGCCAAACCACCTTACCAGAGGCCTACCCAGAAGCCAATGGATATTCTACCGAAGCTGCCTAACAAGATAGCCACAGAGAAGTCGACTAAGAACGCACCGAAGCCGAAGATAGTTTGTCTGCAGATGAAGCTAAAGCCGAACCGAATTACGTGTCGAATCACAGATTTCGATTCCAATCCTCAATCACGATTACTCTACTACGGAGCCACGATGACAATCAATATAATTATAAGTCGTCGGCGGAGCAACGAAGTTTCAAAAAGAGGGAGATAGCCGTGTCAAATCAGTCAAGTCCTACCGACAAGTCAAAAGCCCACCAAGAGGCAGTCTACTAAGACACGCACCGAGAGTCTACCAAGATGTCAACCGGCAAGTCGACCAAATTGACCAAGATGCTACTGAAGCCGCCTATCAAGAGCGCAACCCTCAAGTGGACTGGATGGTCACTGAAGTGGACTTCGAAAGATGATTACTGAGTCAAGATGCACCTACCTGCCAATGCCAAGTACCGATGACTACCAGCTGCAAGATATGCTCTATAGAGCTTGCAATAGCACAGCGCTAGCGCGCTTGAACTCGGTAAGTATAACCAGTATAGAGAAGCTTATATGTCAGATATCAACAAATAAGACACGATTGACGTATACGATTGATGTCTACGACCAATGACGGCAGCGGAAGCTCCCATCGATGCCGAATTATGAGCGGATGCTCTACCACCTTGATGATTCTGACAATGTCTGACGCCGAGATATACGGGCTACGGGAATGGATGGTCGGTGGAGTACGGGTTCAGTTCGGAAGTGGAGATATGGAGGACGGGATCACTTTGGGATGTTTTCTTGTTTCTCTCTCCTCTTCTTCTCTTCTTTGGATCTCGGCCCGGTACAAATGGCGTCGGCATGGGTTTTTACCACCTTCGGAGTCAGTCAAGGGGAGGTGGATTTTCCCCGTGCGCCGGATCTGTCGAATGGTCGCCATCAAGCTGTACCAATCGGTTGTGGGACTTATGGGTTCGTACGATTGTGTACGTAGGATGATTGTTGCATTCTTTGTTTCCCTTTCCATCTTTTCTCTTATACTGGCTTTGCCAGCCCAGGAGGTCTGCGTCTAATGAGAGGGATGATGTAATGGCACGGCTGCACGTGGTGGGGCCAGGGCCGGGTAACGGTCATTCCATATAGTCGACTCGCCACGAGCCTTAGATATCTAGCGATAATCTTACATATACATTGACACGTCTACATATATCCTGACTCGAGTCCACGTTTGCAACCATATCCCTATGCAGCCGGACGCTGGCGTATGTGTCCTTACACAATGTTTCACCAGCTTCTTTATGTATCTTGACAGAGAGTTTTAGTTAGAGATATATAATGGGCAAATTGTGAGCAGTAGCTTGTGAATACCGGTTGATAAACAGATGTATAGCAGGCAGAATGAACCTTGTGACCAGATACATGAATTTTAGTCATGTGAGAGCAAACAATGCAAGAATGTTACTGCGCTCGGCTTTGCCACAGGGCCAAGTCTCAATCTGTGAGAAAGACTACCAAAACGTTCAAAACATGATGAGAACTAGTATCGATGGCAGCAGATGTTGAATGGACAATACATCAAAATGAGTGTCCACGGAGCATCAACGATTTGTGGTTTTGTAAGTATGGTAATTACACATTGATTTGGTCGCTGTTATGCATAACAAATGTACTGCCAGCACTTATATGCAAAAAAGACAGCGACATGGTCACCGCCCCCGTCTGAGAATTAGCGTCAACAGAACTTCAACGATTTGTGGTTTTGTAAGTACACTAATTACACAGTGATTTGGTTGCTGTTATGCATAACTGATCTATTGCCAGCTGTTATAGGCAAAAGAGACAGCAACTCAGTCGCCACCCCATTCTGAGAATGCCCGTCAACGGAGCGTCAACGATTTGTGGTTTTGTATGTATGGTAATTACACAGTGATTTGGTCGCTGTTATGCATAACCGATGTATTGGCAGGCTCTGTAGGCCACAGAGACAGCAACACGATCACTGTCCCATTCTGAGAATGAGCGTCAACTGAACATCAACAATTTGTGGTTGTGTAAGTACGGTAGTTACACAGTGATTTGGTCGCTGTTATGCATAACCGATCTATTGCCAGCTTCTATAGGCAGAAGAGACAGCAACACGGTCACCGCCCCATTCTGAGAATATTCGTCAACGGAGTGTCAACAATTTTCAGCTTCGCATCTTGGGTAATTTATGTCCCTAACAGTTGCAGACATCCATTTATCATATATTGGCAGCCTTTACAGGCTAAAACAGCAGCAACATGCTCCCTGCCGCATCCTGAAAATGAGCGTGAACGGAGCGTCAACAGTTTTAGTTGTTGCATATTTGGTAATCAAGGCATCGTGCTGATCTTCACGTTCATACAGCAATTATTGACAGCCCTTATACGCCAAAATACAATTTTTCAAAGGTAAAACACCGATTCCAAATTAATTGATATTGCAAGATGCAAAGCATGCAAAAACATATCCTTGGTTGTTGAAAATGCAATTTTGATAAGATACTATTAACATACTCCAAAAACAAGAGCCTCAATTGAATCTCTGGATGGACCCACTGGGCGACCTGCTGACAACCCGCCCAATTCTGACGGGTTGGGAGCTAACCATCGCACCGTACCCGAGTTGCCAGTTCGGGTTTGTTGCCAACCAGGACCGCCAATTTGGCAATGGTTTCGGTTGGACCCAGACCCAGAACCGTTGCTACCACTAGGTCCGGTCCCAACCCGGCAGAAAAACCGCTGGTTTATGTCTGGTCCGGGTACCAACGCGGCGCTATTCACGCTGTTCGTGTTGCTTGGCAGTTCCTGACCCGCACCGCAGCCGGGTAACCCGGAACTGTTGCTGACACTACGTTGGACAGGTGGACACCAATGAACAAATTAGCTGTAACGTGGGTCATTGCTTAATATATGAAATGAAATTGGCCATTGCAAGAAGTACAACTTGCTTTTAATGAGGTGGATAGCCTCTTCTTTTCATTTTCAAAAGCTAATTAAGGATGATAGAGCCAGGGTCTACATACTGGAGCAAGGCTAGCTGTGCATTTATATGAACTTCTGGATCGTTTTGAGCTTACCGACGGCTGTTTACTAGCAATTGTGGCTGATAATGCTTCCTCAAATTACGGGATGACTCAGGAAGTGCATTCTACCCTTGAGGCCTCGGGAATTGAGTGGCCTGCATTGAGTAACCACATACCATGCTTGGCGCATGTCATACAGCTGGCTTTGAGCTCATTAATGAACAATCTCGGTGTAAAAGGCCCATTGTTAGCAATAGGTCAAAGTAACGTACTAGTAGTCCAAGTTAGACTAGATAAATAGTTCGGTTCGGTTCTAGACCCGGCCTGAAACACGACCCTCTAGTTCTTAGCGGGCAAAACCAATTCCTCTACCCGTCAACCGGCGAGTTTTGGCTGGTTTGGCTACACCAGTCAGATCAAATCTCTGGTTCTGGATTTCGTGATTTTCAATTTATGGTTGCATTCAGATATCCAAGTGTTAATTGCACACTATTAACTTTGGTACGTCATTGTCATTGTTTGATGTATTGGCCACCTATATAATCAAAAAGAAGAGACACACGCTCCCTTCCCCATCTTGAAAAAGAGCTTCAATGTAGTGTCCATGATTTTTGGTCATGCATCATGGCTAAGATAAGAATTACTGAACAGTCGCATTGAAAGATCTGGCAGTCATTATGCCACAAATGCATACGTTTCCAACCGCTCCAGCACTGACAACATTTGGAGAGCTTATTGAGACACTTGATATGGTGCCCGGAAGATGGCAAATGCAGCAAGGTACTTCTCGGAAAGGAAGTAGACATATCAGGCTATGTTCCGGGAACCAACACTCTCACATACACAGAGAATCTCTCCCACCCAACTCGGTGCCCAATTTGTCACCAATTAAGCAATCGTAGCCTGTTGAACCTGTAAGCTTTGACCCTTGCATATACCCTCCCTAGCAGATTACCATACATGAATCGGATTCAGACAAAGAGATTGTAATGGCTCAGTCACAATCAGAAAAATAGGAGCGCAAATTGCGATTTTTGACAATGTATCTCCTGGAAAAGCAATTCGTGTATGTATTCTGCTATGTGTCAGCTTTTTGTTGATTCCAGTGACCAAATTGTGAGACATGATAATCCATCTGTGCATGTGCAAGAGTCATACAGATCGTAAGATAGTTCTAGTCTACAAATCGGGTTGATTGGCAATCAATCAACTTGATATCGTCTTGCCTGTTACAGTTAAGTGAGAACACAAAAACTAAATCACAGACAGAATTTACCAACAAAATTTGGGTAAGTGATGTAATACGAGTCATAGAAGGAGCGGTCAATGCGTAATGTGAATCTGTATGAATCACTACTGTCATGCAGCATTCATCCATACATCCAACTGCATAACTCTGCGCTCAGACCTGGTGCACATGGTCTCCATGATGAAAATTGAATATGAAAGGTCATGGAAACCGAGGAGAAGGAGCTCGATAAGCAAATGTGATGAAGTTGGGCTATATTAATCAAAAATTAGTGGATGGATCTACATACAGTAATGTGCCAGCCGAAAGTGCCGGAATGTGACAGCGCTGTATCATCCATCTGTCAGATAACGTGTGTAGCAGTGGATCAAAAATTGAGAGGCCACAAAGCTTTCGGATGCAACTGAGTATTCCTAGAAATGATACATTGGCTCCCAATAATGACTATATGATTATTTCTATACAATTACTGACCATACAATGACAGTTGAGGTGTGGTTATGGTGAGCATCAATGGAGTGTCAACGATTTTCCATCTTACACATTTGGCAATCAAAGGGCTGCATTGTCACATCCTTCAAAATTGAATCTGTTGGTCATCATTATAGGTAAATAGGAAAGTGATACGCTAGTTGCCCCATCCTAGAAATGAGTGTCAACAGAGGGTCAACGATTTTTGTTCTTTCATCATGCATAATGGAAGGGCTGTTCAACGGCAGTAACCCATAATCAAAGTATTTGCCGCCTTTATGAGCAATATTTTTAGTGACAATGTTGCTACCACCTAAAATGGGCGTCAACAGAGTGTCAACAATTTTTGGTCTTGTAAATAAGGTAATTGGACAGTGATTTGCTCGCTGTTATGCATAACCTACATATTGGCAGCCTTTATAGGCAAAGGAGACGGCATCACATTCACTGCCACCATCTGAAAATTATTGTCAACACAGCGTCAACGATTTATGGTCTTGCATCTTGCATAATCCAAGAGCTGTTCAACAACAGTAACCCATAATCAAAGTATTGGCCACCTGTATGGGCAATATTGTTAGTTACGACATCACTTCCACCTAAAAATGAGCATTAACAGAGCATCAATGGTTTTGGCCTCATAAGTAATGTAATTGCACAGTGATTTGCTCGCTGTTATGCATAACCAACGTATTGGCAGCCATTATAGGCAAAGAGAAAGCAACACAGTCACTGCCACATCTTGAAAATGAGCGTCAACTGAGCGTCAACAATTTATGGTCTTGTATCTTGCATAATCCAAGGGCTGAGCAACAACATCAACCCATAATCGAAGCATTGGCTGCCATTATTGGGAAAGTTGTTAGTGACTACGTCACTACCGCCTAAAATGAGCGTCACCACATCGTCAATGATTGGCAAGAGAGAAAGTGACACAGTCACCACCACCACGTTCTGAAATTGAGCATTAATGGTGTGTCAACCATTTTTTGTCATGTCAGTAAGGAAATTGGAAGGTGATTTGCTTGCAGTTATGCGTAACCAACATATTGGCCGCTTTTAATGGCAATATTGTTACTGACGATGTCGCTACCACCTACAATTTGGGTCAATGGAGCATCAACGATTCATGGTCTTATATCTTGCATAATCCAAGGCCAGTGCAACAACATTAGTCCATAATCGAAGTATTGGCCGCCATTATTGGCAATATTCTTTGTGACGATGTGGCTACCACCTAAAATGAGTGTCAAAGGAGCGTCAACGGAGCGTCAACAATTCTTGGGCCTGTAAGTAAGGTAATTGGACAGTGATTTACTCACTGTCATGCATAACCAACGTATTGGCAGCCTTTATAGGCAAAAGAGAAAGCGACACAGTCACCACCACATTCTGCAAATGTGTGTCATTGGAGTGTCAATGATTTTTGGTCATGTCAGTAAGGACATTGCAAGGTGATTTGCTTGCAGTTATGCATAACCAACATAATGGCTGCCATTATTGGCAATATTGTTACTGACAATGTCACTGCAACCTAAAATTAGCGTCAACGGAGTGTCAATGATTTATGGTCTTGTATCTCGCGCAATCCAACGGCTGTGAAACAAGATTAGCCCATAATCGAAGTATTGGCCGCCTTCATTGGCAATATTGTTAGTGATGATGTCGCTACCACCTACAATGAGTGTCACTGGAGCGTCAATGATTTTTGGTTGTGTAAGTACAGTAATTGGTTAGTGATTTGCTTGCTGTTATGCATAACCAACATATTGGCAGCCTTTAGAGGCAAAAGAGAGAGTGACACAGTGACTGCCATGGCCAGAAAATGCTGGTCAACAGAGCGTCAACAATTCTTGGTCACGTCAGTAAGGAAAGTGGAAGGTGATTTGCGTGCTGTTATGCATAACCAACGTATTCGCAGCATTTAGGTGCAAAATAGACAGCGACAGTCACTGCCACATTCTGACAATGAGTATCAACAGAATGTCAATGATTTGTGGTCTTGTAAGTAAGGTTATTGAATATTGATGTGGTCGCTGTTATGCATAACTGACATAGTGACAGCCGTTATAGACAAACAAGCAAGCAACACGGTCAACACTGCATTCTTAAAATGAGGGTCAACTGAGCATCAACAATATTTCATGTTGTAAGTAAGGTAATTGCAAATCGATATGGTCGCTGTCATGCATAACCAATGTATTGGCTGCCTTTCTAGGCAAAAGACAAAGCGACACAGTCACCATCCCATTCTGAAAATGAGCATCAACTGAGTGTCAACGATTTTTTGTCTGGTACGTAAGGTAATTGAAAATCGATATGGTCGCTGTCATGCATAACCAAGGTATTAGCTGCCTCTATAGGCAGAACAGAAAGCGACCTGGTAACTGCCCCCATTCTGAAAATATGCATCAACGGAGTGTCAATGATTTTCGGCTCTGCATCTTGGGTAATCTAAGCAGAGACTCATTGCACACATCCATATATAAAGTAACGGCCACCATTACAGTAACAAACAAAAGCGAAACGCTCACTGCCCCATCCTGAAAATGACCGTCAATGGAGCACCAACAATATTTGGTCTTGCAACTTCGGTAATCTAAGTGTCACTTTGTGGCCCTAATTCATATATGATGTAATGGCAGCCTTTTTAAAGAGGACAGTGCATGATATCATCATTACTCCATCATGAAAATGAGTGTCAACTGAGCGTCACCAATTTTTGGTCTTGAACATTAGGTAACCACGGCATTGCGCAGATGTTTGAGCTCATAACTGAACTATTGACTGCCTTTATGTCCAAAAATACAAGCTGTAAAAGGAAAAAACTCGGATTCCTAAATAATCGATTTCGCAAACTGCAAAACATGCAAAAGGGGTTACTGGACATTGAATACGTGATTTTGGTAAGTTACTGTTATCATTCTGCAAATACAAGAGCATTATATGAATGCACAGATGGACCCCCTGGACAACCCTCTGGCAACCTGCTTGATTCAGACGGGTGGGGAAACATCCATCGAACCATACCTGAATTGACGGTTTGGGTGTATTGACGACCCTGCCAGCCAATTTGGAATCAGTGCTGTTTGTACCAGGACCCGGACGCGAAGTGACACTCCGCCACCGTTGCTAACACCAATTGTAATTAGTCTGGATGGCCACTTTAAGTTGACTGCTGGACACATTCCCACACCTTTGGAGTGACTTTTCGTTGTCGAGGATGCTGAATCTAGCATTAAAGGGTTTCTTGCCTTCGTTCAGATGTTTGCAACAGTGCTGATACATCAGACTGCTGCTATGGTGATTTTCGAGGAGAGACATCACCCTCTGATACAGCCCTTGCGCTACCGGATCGACATAAAGGGAAATTACGTTTCGAAACCAGACCCCACCTGCCGACATCAGCCAGGTTTCCCGAAATTATCAAATAGGCTGCAACTGCATTTCCTTAATTCAAGTGTGTGAAAGCTTTATTAGATTGTTGCGATGACCAATTGCAAAACCTGATGAGTGAAATCCCTCTGCCGATTGCATGTTGCTGATTTTGCACTCAGAAATTATCCCTACAAAGCTTGAACCCCTGCAATCTTATTTCATTTGCGCGAGCTGTATTCGCAGCCTGATCACCATCACCATCACCCTGACAACCATTTTGACCCCTGAAGCCTGATTTTACTTGCTCCATCTTTTATTTCCATCATCTCCATCACCCAGGCCAACACAATTTACTAATTTGCTACAGGCAGCCTTATTGCAACCTTTGTCTCTACTGGCTACAATCATCAAGTTTAACATTGTGCAAATAAACTGTGATTGATTCACAGGTAGGCTCAATCGATTCGCCTCGTCGAGTCCATTGAGACAGTGCAACGGTACTGGAGTACATCCAATATTGGCACTTGATTTGCTTCTCTACTCCACCTCCTACGCTGACCCCTTTGGAGGATTTGCACATCAACTCCGATTGACCGACTGGCAAGCTCAATTGATTCCTTTTGTCAAGCACATCAAGATGCTGAAAGAACGCTGGAATACATCGATTATTAGCTCTCGATTTGCTGCTCTACTGCACCTCCAGTGTCCAGGGCAGACCCCATTCAAACGTTTGCAGATCAACTCCGATTGACGCACTGGTAGGCTCAATCGATTTGTCTTTTCGAGTGCATCAAGATGGTGCAGGGATGCTGCAATACATGGATTATTAGCTCTCGATTCGTTTCTGTACTGCTCCTCCAGTCTCCAGGGCAGACCCCTGTCTAACTTGTCCAGATCAACTCTGATTGAGTCACTGGTAGGCTCCATCAATTCTGATTGTCAAGTACATGAAGCTGGTGCAAGGACGCTGGAGTACGACCATCATTGACTCTCAATTCGCTGTCCTTCCTCCTCCTCCTCTTCCTCCTCCCCCTTGTCCCCCTCCTCCTGGTTCAACCAGTTTCGAACATTTGAAGATTAGCTCTGATTGACTCGCTGGTAGGCTCAATCTATTCGTCTAGTCGAGTACATTCAGACCTTGCAAGGACACTGGGGTACGTCCATTATTGACTCTCAATTCGCTGCACTACTCCTGCTCCTGCTCCTGCTCCTGCTCCTCCTCCTCCTCTGCCTCCTCCTGCTCATCCTCCATGGCTGACTGTATTCAAACTTTTGCAGATCAACTCCAATTGACTTGCTGGCTGCCCCAATTGATTGCTCTCGTCGAGTAAATCAAGACGGTGCAAGGACGCTGGGATACATCCATTATTGGCTCTCAATTTGCTGCTCTACTCCTCCTCCTCCTTCTCTTCCTCCTCCTCCTCTTCCTCCTCCTCCTCCTCCTCCTCCTCCTCCTCCTCCTCCAGGGCTGACCCCATTCGAACTTCTCCAGATCAACTCTGATTGACTTGCTGTTAGGCTCAGTCGATTTGTCTCGTCGAGTACATCAAGACGGTGGAATGAGGCTGTGGTACATCCATTATTGACTCTCAATTTGCTGTTCTTCCTCCTCCCTCTGTTCCTCCTCCTCCAGGTCTGACCTGTTTTGAACTTTTGCAAATCAACATTGATTGAATCGCTGCTAGGCTCAAACAATTTGTCTTGTCGAGTGCATCAAGACAACATGAGGACACTGCGGTACATCCATTATTGGCTGGCGATTTTCTGCTCTACTCCTCCCCCTCTTCCTCCTCCTACAGGGCTGACCCCCTTTGATCTTGTGCAGATGGACTCCGATTGACTGGCTGGTACGCTCAATCGATTTGACTTGTCTAGTACATCATTACAGTCCAGAGACGCTGGGGTATGTCCATTATGGGCTAACAATTTGCTGCTCTACTCCTCCCTGTCTGCCTCCCCCTCTGCCTCCCCTCCCAGTCTGACCTGTTTTGAACTTTTGCAGATCAACTCTGATTGACAGGCTGGTAGGCTGAATCAATTTGTGTCGTCCAGTATATCAAGATGACGCAAGGATGCTGCGGTACATCCATTATTCGCTTTTGATTTACTGCTCTACTACTCCTCCTTTTCCTTTTCCTGCTCCTGTGGGCTGACCCCCTCTGATCTTTTCCAGCTCAACTCCGATTGAGTCCCAGGTTGGGGCAATATATTTGGCCCTCCGAGTACATGGAAACAATGTTGGGATACAGGGGTTTGTCCATTATTGACTCTCGATTCACTGCTCTACTCCTGCTCCTGCTCCTGCTCCTCACCCTCCAGTACTGCCCCCCTTGGATTGGAGCCTTGTAGGTGTTTGAGTGGGACCCAAGATTCTAGTGTCAGGTGTGGATTTTAGTTTAATGAGAACTCATATACAAGTGTTCTTTGGTTCGGAAATTGCAATTGTGAATTTTTGACTCGGAAGGAGTTAAATATGCATTGAATTGATGAAGTATCACCTTCGAGGGTGAGGTTTCTGAGGTTCATCAAACAATTGCAACTACTCCTTGAACACTCAGAATTATTAGAGCAATGCCACATGTCAGGGAAACCTCAATTTCATTTTTGGGGATTGTGGGTACAATAAGCTGATTAAATGTAATGAAGCAAATTTTGTTTTGCCTGAAGTGTCATAAGCCTCTTTTCGGCATCGGAACGACATAGATCATCCCTCTAAGTGCGCTCCAAATGGCTGTACACCATCCTCCATTGACACCGCAGCCAGATAACATGTGGTGGTACTTGAGCAACGCAATTGACTTGAATGGTTTCAATTGATTTTGCATGTAGAGTATTCGATTTGATGCTTAAAGTAATCGTTGCATTGATATATAGAAATCTGAGGAGTGTTTACTGTGGGTGTCTTAATTTTGTTATGGGATTCGTGCAAGCTTATATACAATTGATGTCTCAAGCGATTAAATAGTTCAGATTATCTTCGAAATCAATGAACGAGTTCAAAAAACTGTCGAAACAATTAAAATCCAGAAGACCAAGGTGAAACAAGCATAGTAAATTCAATTAAATGACGAAACAAGTTTCTAAATTTTCAAGACGACAAGATCACGTCATTGAACCCTGAAAAGCATGGTAGAAGAATGCAAACAAGTCACTCGGATTATCTGTGGAGAAGGTGGAGAATCAGCAGTGCTTAGGGTTCATTTTCTGAAACTATGATTACTTTTTGCTGATGTATATTTTCAAAGATTGGTCCCCAGCATTGTCAGGTGCATTTGAAGGCCACTGCATTAGCCTAGTCCCCTTTGGAATTTAACCACCCTGGGATTCTGGTCTGACAACTCCCAAACTCTCCCAGAGGCTTGTAGTCACAAAATACCTCTGGCTGTTGAAATCTACATTCCAATTGGCTGGAATTATAGTAATTGGATACTGTTCGTACTTCTCCCAATTGGCATTGGCCTAATACTTTGCTATCTTGATCACTCTTTCCTTTACTACTGTCTTCTCTATATCTTTTATTCTTAATTGATAGAAGAATTTTTTTCAAGTCAATATCCAATCTGCTTAAATATTAGAAAGATTCCTCTTAGGCTGTTTTGTATGAATATTCTCCTCCCAAATCTATGTTATATTATCCTATATAGTTTTATTTTCTGTATGCATATACCAAGCTGAATAGATAAACCTTAAAATGAAATTGCAGTATTGTATGGTAGTAGTAGCAGTATTTGTTATGGGGTTATTTAGGCCCAATAATCAATACAACATTTATTAGACTAAATAAAGCCGCCTATCTAAACCTTCCTCATCAGTTCCAAGACTCAACCTCTTAACTAGTTCCTCTAGTAAGAGCTCACCAGTCGTCCTCATCGGTCGAGAGTCGCTCTTCGCTGAACTCGTCGAAGGGTAACAACCCTGGAGTGATGTACCGGTGCACTGGGTATCCGATACCTAGTATCATGGCGTAACGGGAAAGTTCTCAGGAGATCTGGGTTGAATGCCGCTCGTTGCAGAATCGTATTTGATCACTGATAGTTTCGACCACCCATGAGTGTGCGTATCGAGAGTGTGTCAATTTGTACGAACACATATATCGAATATTCTCGTAAGTGAACTCAAGAAGTAAATTTGAAGGTTGTTTGTAGATAGAAATCGTAATAATATTTCAAGGTGTTCTTCGCTTGTAGTGTCTGACTGTGGATTGCTGCTAGAGCTTGGTTCTTCTCATTGTCGGGGACAATGTGAGTTCTTTCATAGTCGAGCCCTGAGGTCAAGCTTGCCTTCAGGTTATCGCCATGACTCATAGTTTGCTTGATAGCTTATCTCCGAGATCATTCTAAATGTCTTATTGATAGTGCCACGAATTCCCTCAAGGTTATCGTGTCCATGCATGAGGTGTTTCAAGGCATTACGCCCCCACTATGGGTCATCCTCACCTCATGATATCATGCGCACTAATATGACAACTCATAACTTCAACTTAAACATCTTGCTTCCCATTCGTGCAGTAGTTGGAACATCTGACGACTCGTAGTCTTATCAGTGCTTATCGCAATTTATAATAAGTCCAGGTTATTAAATACCTCGCCTTTTAATTTGGCTATTCGGCAATGCATTCAGAGATATTAATCGGTGACCAACCGATACTCTGCCAACGTAGATTATGACACGTCTTATCACGTTGCAATGCATACTGACTAAACCCAATGAGCAGGTTTGCTTCTGGCCTCTTATCTTCAGCCAATGTCATTAATCCCTCAGATACAGCATGCTTAGGTCTCGGCGCTTCCGTAGACCGAGGAGCGTTACAGGTTCAATCCCTGTCGCCGCCCGACAAGGCCCGTAATTCCCTACATACTAGCATCTTGCTTATCATCTGCTGCACACGTAATGCTGCAACGTTGCAACTTAACTGTGTGTTGCCCCGCTAGATAAGATATAGTAATTGTGGCTAATAATTATTCACACTGCTGAAGATTTTTCACTTCCCAGTAATGGCGACATAATTGCATCATCATATTTGAATCTGCTAGTGCGAGCTGACTCGTCACTAATTGATCGACATGCGGCTCAGGTGTAATCCCGCTGAGGATTACCTGACTGACAAACAACGTGATGCTCTCACAGATAGGTGTTATGCAATTAAGTATCTGCCCACCAATCCACATTGTATCATTACCGCTGTTAAGAGAAAACCCCTTACAGTATTAGCAAAAGTTCAACTTTAAACTACTTAGTATTGGAGTTCACACTTAATATAAGGGGTACCTTCTAGAATCAGAGGTTCTAGTTGAGAGGACAGTCCTTTGAATATTGCTTCTGAATATTAAAAACTACGTAAGGTGAAAAAGACACAATGCAATATGCTGCACATACTCTGAAGATATATTTTTCCATATATACAAGATTATGTGGCTTCTTGGAAAGTCAAAATAATTAATTGTAGCCAATGACAACATCTGTTAATACAAGCTTATCTTTGGAAGCTTTGGAGTATTCATATTGTAGTAGTGAAAATAGTTGTACCTCAAAGGGTTGTTGTTGTTTTCTCATACTGTATTTAATCTAGCTAGAGTATGACAGGGCCTGATCCCCCCCGCCTCTGGGCGAGCTGGTTAGATGGCGGAGCTCCTACCTACTACCCTGCATGCCCGCTGACAAAAGAAAGAAAAAGAGAGAGGAGAAGAGAAGAAAAATAGAAATAGAAAAGAAAGACTGCCCACTCCGGCCTCCATGCCTCATTTTGATGGGAACTTCCCGATGTCCATGGCCGCCACGAAGTCCATCACCACCTTATGACATATCTCCATGGAGAATAGCTCCAATACCTGTGCCCGCTGGCACCAGCCTGCTTTGCAGCCCATTTCCTTCCCCACCTCCTTCCAGAGCTTCCGCTGTTGGTGTTTCTACTGGCTGTAGTGTCATTAGAGATGGTCCCGTGTTTGGGCCATTATTCCCGCACACCCGCAGCACTTGTCATTCTCTCGGTATCTGAACTATTTTAGATACACTCCAGCGGGCACATGCTCACACTTTTGTTGGTAGAATCTTGTTTCCAATGACTTTGCACTTGCCATTGGGATAGGTCTATTACTGCCTGCCTTGCCCTTCAGTCTGTAGCTGAAGTGTTTGCTGCATTTGTCAGCCTCCCACTGGGTGTTGACTGCTGATCTTCCTTCAGAGATCCGTCTGGCTCTATTTGAAGCCAAAGTGTATGGTCACTCTGTTGTCATGCTTCCTTTGAACTCTCAGGCTATGTTCACCAGACAGTCCACTTCTTTGTTCCCGGGGATGCCATTGTGTCCAGGGACCCAATGAATATCCATTGCGATGCCATGGGCAAGCAGGGCCTGCGCCCTTCGATTGATCCGTCTTGCTACTCACTGTCCAGGGCCCGGCTCCAGATGTGCCGTCCGTCGGATGGCGGCTTGTGAATCGCTAAAAACCGCCACATACCTCAAGGGGTTGTAATAGATGTGTAGAGTGCATGGGTAAACAGTACAGAATAAAATTGTTCTTCTTGCACAATTTCTGAGGCGAGAGCGTGAACGATTACTAACTGCGTGGATTTGTAAATTGATATGTCGTGGAAGTTGTCCACCATTCATAGTATTCGTATCCAACGTCTGCACTCGTTTGTAATTCTGCTCAGCGGTACTTTTGCATAGTGACGTTCCTGAAGCCTCCTTTCTCGATTCAGTAATCCAGGCGAGGAAGTACATTATGTTTGCAGGCTTCGACGCTAGATTTCGAGCATAGTCTTTTTCATATATTATCCGCTCACCTCGTTTTTCGGCTTGTTTCTGAGCTTTCCGGTTTGTCCGCACCATGACGATCGAAGGGAATGTTTCTGTCGCAATGAGAGGGTGACTGAAAATTGAGAGTCGAAGGAACGTGTCCTATTTATTGTCTCATGGGTCGCTTTCGCGGTATAGTACATCGCGCATCGTTATCGTGACGCCATATTTGAACTAGGTTGTTTCAAAAGTTGGTCTTGCGCGCCTCCAAGAAGCCTGTCGCTTCTTGTCATAATTTTGGGTTTCAATGTTAAAGGGACTTTTGATGACTGAAAAGGTGACCATTTTACCTCTTTCTCGGGCGCACTTCATACTGACATCGAGTACGTCAGAGCATGAGCCGCTAATGCCCTAAAGTGCTGATCCCAGATGCTTTGGCTCTCTGCGACGACATCTTAGTGTTAAGTCGTCAAGATCTGCTCCAGTACTGCCTAACGTCGTTGCCAATCATAAGGATGCAAGCAACACCCGTACGAGGCCAGGCTCTTGCTGAGAACCTCCGCGCCATTTTTGCTCGAATCAATGCCGCTGCACCTACAGGCCATCTAGTACGTAAGAGTCGACAGAAGGGAGAATATGTTTAAGTTCGATACTCATTAACAGGTCCGACTCGTTGCGGTGTCAAAGCTGAAGCCTGCATCGGACGTGCTCGCTCTGTATAGTGAGACAGGTCATCAGCATATGGGGGAAAACTATGTTCAAGGCAAGTGTCAAGAAATCTTGACTTGTGATTCCTTCATCTGGTGCCAAGGATGGTGATATATAGAGCATGCTACACTATCAGGTCCCAAACTGGCCATGAGCAACCAGAACCCCTAGGTGGCTCTGTAGTGAGCGAATCATAAAAAGATTTATACAATCTTCAACTTGCTAACTTTCTTCCACACCAGAACTCTTAGAGAAAGCCCGTGTTCTACCCCGCGACATTAAGTGGCACTTTATCGGCCAACTACAGACCAATAAATGCCGAAAACTTGCTGAAGAGATCCCCAACCTCTGGGCCGTCGAATCAGTTGACACTTCCAAAAAAGCAGATGCTCTGGAAAAGGGTCGGGCAACGCTAACAGCTACATCCCCCAACACGCCCAAACTACGAATTTATGTTCAAGTGAACACATCCGGTAAATAGTACCTAACCGAAATGATGGTGATGTTTGACATCGCCACAGGAGAAGCTGCTAAATCTGGCTGTGCTCCCTCCGAGGCAATTGGGATTGCATGCCATATCAAGGAATCCTGCCCACATCTCAGTTTGCAAGGAATCATGACAATCGGAAGTATCGTGAGGTCTCGGGCCAAAGGGGAGGAGAACCAAGACTTTTTGCTTCTGAATGAGACTGCGAAAACCGTGGAAAGGGAATTAGGAATCGAGCTGGAGCTTAGCATAGGGATGAGCAATGACTTTGAGGAGGCTATTAAATTGGGGGCGAGAAACGTCAGGTCAGTTGTATCCCAGAGGGTTTGTTTGTTTGTAATCATATTGCATTCAGCCGCTTGCGGCCATGGCATATACCTAACACATTTCCTTCCCGCTTCTTTCATAACACAAGGAAACAAAAGTATCCTAGAGGGTTGGTGGCTAGGGCTGATATCGCGATAGAATTGGAACAGCAATTTTTGGTCAACGTCCGCCGAAACCAAACGAAAATGCGAAAGAGGATTCACAGACTGCACAGAGGGTCTAAGGTTCGGGCTGAGTTAGATTGGAGGCTGAGATTAGCCCATGGGCAGCGTTCCATTACAGGCGTTTCATATTAACTGTTGAATGTAAAATGGTTCAGAAAACATCATGGCTTCTTTACTGATTCTTCCACTAGATGTAATAGGTGAATAATAAAACACACCTGTAAAGCATTCAACGTTTGTTAAGACAAACGAACTGATGTTGAGGGAGATGAAGTAGCGGATGTACAATATGGAAAAAGAAAGAAAAGGAAACGTCCTACAGACAAAACTACATGATATAACGATATCAAAGATTGAATTTTCGCTCAAAATCTTGCGCTCACAGAACGAAACCAGAGTTGCTATTACATAATACGTCCTTTCATCGCTGCTCAGGTGGTGGAGAGCCCAAGGCTAAACGGCCTTCCATAACCTTGATCAGTACCGGAGGGACGCTCTCGTCAGTCGCTCTAACTGTGATGCGGTACATCTGTGAGGAGATTATCAGCAGATGTTAAAGAAAATATCGTTAGTATTGGGGGATGCTCACGCCAGTCTCTGTATTTGGCTCTACTCTCAAAAGGCAACCAAATTTGCCACCCTCCAATGTATGCAACACACCCGCGCAAACAAAATTCTTAGTGTTCGGATCGACACCGGCCAATACTCCCCACCTAAAGCCTTCAATGACCCTCCGCGTCCTCGGGGGCTCAATTCTGTGGCCTTTGATTCTTATTCCAAACACTTTTTGGGATTCCCTTGGAGCTCCACCAATCTGCTTCCAACGTTTCAAAAAATCTTCCCCTGCAAGATTCGCAGGTTCCATGAACTTGGTTGGAACGACGGGGAGTTTCAGGGTAAGTGCCTGGAGAGCCCCCGCCAGATATGATATCCGAATGGTGGGTGCTTCCGAGAAGATATGATGAGCCTCCAACATGATGGTTTGTTGAGTCTGGCTTTCCGGCTGAACAGTAGGGTCTGGTATGTTAGAACAGTTTATTATCAACTGGCCTGGCGAGTTATTATTGATGGTAGTTGTAAATGAACCGATTGGGGCCGATGACTTGTTGGTATAGTATAGAATAATGCAACCCTTGTGCGCTCGGTACTCGGAACGCAGACCAACTTGAATTTGGCCATCTTCAAAGAGAACGCCTTCCGGTCTGATGAGTAGGCGGTTATACCCGACCTCCCAATCAGGACTCAGATGAGCTGGCGCTGCGAGGTTGGGCGGAGGTTTCTTCGCGGTATCGCCATGAAGGTCGAGTCCGGCCAGCTCTTGGGTCGGGGTCAATGCGATTGGTTTCGAAGGGCTGGACACACCCCCGTTCGTAGGTGTCCCCGCTCCGTTCGTAAAGGTCCGCTTCAATCCAGTGTTGAGAGTAAGATCAAATCCCTTCTTCTCTACATTTGCGTCTTTGCCTCCTATGACCCAAGTACGCTTGTCACTAGTTCCTGCGTGCTTTTGGTGAAGTCTAGATAGAAGGGCCGATGCACGTTCAGGGAATGGTGGCATCTCATCACACACTGTTCGAAGTAAATCGTCTGTTGGTAATGTTGCAAGTGCGAGGTATTCGCACGCCCGTTGTTGTAACTCGGGATCTAGGGTATGACTATACGCACGGAAAACTTGTAGAAGTTGAGGCTTGATCTCGGGGAATAGATTAACAAACTTAACGAACGATGAAAGCAAAATTGCTCTCGTCGTGGATGAACACCCATTAAACTTCGACTGGAGTGCCAAAAATTGTTCAATAGGACTGCAACCGGGATTGTCGGCAATGAGATGACCAAACTCGCCCAACAGGTATCCCCCGATCTTCACTAGTGTTTCATGGCACTGAGTAGCTTGAATATGTTGTAGTATATTTTGTGCTGCGTATACTTGGAGTTCCTCATTGTTTGTGACGATCTGTATCACTCGCTGCCACACTTCATCGCTCACATGGTCTCCAGCCATACTGATGAGGCGAAGAGATATGTCAACATACCATTGGTACTCTGTCGCATATTTCTCGGTCAGGATGGCAATTTTCAGAACCATCTCTTCCCGGATTGCAAAGTCGGCACCCTGCAAATACTTGAGGAGCTCGGAAACTATTGGTGTGGCGTTCGTTGGATCGCACATGCTGTAGAGCAAATCGAGCGCCTTTCTGCGGACACTGATATCACGATCCCTTAAGGAACCAATGATGGTATTTTGATGTTTTTTGATTGGCTCCAGTGTTTCTGATCTTGCTGCCAGATGTGTCATTGCCTCCAGACCCAAGTACCTAACGTTGGTTTCTCGGGAGGTGATGAACCGACCAAGACGGACGGCAATCTGAGTCATCAGACCAGTTTCCGAGTCGAGGTGGATAGCCAAGTTGATAGCCTCAAATAACACCGCGTTTTGGGCATTATTTTGCTGCACATTTTTCGGCGTATCAGATGCAGTATCGAGAATTTGCTGTAGAGATTCCCTAATCATGTTTTGAATGTTGGCATCGTCTACACTCAAGTTAGCATGGGATGATTAAAATATCACAAGACGTAATTACCGGAAGGTGGATAGTACTGGAGAAGTCGCAACAGTTTGACCTGGATCCACGGACATGGTACTTTATAGTAAATGTAGTCTTGTGTATATTCATTATCGACAGCTACACGCTTCAGCCGATGGGCTGCTTTCACATAACTGGTCTTATACGCTTCCGGATTATCTTGCACGAGAGCCATGACCAGCGATGTTACGGATAACGCGACACCAAGGTCTGGGTCATCCATTATAGATATAATGCGCTCTGCCCATTCATTCTGTATGATTCCGGGGAACTTCCGGTAGAGTCGAAGGAGTGTCAACGCGGCCTTCTTCTTGACGAATGACTTCGACGTTCTACAGACCTATTAGTTACACACATGGTGGTGGGTGGCCTGTGAGTGACACACGGTGATATGAGCAATCGATGGACGTCAGGACTGAGCGCTTCTCCCATCTCTCTTCCTCCTACGTTTGCAATGGCATGCAGGGCCAGGCAGTTATTTAGCTCATTATGGTCCAAGAGATCCTTTTTGATACTGTTGACGACTAGGTGCAAGAAATCGTGCTTCTCATTTAAGAACAGGGTGACGGCGAGGTAACCTATTTGTTTTTCGGAGTATTTGGTGGCAGAGACCAGATTCACTGCTTCTAGATGACCGAAATCGACATTCCACCCTAGTATGTAGATATACAGAAGCTATCCAAGTCAGGAAACTGACCAAAATCTGGGGGCTATTGAGAGTACCTTGCAAACATATTTTTTCTTATGATACCCGTTCAGACTGCCATCTTCGAAGTTGGTCAGTGGGAGTTACAATTTGGTTATGCTGCCAAGAGTATTTGCCTTTGAACTTTTGTCTTTGGAGATATCAGCACCGTCCGCCATCGTTTCCATGGGCGACACAAACCGTATATTTGCCAACTCTTTGTTTATTCTCTTCTCCTCAAGCTCTCTTGCCCTCGCGTTTCTCAAATCGGCAATGAACTGCACCAACCCTATCCAAGTTTGCCTCAGTCAATTCCTATCCTCTCCATTAAACGCAGTGCGCGAATGTTCCGGGGTTTGGGTCGTGACATACCGCGCATGGACGACATTATGATGTTTGGATCGATAACTTGTCTGATCGCAGCACTTTGTCGGTCGTGGTGATTCCTGACAACTCTCGGGTCGGCAGTTGATCAATCTATTGGCCTTGTAATTGTTCAGTATCACCATTTTCGTAGGTCTTTACCAGGTCACTGGGAGTCTCCAGAAGGGGGCATACTGATGTGAAGATGGGAAGGCTTTGCGCACAACTGCTAGAATTGAACTCCCGCACGGTGACCGAAGAGATGGACCTCGGATACAAAGCCAGCTTTAGCTGATTCGCTTGTCGGGGAGTTCTGGAAAGTAAGTACCTAAGTAAGTATGTGCAATCAAGATGTGCGTGTTGGTGTGGCGGTGAGTGGAGTTACACTATAGATGTCCATTTGATGGGTTGAAACCACAGAAGTCGGCGTTAAGAAGTCAGCAAAAGATCGGACAAGCTGCATTTCACGATTTGGCAATCGAAGAAGTTCGCACACTGTATTCATACTAAAGTCTCCCTTGAGTTTGATATGTGGATCTGTATGAAGTAAAAACAGATACAATATAGCGCCAAGCCATCCAGTTGCAGCAGGATGAACAACTCTCTTATAGCTTCACGCTTTCCTGACGAGAATCAACTTCACTTTTCCCTGCACTTGAGGACTAGCGTTGAGAATTACATAGGCGAGGATCTATTCTCTAATTTTGCAGATATTGGGTTGAAATTGTTTCTCCTCGCTTGCGCCCATCCAGTTACATTCATTTATAGCTAACAAGCTGTGATTATCATATTTGCCAGCGGCAGGGAATTTGACGATCGCACGTAGGTACGATAGGAGAGTCTCCACCGTGTTGTTAGCAAATGGATGGTCGCTCAGCTGTCATGATATCGGACGTCAAATTCACCTACGAAGGTGGTATATCCAAGTGTTGACATAGCGTATAATCTAGATCAGATGATACAGTGGAGTTCAAAAATTCAATATAGATTGTTTGAGTATGACGAACATGAGTATTGAGCTACCAATTTACCATGCTTGCCAGAAAAGCTACCGGATTGTTAGGCAAAGGTGGATGCATACCTAGTAGGGATAGATAGACTCAAATGTTTATGGAAGCGAATGTATCTACTGCCAGAAACTTGAGTAGGTATGATGAGAAGTTCTAATGGACGTATCAGTGTACTCTAGGTCATTACCACATCTACCGGTATAACAGACTCGAGTGAGAGTTTGAGTTGTGAATAAAATAACATGTATATCTTGGTCGTGAGGCCGATGTTGGGTCAATTCACAACACATAATTCAATTTCTAAATGCGAAGATTCAGTCAAAAACACTTATTCATTGAAAGCCGGCACAAGAGATTTGCATGGTCTAGTAATCTATTGTTGAAATTGATGTATAACAGGCTTATATCAAGCGGAAGTTTGGAAGAAAGAGCGTACCATGGTAGATAAGTCAATCAATAAGCAGTCTAACAGTATTAATGTACAGCACAATGGACTCATCATGATGCTAATGCTCAACTGAGAACGTACCTCTTCATGTAGGCGACTGAGATTACCGGTCAATAAACTATGTTTCACTCAATTTCTATTTTGTATTAGCAGATATCTCGGGTTTCTGTAACAGTCTCTGGCCTAACCCGTTTTTTATTTCCTACAGGCTCTGTTTCTATTCCCTCAATGGGGTGTGCAGACTTGTTGCCTACAGCTCTTGCCATAGGGCCCCAATTCGCAGTAGGATTAACCTGGTATCTCACGACACCGTTCGTCTTGTCTGCTTCTTTGCCCAACTCCTTGTCGAAAACAATGTTTAGACTCTCGTCCTTGGCCTTCTGCATAATGTTGAAACCAGGAGTGCCCTCTTTCACAGCGCCATCTTTTCGGGGCTTTTGTTCAATCCATCGCCTCATCACCTCCCACACTACGCAATGAGGAGCGTCTGTTTTGATCGAATTGGGCTTACAATGCGATCGAGCAACTTGGTAACCTAAGCCTATGAGAGCACCACGTAGAGCTGCACTCGGAGGCGCCTCGCAGTGAACAGTCTTAGACAGGCGGCATGGTGTGTAGAAGAATGGATTCTCTTCAAGGGGTATTTCTTGCAACGCTGTCTGAAGCATACCGGTGACCCGAGGGATAGTACCATAGGTGGTATTGTCTACTGAAGGCAGGATTGACAAGAACCGTTCCACAAACGGTGCTGAGTGTATGGGGCCAGCCCACATGGGTCCCCCAAGCTAAGCGATGTTAACTGATGACTGGAGGATGAGTTAACTTATAACTTACATGCATAGGTGATCCACACTCCAGACAACATTCACCGACTGCAGGTGCACGCGCAAGCCCAAACTTCAAGAAGGTTCCCTTTCCGCTCTTACCAGAGCTTTCCTTTACTTTACCAAGCCTCTGTTGTACCCAAGATCCGCAGCCCTGGTCACAGTTGTACACAATCATAGTTGAACTGGCAAGCTTCTTCACATGTGCAGGTCCGTTGCGCACACGCACCCAAACCCTGGCGTAGAAGTCGATGCTAAGGCTGAGCAAGGGCTCAATATAGAGGCCATACTTGCCGGCCGCAGTCGCAATTGAATGCAAAATAAGACGTAATCCCGCCTCATGGCTCCACTCCCCCTTTACTGGGAGTCCTCCATATAAGGAGTAACACTTTTCGCTGTACCCCGTCGAAGCCCAAACACCGGCATCTGTGCATGTAACGCAAAGTAAACCACCGTCTGACACAGCCTGAACGGCAGCGTCCAAAAACGGAGCTGCGGATCCGTATGGATCTAAGTCAATCACTTCATACCTGGCAATCCGGGGCCTGTCGCTTTGCACGCTATCAGTCGAACAATATCGAGGTGACGATGAGAGCACCGAGTACATGTGATGTTGAGCGTTTCCTAAGGAGGGATTGATTTTGGATACAGCATCTGAGGCTGTAAAGGTGCTGGGGTCGGATGTCACAGAAATCTCTTTGTTGTATTCGATATTCCTCCGGATTGAGTCTATAGCGGCTGAATCCAGGTCGTTTGCAGTTGCAGATGTAACCATTGGCAATTCAAGAACGTAACGAAGCGCGCGTAAGCCAGTCGCCGAGAGTGCATCAAGAATGTCGAATTTCGAACGATTCTTCTGCCTAGGTTCAACATTGACGGCGGGCACCTCCTCCCCACTAGCCACGGAATTTCCTAGCTTTAGTTATTATGGCAACTATTAAAACCCCGCGGCAAACACTTCCGATCATACCTGCTGCAGTCGAGGCTCCTGGCAAACGACACCGAGCTTTAGCATCTGTATCAGAGGTTGGGCGGGTGTACACAGCCTGTGCTGTGGGGACATTGGCCTTCTTATGCTCCAGCTTCATTTCCTTCTCTTCAAAGTATATCTCGGCGAATGATTTAATGGCAAGAACACTCAAGTCTCGATTGAATTGCTGAATAGGATTATAGAACACCTCCCCATTTACCTCAAACTTTTGGCCATTCTTGTCTTTCTTCAGAGCCCACTTCAGGAAGAGAATAGTTGCAAGGCCTTCTTTTATAGCAGTGTACTCTTTGCCTTCGACTGTGACAGTTGACGAATTCGCCGGCATCGGTTTCTCAGGGAGTGGTCCCTGATTCGAGGTGCGTGAGCGTTTACCCATGGCCGGTGTTAAGTGTACTCCCCGTCCTTGATTCAAAAGGTGGCAAATCCGACAAAGCTTTTTGCCTGGTATAGCGAATTGTTGCACCCCCCGATGGTATGGTCGAGTAAATAAGTGAGTGTAACGAACGAATTCAGTCATAGAAGTAAAATAGAGGTATTTCCCCCATGCCAAGCTAGAATTGACTCTCAACCTTTAAGTGGGTACTTACCTGCAATGAGGTTGTATACACTACGGGGGCTTGAATAAGTACATAAGCCTCACATGGGTTGAAGTGAGGTAATCATGTTTTATTAGGTTGATGTGGTGCTGTTTCAATTTGCAGGCTGACATGTGGAAAACCAATTTATTAGCAATACTGAAATGTAAACCTGTCTGATTTGATACCAGCACAAGTCTGGGAAGGTTGGTAGAGCTGACAGACTTACAGTAGTGTGGAATGCTAGCACAGTGGTTAGGTTAATAGGTTTAACAACTTGACATCAACCTATTAGTATTGGAGGGTATTGCTGTGAAGAGAATTTTTTTGGTTACAGATTAGAGCTGCAGATTTTATTAGCATTCCATCTGTGCTACAGTATATAGCAGCAAGTGTTAGAATTAGGATGATAAATTTATCACTTTTAGAATCTACTTTTATCTCCAGATTATATTCCCATGAGGTCCAGAATTTTTAAGAGTTTATGTAGGTGTGAGGCATGCAGCTGCTATATATGACAGTAAGTATTATAATTATAATGGTAATGGTAATAGTAAAAGTAATGGTAATGGTAATGGTAATGGTAATAATAATGATAGTGGGAGTGGTGATTTCAAGTTACAGAGTCAGCTGTAGAAATAACATCTCAGATAATGGCTACAACAGTAATAGCTGTAATGACAATGGCTACTGCTGCGGTGGTGGCTACTATAGTAATGGCTGCTACCATGTTAGCCACTGCTACAATAACTGCTATAGGAGCCATACCTGCTTCAGTGATACATATTATGATAATAGATGCAATAGAAATAGCTGCTATGGCAATAGCTGCTATAGGTATGACTGATATAGCGGTGGCTACAACGGTGGCCATCTCTTAATAATATGACAAAATCTGAAATGCTGATATGAAGGTTAATAAATGATTACCCAGATATATCTGTAAGGTTCCATCAGGAAGAAATAATTCCGTCCGGGCAGGATTGCTCTGTCAGAGTGGATGCGCTCCGTCAAAGCAGGCAGGGACACCCTGGGGGTCGCTTACTCTGCGCCCGGCGTCAATACCACGTATTGCGTTGCATATCGCCCTCTGATCGCAGTTTCACTGTTTCATCTCGCTCTGTCAGTCTGCTGTTATAAACGAACACTGCGGCGTTGTGGCCAACTGTGACCCGATGTCGGAATGTGTTCATTCGGTATCCCCTTGCATCGATGTTGCAATGTGATGGGTGACGCTGCGACAATCTCTCCTCACATTCCTTCTACCTGCATGCAAAATACAATTCTCTCTTTACCAATTATACACATCATTCCAAGTCGCCAGATCTATGTGGCTATTGACAATCCATCACTCATTCCATCCATCTCCTGTCTTAATACTAGTGGTCATCTCTGGAATCATGTGCACGCAGCCGACGATGTTTCCCACACTGAAAACTTGCAAGCCAACAGCTACTGGTGCTTTTCTCAGTTGTACAAATTTCGAGACAGGATCCAAGTTACCCGAGTGTTCAGGTATTCTGGTCAGTGCCAGGGCTAACCAGTACTCAACAAAAGCTCCATCCTCGTTCAGGAGCTGGATGTTGAATAGTCATTGCAGTTGCCATGGGAGACGTCCATTCAGCGCGCCATAACACCTCCCCAGGCGTTGCTTTACCCACACCCAGTCATTCTGTCGGTCCCCTCCACGCCAGCTCTGGCTTTCTGTGTATCGACACATTTGAGATATGCGCTCACCTTCTGAACCCTCAACTTGAACCTTAATACCATGGTAAATACAGAGCTCCATTGTGTGCAGTTGTTCATCTGATATGTAAGTCTTCTTACGACTGTTATGCTTGATAGACTCCCGCATGCCATGGTATATTGGCATGTGGTGCATCGCGTCTTGCACATTGTTGACTAATGCTCTGAAGTCTCTGATCATAGCATCACGATGCTTTCCATCACAGCGGTTTTGGGGTCCCATGAATTCGGGCTCTGTTTATGACTGGGAGCTCAAGGGGGCAGCTAGTTTTCGCAACGGTTCTGTTTTTGGACCGTTTCAAATATAGCAGTGCCAAGAACACCCGGAACCGGCAGATTTAGTCCATGTTTGTGGCAAACGGTTCCTTCAATGAAGGCCATGGATATTCATCACACAATTTAGTGTTTGGTATACAAAATATGCAGCTACTGATGGCGCATCTTTTTGTCGTCTCCGATTTTTGATATATTCAAAACCCAGCAAGCTGCTGCGAAATTATTGTCATTGTTGGCCCAAAATTGAGGTATTTAGGCTACCGCTGGCTGAGATTTGAAGATATGGAAAATCGGAGGCCGCCATAAGATGCGCCGCATGGAGTTGCATATTGTACATACCAAACACCAAACCCTCTGTTGAATATTTGTGGCCTTAATGTGATGGTTCGCATAAAAAATTGTCGATTTTTGGTGGGGTAAATCCGTTGCCATGCTGACTTATAAAACTGGCCGGGTCCAAAACTGGAACCGTTGCTAACACTAGGGGCAGCGATATCCGCACCGGAAGGGAGGATGTTGCAGGAAGCAGAGCTGTTCTCCCGATGCTGAGCGAGGGATGAGTGATTGCGCTCTCCGATTTCGAAGCTGAGAATGCGACGCTGAAAGGTGATTACTTCCAGGAGGTAGTTGAGATTGTGATTGTAGCAGTTCCAACCGTCCTTGAGGTTCGTTTTATGTACTTGTTCATGTCTCTTGGCAGAATACTGTTGCAAGGCTCCGTATTGGCGAATCTGTTTGGCCCAATGAGACATCAGGTGGATTTTCGGAAAGTTGAAGTTGGTATCTATCTCCTTGGAAACATGTATCCCATGGCTGTTATAATCCCACCAGGCATTCATTTTGCCCCACATCTTGGACGGCGTCCAAGTTTCCTCATTGGTTTCCTCGTGTACCTTTTGCTTCTTCACAAGTTCAACTGTCAGGGCATTGGCTCTGGCCTTCACCTTTTTGCTGGATCGCCCGAGTAAGAAACCATCTTTGAAGCTCTGAAAATGATGCATGGTGTCCTCCATGTAGGTCAATGTAGCATCATATTGAGATTTATATCGAGGATACATATAGAATGCTAACAATGCCCGTGTGTAGTGTTAGCAATGGTTCCAAATCCGCGGTTCGGTTCAGGGTCCGGGTTGGATCTGAACTGGAACCGTTGCAACGGGTTGTACCCCTTCCAAAAACCGAACCGCACCAAACCCATGGTTTTTTAGCTGGTTCCACAATTTCGCCAACTTAGAACTTTGGCTCCAATGAAGTATTTGAGATCTGATTGTATCACAATATGATATATACATAAAAGATGCCGTTGTGCATGCTGTTTCACCTCCGTTTCTCCAATTTGCTATCCGATGAATATTCATTGAGTCACTGTGAAAAATGCCCAATTTTTGGCTTTCTTTCACAGTGACTGGATGAATCTTGATTGGATCGCAAATTGGAGAAAAGGGTGTGAAAGTGCATTCAAAACTGCATCTTTTACATATATATCATAAGGTGATACGATCAGAACTCCAATACTTAATTGGAGCAAAAGTTCTGAGTTGGCGCAAATGACGCTCTGCTGTAGGTAAAACCCGGCCAAAAAACTGCGGTTGTAGGTGCGGTGAGGTTCCATGGCGGTTCCAGAACTGAACCAGGGCCAGGATTCCGGTTCCAAGCTGGACCCTGGCCGGGTAACCCGGAGCCGTTGCTAACACTACCCCAGTGCACTCAACTGCGTGATTGAATATGGGACGCTGAATGGGGCTTCCACCTCATAGAGTCTGGGTTACAACTCCAAACAGGTACCAGCTCATTTCCTGCATCTCCTTCCCATTCAATTGAGAAATTCCCTCATATGACTTATTTTTTGGTGTGAGGTTGTGGTAAGCAGGCATGGATAACCAGATTGCATTGTACTTGTCCACCCATTTGCGTGTCTTGATGAAGTGGGAAATCGACTTCTGGAGGTGGTCAAGCATGCCGATCTGCATCGTCAGGAAGTGGTCCAGCTTGGGGAGATTGCTCACGGTACAGGGAATGTGTCGTAACTTGTTGAATCCTGGGGAACAAGGCACGACGAGAGTTGGGCATCGGCTGCCTTGGTGTTGTCATCACTGAGGATTCCATATAGGTTGTGCTCCAGCCGTGGGTGTTGCTTGTCAGGAGAGACATAATCTCCGACTTGATTGTTTGGACACTCGCACTAAACACAGACATGCCACTCGAGATGATATAGGTTGCTATACTCTAGGCAATCTGCAAGCCATGCTGCTAAACCCAGTTTGCAACGCCTGAAGTCACCATCTGCACAGAGAACCGTATAATACCGTTTCTCGGCTCTGGCATGTTGTTCGAAGGTGAGAGGCTGCAGTACCCGGCAGAGTACCTCGTGCAGCACCTATTGGTATGTTTGCCGCTACTCATCCTGTCGCTTCTCAAGAATATTGCAGTACTTGATCAGAATTGGCAGGAGAGCCACCATTTTGGTGCAATGCAATGAGGGCATCAGGCGGACCTTTGAAGCTAGATTGCCAATTATCATATATACAGTTGACTCTGTCTTGTCGCCGGCAAAATTCGAGAGATGTGTCCTGCCAGACATGAAGATTGCTAGGGGTTCTCCCTTACTAGAGGTATTGCTACTAGTCTACATCAGCAAAATGTATTTTAGTCACTGGAAGACACCAGGAGTGTCTGAGAGGATGCGGAGTGTAAACTTAGATGCGTCAATTTGAAGAGAGTATCAGACCCTAGGAGGGCATTCCGGCCAGCCTTCGGAGTAACTGAGATCTCTGATGACTGGTGCCGGAGTACCATGGGAGTGATTGTGAGAAGTGTGGGAACACCGCGCAGCGCCGGAGATAACTTAAGGTGCACCTGGGAGCACCTGGCAGCGCTGGCGACAAGTCTAGGTGCGCCGACGACAAGCTTCGGAGCGCCGGCGACAAGTATAGGTGCACCGGCGACATGTCTGGGTGCGCCGACAACAAGCCTCAGAGCGCCTGCGACAAGGCTAGGAGCACCTCGAATCACAGTATAGAGGTCTGGGAAAAATATCTTCTTTGGGAACGCTGCTATTGCATGTGCAAATCATAGCTAGCACTTATTGTTCAACGATTGTTGAAACTCATGTATTCTGTTTGCATTCTCATCTATGTATCTATGTATCTATATAGCTACCCATCAACACATGGTATATCTGGAGTGGCTGCAGGCGGTGCGTGAGAGCAATTCAAGGTTCGCCTGAAAATGACGATCGAGTGAACTCAGAGATACACTCCGAGGCCATAATTGAGCGAGTTTGGGGATGTACTTCCAGGCCGTAGTCGAGCGGGTTGGGACATACACTTGGAGGCTGAGATCGAGCGAGTTTGGAGATGCACATGGAGGCCGTGATCGAGCGAGTTTAGAGATACACTTGGAGGATGTGATTGAGTGAAATTGGAGATGCAATTTGAGGCTGCGATCAAGGGAGTTTGGAGATGCACTTGGAGGCCATGATCGTGCGAACTTGGAGGCTGTAATCGAGCGAGTTTGGAGATGCACTTGGAGGCTGTGATGGAGCGAGTTTAGAGATACACATCAGCACAATGTAATTGTGTCCGGAAGCCACATTCAATCTTCCCAGACACTCTGGGCGACCTCACCGGTGCTTCTAAGTAGTTCCAGATGCTCCTAGACCCCCCTGGAGCTAAGCAAAGTGCTCTCAGACTCTGCAAGAGCATTCTCAGGTGCTCCTGGAAGCACCTGCAGTGATGGAGGTGCATTCAGGATGCTACGAGATTTGACATATAGAATTGTCAAATTTCGGAGCTCCTGAGACCTCTGGGCAGATCAGCGGGAGACTTGGAGAGAAGCTGGGACCGCTGTGCAGCTCTGTCAGATACTTCAAGAGCAGCCGAGGCTGCTGCGCAGCTCTGCGGGAGACTTGATGCCGTATTTGCACCGCAGTGGTTGTTACATAACCACAAGGCATTACTTCTTATCATATTCATCTTTGATACAGTCACAAGATTCGCTACATCATAATATGGCATGCATTATGTAAGTCTCCCTCTTTATATACATACGGTCAATCTGGCCACAGATGGTACTCAAGCATAATCGGAGGAGCACCAGGACACCCCCATTGAGAGAACTTTTAGAGATGCACTACTTGGAGGCCACTGTGGTGAAACGATGGAGCTAGAAGTCAGAGAGCCCACCATCAACACTCTGCCGCACCTCTCCCGACATCCAAATGCAAGTCATGACAAAGAGCAGTTCTGATTCAAGGAGCATAGGAATCGGGTGAGAAGTCATGATGCTACACGGCGTTGAGGATCCACATTGCGGAAAGAGCGAGTGAGACTAAAAGTTGGGAAAGAAAGAGTGTGTATTTTCATTGTGTGAGAAGATGAGATGGAAATGAGATGTTGTCTATCAACTCCGGGGTCTGCGGAATATATACTGCCCATTACTCTTTCCACCTCTTTTACCCCTGTATCTCCGTACACCCGCCGTCGCTCCTTAAAGATGTACTTGGAGGCTGTGATTGAGCGAGTTTGGAAATGCACTTGGAGGCTGTGATCATGCGAACTTGCAGGCCGTAATCGTGTGAGTTCAGAGATACACTTGGCGGCAGTGATCGTGCGAACTTGGAGGGCATAATCATGCGAGTTTAGAGATACACTTGGAGACTATGATCGAGCGAGTTTGGAGATGCACTTGGAGGCCGTGATCGAGCGAGATTGAGGCAGTACTTGGAGGCAGTCAATCTGGAGGCAGTAGTTCGGGAGGGAGGTGTGACGGGAGCTGAGACTCTATTCATTGGTTAACTCATAATTGTGGGAATGTAGAGAATTGAGTACACACATGGTCTGCTGAGAGATGAGAGACTGGCTGGGAGCGGGAGACAGTCGATCTTGAGATGATGAAGTACGCGCTGTATACAGTACTCAGTGTATGATGTACTCGGTGTATGCTGTACTCAGTGTATGCTGTACTCGGTGTATGCTGTACTCGGTGTATGATGTACTCGGTGTATGCTGTACTCGGTGTATGCTGTACTCGGTGTATGCTGTACTCGGTGTATG
>Ga0307515_10002684_pt1 | contig 38131 bp, 20 predicted proteins | sample 17_EM_MG_FD_194513 | JGI IMG/M metagenome (GOLD analysis project Ga0307515, IMG submission 194513) | Populus trichocarpa ectomycorrhiza microbial communities from riparian zone in the Pacific Northwest, United States - 17_EM | ecosystem: Host-associated > Plants > Roots > Unclassified | place... | reverse complement strand
TTATTCTAGGGGTAAGCAAATTATTCAAAATATCCATAAAAATAAATTAATCAAAATGAATGGTTATTGAAATTTATTGTATAATTTCGATTAAAAAATCTAAAAAAATAAGTTTGGTTTGGTTTTGGTTTGAAAAATCAAACCCAACCAAACCAAATTGAAATAAAAAAAAAATCTATTACTAAATAAAGAACTATTAAATTAAGAGCTTTTAAAAACATTCCAATTAAAAAATCCATAGATTAAATTGAACTTCGAGTTTTAAGAATATAAAATTGAATCGAACCAAGTTGCAAGATTTTTATTTTAAATCTAATCAATCAATCTAGTTTTATTATTTTGTTTAGTTTAGCTCAGAATTTTAATAAAAAAACATTTATGCGTCTATGAGAGTGCAGAGTCCAAACCGTAGTTTTAAGGTTTCTTCTTATCTTAGGTTTCAATCCAGTATACAATAATTAAATCTGTTATAGATATGTCAGTATTGTGTGAATTATATATCAAAGATGGAGAGCATGTAGTTTGATTCATGAAAACTAGCGCAGCAAAAATAGATATTAAAAAGACGGTGAAAGATGTTTTTTAAAGTTTTTTTATTTAAAAATAATTTTTTTTATCAGTATATTAAGAAAATAAAAAATATTATTTTATTTTTTTTAAAAAAAAACATCAAAACCAACCTGCTCAGGTCGTGTTAGGATAATACTATATTAGAGGCTTCGTCCACCTACAGGGGTACTCGACCCAACACTGCTCCTTAATTCATTATTACAAAGAGAATCCCTTCAAATTTCTTATAGACCGCACAAAAATTATCCTAAAATATTTGAGAAAAAAACTTAGATGTAGATTAAAAATAAAATATTATGACTAGTATTCACAACAATTCATTTTTATTTTAGAAAATAAATTAATAAATTGGAAGCGCGTTTATCTAATTATATTAAAAGTTTTAGCATAAAATAGTAGGGATTAAAATTAGAGGTGATAATTTTCGGTTCGGTTCAGTTTTTATCATAAAAAAATAACCAAACAAATTTTTTTTAAAAAAAACTGAAACCGATTGAACCGATCAATTTTGATTCGATTTCAGTTTTTTAAAATAAAAACCAGTTTAAACATGGGATAGTGGAATCAAAAAAAAAAAAAAAAACTGAAATCTTAAAAGAATCCAATTTGCCAAACTGGAGCAATTTCAACATGTGACTGGGAACGTCCCTAAATATAAAACATCAGGATCGCTAACGGAACATATTTTATCACGTAATAGTTATATTACTGATATTTTATTTTTCATAAAAGAATTATATGTGCAAATGTTTTTTAATACATTTTTATAGTTTAAAAAATTTAAGTTCAAATAAAAAAATATATCCATACATGTAATTAAATAAATCAAGAACTATGTGTGTGAATAAATAAATAAAGAGTTATTAACAATACTTAAAAATAAAACTTGAGAAATCAAGAGACACGTGTAGATTAAGATATTTAATCTTAAAAGACGTGACATTTACCTAGTTATATTTACTAAATTTATTTATCAAAATAATTTTTTTATTTAAATAAATGATAATAGAAATAGAGACACAAATTAAATTGATAGAATAAAATAAAAAGGAAAAAAAATATCAAATGATGTGTCGTCTGATTTGCCCAGATTTCAGCTACCATGGTGGCTGAAAAATCAAGGCATAAGTTTTTCTACCCAAAAACTCGTTTTTCTACCCAAAAACCTGTTTTCAACCCATTTTAGACCTAAAACACCTATAAGACATTGTATGAGCCGTAATAAACTTATCTATGACCTCAAAAACTCTAAAAACCACCCCAAAAATCAAAATCAACCCGAATTCAAAAATCAACCCAAGCTCAAATTTGTTTTTTCATGAACTTTAAAGGTAAAAACACCTAATATGAACTCTTTTCATCAAATGAAACCATATGAAACAAATATCGTTCGTTTTGGGTTATCTAAATTGGTGTCAATGACACTTTTCTCTCTTCGTCACTAGAACATGACGACCTCTCTCTCCACTCTCAAACTAGTGACTAAAAAAATAACAAAAATAAATTTTTGTACCAAAATTGAATTAAAAAAATATTGAGGTACTGAAATTATATGATTTGAGTTATTTTTAAAGTTCAAGTACCAAAATGCATCTTTTGCGAAACTTATGGCATGCCACCATATTTGACGTCTTTTTCATTTCGACCCCTCTTCTTTTAATCTTACTTTTCATAAAAAATCAAAATTAATTGGTCTTCAATTAAGACTAAATCTCTAAAAAAATAAGATTGATGATCAAATTGAAAAGGTATAAAATGTTGCACATCATATCATCATCAATGTGTGATAGGGTAAACAATAAAGCTTTGCATAGTAAAAAAACCCACACCCTTTAAAGTAATATATTTTGGGTGTTTGAGAGTGTAATAACGATTGCTTTTCAAAATGTTTTTCATTCCAAAACATATTTTTTTTTATTTTTAATATCAGCACATCAAATTGATATGAAAATATCAAAAAATATATTAATTAAAAAAATAAAAATAAAATTGTTATTATTTTTTAAAATACATCCTAAACACAATGTGAAACACTGTTTAATTAGTCGGTGGGGGGTTCATGACACATGTAAAATAATTATAGGTATTGTTCCAGACGGCGGCCGCCCACAGGTACCGGCGGGCCAGTTGTAATCCTCCACCATTTAGGGTCGATGATCACCTTTTTAAACTTTCCCATAATCATTCTAACTACAGTTGCAACTAATCGCTATCACAATCGGTTCACCCTGACCCCAGAGGGACGGGCAGCGCAGACGTTTCTCGGCCCTTTTTCTATGTTAATAATAGTCCCGTTATTCCCATTCCGTGCCCATACCATGTGCCTTTCATACTCCCACTGCTTTGTGTCTCTATATGCACTGATCTACTTATTGTGTATTTTGTTGTGTTTCCACTCTATTATTTTATTAATTTGACTTGAATTGAAAGATGAACACACACTGTGTCCCTTCTGTTTGGACCAAAATTAAGTGGAAGGAACTGCAGAGACTTAATTTCCTAGCTAACAGCACAAGACGGCATATATATATATATATATATATATATATATATATATATATATATATATGGTGGATATATAATTGGTATAATTTAAAAGGGTTTGACCAAAACACGAGTGCATTTGTGCCTCGTCGCAAGGCATGAGCAGGCCAAACTTGAATGTTCTAATTAACCCTTTCAAAACATTAATCTCGCATAAAATAGAAACATAAATCCAAAAGGAAAGCATTGAGAATAGATCAATCACCATTTTTCGAAACAAAGTAATACTCAAATTTTCTGAAAAAATGAAGTTGGGAAAAAGGAAAACTATATAAGACTTACTTTATACGTTTGTAGCTGTTTTCTAAATGAAGAAAATATATGCATAGTACTACAGTTTCTTTTCTTTTAAATACAAGTATTTCTTAACAATGTAATTAAAAGATTAGAATTATTATTTTTATATTCACTTAGTTCCATAAATTTAACTTTTATTGTAAATTTAATATGAAGATCTTTTCTAGCTATAGCTAGCAATATAAATTCTTTATGATAATTTTTAATTTGAAATGAAATAAAATTAATATTTTATGTTTTTTTTATATATATATATATATATATATACACGCGCGCGCGTGTGTGTGAGAGAGAGAGAGTTATCTTCTTCTTCGTTTTTTTTTTTTTCGCAGGGTAACGTGAGTTATCTTCTACGAATATATATGCTACATGTGCAAAATTATCTTCTTACAAAATTAGCTGTGGACTGAGCAGCGTGCATGGCGAATTGTGATACGTTGCCTCGTTTATATATATGATTATTCGATGTGACAAACGAGATCTTCAATGAGCACAGTGAGAAACCATCTGCTCAAGTGCCAGAGTACCGGCCGGCACACATGCATGGATAAATTCATCACAGCAAGGTGATATCATTTAGCAGCTGTGTAAGAGCTCGAGCTTCCATTGTTACACATGGTGGCATCGATCGATGAAGATAAGAATTGCATATCCAAGTCAGGAATTCAATAATGTAGATAAAGAAGGAGTGCTGACTGGAAAGACGAATGCCATCCGTGTAAAAATGTCCCATTAGTTCATCTTGCATGTGCATCCAATGCTGAGATGTTTTGGTATTTTTGGGAGAGAAGACCCCATGGGGAGAAGAAAGGAACAAAACCTGGAAAGATTCTTTGCTGGATAATTTGAATTTTGGTTCGGTGGTCCACCTACATTTCCCTGGTAAAATGGCCACACCACCCCCGTTTTCTTTTATTCGAATCATTAATAAAATCTCCGTGTGGAGTCTAACAATGCTATGGTGACAAAAGTTTTCAAAAAATTACAGCTGGACATTTGACATCTGCAAGCTGCTGGAGGCCCCGTGATCACAGTGTTTTTCATCCAAAGCTCACACAAAATCCAAATTGATTTTGTGGCTTGGAATTTTCAGCCATACTATCGATAATTATTCAAATTCTACAGCCATGGCTGTAGTGGTTGATTCTTGGATATTTTTTTTTAAGTGTTTTTTTTTAAAATATATTAAATTAATATTTTTTATTTTTTTAAAATTTATATCTCACAACAGCATGCTAGAACAATTAAAAATTAAAAAAAAATGAATAAAAAAATAAAAAAGCGTGCAAGATCGCACAAACAAACTGTGCAAATGTAGAGTTTGACTTTTGGTTGGGAATAGAAATCATGTGATCAAAATCACAGATACGCGGACCGATACTTCTCATTGTTTTGCTAGGGTCTCCTTCTCCCTCATGTTAGGAGGTGTTCTTGCTTCCTTTTCTTTTAGGCCCAGAGCAATTCCTCTAGACCAAATAAGCGGGGAAATCATGGCATGGGCTACAGGCCCCAGCGCATATGGTTCCCTTCTAGTCTTGGTCCAGGCCAGACTCGAGCCCAACTCTCTAACTAGGCGAACAACTATTGCCTACTATCTTAGCAGTTAGTACCTTAAATTGCATAAACTGTATCTTTAAAGATTTGTTCTAAATACATGTTCACTTGTTTACCCCTTTTTTTTTTCTTTCTTGATAAATTTCTTTTTTCCATCTAAATTTGAATCAAAGTTTTAGGTTTTCTATGATTCTATATCCTTCTGAAGATAAAGTGACCGTCAACAATAGAATTTCGTAGGTAAACAATATAATTTGTTTGTATTTTTAGAAAAAAAAAACAGAATGACAAGTTTCAAAATTCAAAATGCTTAAGAATAAGACTGAATAATTGGTTAATATTTTAGAGAGATAGAGTTTAAAAATATACAAGGTAAAAGTGTTAAGAATTAAGAAATTACAAGCTTTTAACTTGAAGGATTGAAGGTGTATTTATAGTTCATAAATCTTGTTTTTTTATGGAAATGAGTGACTAAAGTGTAATTTTACTATTGTGATATTTTTATTTGTATTCTACTCAAAATAATATGTATTTAATCAATATAAAAATCAAGAGACCTGTGTGGGGTTTTGAGATAATTCTCAAGGGAGTGTTGAGCTCGGGTAAGTTGTTGAAGTCCATTAAAAGTGAAGATGGATCCAGATGCGATGTTTGGACCTAAACACAATGGGCTTAAGTGTGATAGCATGAGCCCACGAGAGTGGTAGAGTGCTGGGCATACACCCGACCCGGGCGTACTCTCATGCTCATTGGGAGTTGGGCTTGGTAGCCCGAGCCCAATGAGTTTTTAAAGTTTTTTTAGCCTTTTTAAAGGGGTTTTTGGCTTATTAAATCACAAAGATAGAAAGAAATTACTGCAATCACCTTCACGACTTCATCTTAATAAAGTTTTTATTTTTCTTTCTAAAGAAATTAAAAAATGGTTTTGGTTGTGACCTCAACCAAAATCGAAATATGCTAATAAATTATAAGGGATTTGGCAATAATAAGCTCACGATGAGTATTTAACATCAGCACATTAAATTGTATTTTATAAGACTATCTCTTTTAGTTTTTGCTAATAATAATTCACGGGGTCTCCTGATAAAGCAAGAAAAATGGCTGGATTATCGACCACAAGGGTAGCCTTTATTAATAATACTAATATTCAACCCAATACTCAAGATCAAGAACGCAAACCTTCTTCTCTGATAATAATAATAAAAAAGTCTTCATTTATTTAAGAATGGATGTAATCTCAGATATTTGGTATTTAACAGTGAAGGACTAGCTACGGGAGCCCTAATGCACGCACAGTATATATGGTATAGATATTTTTTTAAAAGGAGGACTGAGTTGATTGTAATAGCAAGAAAAAAAGAAAAAAGAAAAAAGAAAAAAGCAATACGACAGGGCTGGACCATTTGGTTTCAGCATGCACACAAGTGTCACGTATACATCTCTCGGGACTAGCATCACCACAGCTTCTACAAGTTACAACTAGAAATCAAACGCTCTCTCTGTCGGCTATTTTTTTTTTCTGAGAATGCCAATTTTCGCTCTCTTTATATCTGCGGCGAAACTCGCCGGAGTTCTAGCGACAGTCACCGTCGCCGCCAACGTCTTCTCTTTCTCGCTTTACCGGAAGAAGAACCTCAAACCTTTCAAGTCACCTATCGACGAGTCAGCTGAGATTCTTGCGTCTTTCAATTTAAACGGTAAGTTTTGCCAATTATCTTTAGAATTTCTCAACTTTCCAATCCCTAGATAATTACCGATTTTACTGTTTTCGTGTATCATTTGTAGTTTTTTTTTTTGTTTTTTTTTTTTTTGTAAGTTCGTGATGAAGTGAAGTGAAGGAGAGCTCGTTGTTGTGATTCAAGCAAATATAGATGGCGAGTGAAGATTGCACTGAAATTGCACAAAAAATAAAGAACGCTGATTTTTACATTTTTTTTTTAATTACTTATTTTAGCACCTTTTATTTTAAGAAAATGGAGCAATAAAAAAGTTCGTTAATTTTAGTTTATCGTAATATGGATAGAGCTTATACAATTTTAAAATATTAACTTGACAACGGAATTTAGTCGAATCAAATATTTTGAGTGCGCGCGCTTTTATATCTATTATATATAGATTGTTATGAATTTAGAATCCCTCATTGCTTTAACGAGTTTTATGATGTGATTTAGCTCAGCTCACCCAAAGCTTGACGAGTTTTTTTGGGTTGAATATGAGTTCTCTAACATGTACATAGGGATTGAAATGATCCTCAGACTTCATGCATTATCCACTGGGAATCTTTTGGCGTTGAGAAAAAGACCCAATGATTGGGGGATGAATGTTTAATTGTTCCATACAAATAGGAATTTGCTGGAATGGTGGGTGTGATAACTCTTCTTGCTGGTATGGGATTGGAATTAAGGGGACTTGTTGATTGTAAGAGCATCTGATCAATCTGGATATGATGAATGGATTTGTAATACCAGTGTTTGTTCTGTGATTTTTGGCAGAAGGAGAAGATGAGTTTTTCTTTGGATTGGCAACCGCCCCGGCCCATGTTGAGGACAGGCTTAATGATTCTTGGCTTCAGTTCGCAGAAGAAAATCCTTGTGACAAATCACAGCCAGACCAGGGCATGGAAACAGCAGATGCGCTGATGGGTTCGGCTGCTGGTGATGGTGGATCTCAGCCAGCTTCTGTTTCTAATAAAGATGTGAATAAGGTGGATATGAAGAAGAGGAAGCCTCTCAAAGTAGCTATGGAAGCCATGATCAGAGGGTTTGAAAAGCATGCAGAAGATGAACTGCCTACGACAAACGAAGAGTGTCATCACAATGTAGCTGCATGGCACAATGTTCCCCGCCCGTAAGCCTTCTTCTATAGTACTTTGGAGCAGTGAGCTTTTTTTATTTTTTGTTTTTTATATTGACGTGCAGAGGAAATAACAATATCCATCTTTCTTCTTCCAGTAGCTAACACTTTTCTAATCAGTAATTCCATCTGTAATTTGCATCATTGGTTGTTCACTTGATTAATTGATAGGTTCAATTGATTTTAGGGAAGAGAGGCTGAGATTTTGGTCTGATCCTGATACAGAGCTGAAGCTGGCAAAGGATACTGGTGTTAGTGTCTTTCGAATGGGAATTGATTGGACAAGAATCATGCCAGAGGAGCCTGTCAATGGGCTTAAAGAGACTGTAAGTTATAAGCCGAGTGCTCATGCTAGACATTGCTTTTGATGTGTTATAATGCTTCCTGTTGATGTTTGGATAAGCAAGGAAATTAGTGGTGTAGAATTTGAACTTAATGTTGTCAAAAGAAGCCTTTCTCGCATGATAAGATACCAGAAAAAGTATCCTGGCCCTTAAATTTTTTGGGGGATGAGTTTACATTTCAATTGCATAATCTTCTGTTTTAGGTTAATTTTGCTGCATTGGAGCGATATAAGTGGATCATCACCAGAGTTCACTCTTATGGAATGAAGGTGATGTTGACCCTGTTCCATCACTCATTGCCACCATGGGCTGGTGAATATGGTGGATGGAAGCTGGAGAAAACTGTTGATTATTTTATGGATTTTACCAGGTTGGCATTCTATTAAGTGGTGGACTACCCAGTATGTTGTACTCTGCAGTTCATATTATTTTCTTCTTTTTTGTTACTAACTGAAACCCTTGACCACTCTGATTCTCTTTTATCTTCTTTTTAAAAAAAAGAACATAAACAAGAACAAAAACAAACAAAGAGCACTCTTGCTCAAATTACATTCTTGTAGATATAGAAGTTTCTGAATATTCTCTCAGTTTGGTTTAATGGCCATGGCTCAAAATGATGGAATATGCTCCTTGAGTTTGTAAATAACACTTGAATGTGCTCCATCAATGCAGGCTTATTGTTGACAGTGTATCAGAGCTTGTGGACTATTGGGTGATATTTAATGAGCCTCATGTCTTTTGCATGCTTACTTATTGTGCGGGTGCTTGGCCAGGCGGTCATCCTGATATGCTGGAAGTTGCCACTTCTGCTCTACCAACAGGTGTTTTCAACCAGGCCATGCATTGGATAGCTATTGCACACTCAAAGGCCTACGACTATATCCATGGAAAGAGGTTTTTTATTTTCCTCTCTTTCTGAAAATTTGTCTGAAGAATTTCCAAAGTTAAAATAAGGATATTAAGTTGTAATATTTGGAGAAACAAAGGCACTCAGAAATATCACTCACATACGTTATATGTGGTTCATTAAGAAATTATTTGAGCAATGCCTTTATCCCAGTTACTCTGGGTTAGCTGGCTGTTTTGCAATCATGTTTTATATCCCGTCCGAAGTTCTTCTTGGCTTGACTTGCCCTTGCCTACCTAACAGACGAATTATCTTAATTTATTGACAATGCTACTTGCTTTTCTAAATCATTTTTTTTTTAATTCTGCAGCACCTCATCAGAGTCAATAGTTGGGGTAGCACACCATGTATCATTCATGAGGCCATATGGGTTGTTTGATGTTGCTGCTGTTTCAGTGGCCAACTCCCTCACCCTTTTCCCATATGTGGATAGTATCTCCAATAAGCTGGATTTTATTGGAATAAACTACTATGGACAGGTTTGATACTCCTCTAAACTTTTAATTCTTTGAACAATAACATTCTTACTTGTATAACTAATGGTCAGGAAGTGGTATGTGGTGCTGGCCTGAAATTAGTAGACACCAATGAATATAGTGAATCTGGACGTGGAGTATATCCTGATGGCCTGTATCGCACGCTAATTCAATTCCATGAGAGGTACAAACATCTAAAGGTTCCTTACATTATTACGGAGAATGGCGTTTCTGATGAGACAGATCTGATTCGTCGACCATATATTTTGGAACATTTACTAGCTGTTTATGCAGCCATGATCATGGTCCAGACTCTAAACTTGACTTTTCAGTTGTGTTGAAATTATGTTGCTTTTCATAGAACCATGTGATAAGAGCTTGCTTGATATTCCTGTGTTTGATTCATAGGGCATCCCTGTGCTTGGTTACTTCTTCTGGACTATTTCTGACAATTGGGAGTGGGCTGATGGATATGGTCCCAAGTTTGGACTGGTGGCAGTTGATCGTGAAAACAATTTATCAAGGATTCCTCGTCCTTCATATCATCTATTCTCCAAGGTTGAAAACTTTGCATGTTTGCCTTTGATTCATTGGTGCTCTCCTCACATTCTTTCCTTATCATACTTAAATTTGCTGTAAATTCAGGTCGCATCTACAGGGATGATCACACGTGAAGATCGGGCACATGCATGGAATGACCTCCAAAGAGCTGCTAAAGAGAAAAAAACAAGGCCATTTTATCGGGCGGTGAATAAATATGGTTTAATGTTTTCAGGTAAACAGAGATCACATTCTCTTGTTTCCTGAATCTAATTTGTTTCCCCATCATCGCATTATAGCTGGAATTGATTCCCTGCAATAACAAGATGTTAGATATGTCTATGCTTTTAGGCACAACTTGCCCTGGAATCCTTTTTTCTCTATCCTCTAAGCTTAGAATTTTTATTAAGCTTTTCCTATTTGGGCGTGATATCCTCCTATTAATGTATACACGTCATCTTCTATTAACAGGAGGGCTTGACCAACCTATACAGCGGCCATATATTGAAAGAGATTGGCGATTTGGACATTATGAGATGGAAGGTCTCCAGGACCCATTAAGCCGCCTGTCAAGATGCTTTCTTCGACCATTTTCGATCAAAAGTAAAAGAAAAGATTGGAAGGATGACACTGAATTGATTCTCCAGCCTCTAACATAAAGCTTCTGATTGCTTATTCAATAGACTCGTGTACACACGCTTCCTCTTATAAATCTGCTAATTTACATGCTCCAGCACATTTATGGCAGTTTGTAAATCAACTCAGAACAACACCTTATTAGGCCTTATTAGAGTATTGTTTTAACAAAGAGTTATACTCTTTAAGTGCATAGATAGGCGTTTCATTGCCTTGCATGTTTTGTCCGAGATCCTGCCAGTTAAATTGTCAGTTTAGTGAGCTTCCAATTCTCTCATTAACGTTCTTCCTTGCGAAAGATTTTGAGTTTAGTTTTGGAGTGATCGAACAATAGCATCCCTCCCCTTTGCGAAATTTGTTAAAGCCTCGAACAGATGGTAGACTTCTAGATTGGACCAAACACAACGTTTCCAAATTGTTCTCGACCTCTGACAAGCCATTTCTTATTTACTCGTTCTTCTAGCAGTGTCCATAACTAATGACAGTTGTGAAAAATGCTTATGCTCTCCTTCTGATGAATAACGTTGACTTTTCCAGATGCTGCAATGAATAACATGGCTCGAACTTCCCGAGGGCTACTTTTGTAATTGGAAGTTCAGTCTAGACTCTTGACTGTTTTCGTAGGTAGATGAGATATCGCAAATTCCTGAATAAGAGTATTATTGCGTGAATAAGTACAAAATGTTGCATAGTTCTACGACACTGCTGTGTTTTTAATTCAATTGTAGATGTGTTATCTTATCCCTACCTCTTCTTCCAACTGTTGGGAACACCAATTGTGCTGGATGTATATATGTTGTGCATTGCACTCCTTTTCCACTTTGCTTGCTTTGTGTAAGCTAAGACTTCCATGTATGGATAATTATCGATGCATTATAAAGTCATCAGTGTCTTTCTTATATAATAATATAAAAAATCTCATTTACAGGAGAAGATTTCTTGATGTATTATTAGAATCTGTGCTAGTTTTAAATTTTTAAAAAATTCATTTTAAAAATGTATTAAAAAATAATATAAATTACATCTTATTAACTCATTTAATAATATAATTATATTTGTATTTGGAATACAAATCACGCTTTCACCTAACATTGTATCAGTATATATCATCTGACTCTGTTTGGAGTTTACTCGACAAAAATCCGAATCAGTCCCAGCAGGGACACTTGTAGCTAGTGGAAAGAGGACCATCACGGCTGTTGAAAAAGTTAAAGGATTGCAAATAATTGATCGCACCCATCTGAATTTCTGATGCACATGTTGGACTCTCTCTCTCTCTCTCTCTCTCTCTCTCTACGCCCTCGCATAAGAGTGGTCAAATACTCGCCGCACTTCATATATATGATGTGAAAATGTTTAGAGGATAACTAAAAGGGATCTCCATGGCTTTAATTGATAGACCTTTCCTATCTCTCTTGTGGATATATTTATTTCTTGGTTCCTTAGTTATTCCTTGCATTAAAGCATTAGAAACAAACCCTGAAACTCAGGAATCTGATAGAGTAATTAATTTGCCGGGCCAACCTTCTAACCCGTCAATCTCACAGTTCTCAGGTTATGTCACCGTCAATAAAGAACATGGGAGAGCCCTTTTTTACTGGTTCTTTGAAGCTCAATCTGAAACATCCAAGAAGCCTCTCCTTCTGTGGCTAAATGGAGGTACTGTCACATTTTATTTATTTTTAATAATTCCAATTCAACATGTTTATATAAACGCAATTTAGATACTATACCTTTGATATCCTCGTTTATGTAATTCAAATTGCTTGTGTTTTTGAAGGGCCCGGCTGTTCATCTATTGGATATGGTGCTGCTTCAGAGTTTGGTCCACTAAGAGTTTCTAAAGATGGCGCTGGCGTTTACTTCAACGAATATGCTTGGAGTAAAGGTCCTTTCTGCATGTACTTCTATTACTTCACTTAGTTTTCTTTAATTGCCCATATAAAAATCTGAATGCATTGGTGGATTTGGGAGGTTCCATGCTAGAAAAGATGATCAAGGCTGACTTTTTGAAACGCTCTCCTTGCAGAAGCAAATATACTATTTCTTGAATCCCCAGTTGGAGTTGGGTTCTCTTACACCAACACCTCATCTGATCTCACCTTATTAGATGATAATTTTGTGGGTGAGGCATCTTTCTTGAAAGTGAAACTCTTATAATTTTTTTATGTTTATCTGTAATTGATGGTAATTGGTCTTTTCACCAGCTGAGGATGCCTATACTTTCTTGGTGAAATGGTTGCAAAGATTTCCCCAATACAAAAGCCGTGATTTCTTCATTTCAGGAGAGAGTTATGCTGGTGAGATTGCCTAGTCAACTAACCCCCCTTCTCCGGGTTCTCCCCCCTCTCTCTAACGTTCATTCTTGGTATCTGCAGGCCACTATGTGCCTCAGCTGGCAGAGCTTGTCTATGATAGAAACAAGGATAAAACTAAATATCCACTGATCAATCTGAAGGGTTTTATTGTAAGAGCTTAGGCCCAATATCAGTACTTTGATCCATAGCTGCATCAAGTTAATTTATAAGATTTTTCATGTATAAATTTACCACGACCACTATTCGATTCAAGGAATTCATGAACTTTGTCCGTGCAACCCCTGTGCAGGTAGGAAATCCAGAAACCAATGACTACTATGATTACAAAGGCTTGCTAGAATATGCGTGGAGCCATGCTGTAATATCAGACCAGATCTATGACAAGGCCAAACAAGTATGTGATTTCACAGTTTCCAACTGGTCTAGTGACTGCAATGACGCCATGAACTTAGTGTTCGAGAAATACAACGAAATTGATATCTACAATATATATGCCCCTACATGTCTTATTAACACTACATCTTCATCTATTGGTAGCAATGATTCACTCACCAAGGTAATAATGTCATCTCCATTGAATTTGAAAAGAAAAGTTCCATTCCATACGTTGAAAAAAGGGTAGATTAAGAATGTAAGTGGGTGCTACAGGTGAACAATTACATGATAAGAAGGCTTAGAATCCCTGGAGGTTACGACCCATGTTATTCAACATACACTGAGGAGTATTTTAACAGGGCTGATGTTCAATCATCCCTTCATGCAAAAATTAGTGGAAATTCTAGAGGGAAATGGAGGGTCTGCAAGTAAGTAAACTTGTCACACACCAGATATCTGTTCATTGATAAACATTTTTCTTTGTAGTGCAATCTTATATATGGTATATTTCTAATGGAACACTTATTTTCTTTCCAGCGCTCTCATTCTGTACAAATACAATTTTACTGTGTTCTCTGTCCTCCCAATCTACACCAAGCTCATCAAGGGCGGTCTCAAGATCTGGATATACAGGTAAAGTACCTGAGTTTCAGTGTGTAAATTTTTTTTAGTACTTCCTGCCTGGCGCTCCATGCATGTTGCTGTGATCTTATCTCCAGTAGTACAAGTCTAGAGCCACTCTGTAACGTTCCTTGAGGATGGATAGACCTGTTAGAATGGCAGTATATGATTCCAAAAACTGACCAATAATATAATACCGGGACCATTAATAAAGCAAGCAAAGACAAAAGCATGGTTCGACTTTCAGACTGGAAGGAGGGGTCACGTGTTGCAACTTGCAAATTATTCACATTTCACACACACCCAGCGAGCCCGTGATGACCTTTTTCGTGTTTGTGGCTTTGTGCCTTGTTTTTTAGTTGATCAGTGAAACTGAGACGGACTAATTTGGATTTGGGTTTGGGTTTGGTGTTTTGTTTGGAACAGTGGGGACGCAGATGGCAGAGTACCCGTTATTGGGTCACGATATTGTATTGAAGCTCTTGGACTGCCTCTCAAATCTGCCTGGCGTTCTTGGTTTCACAACCATCAGGTTCTTTTTGCCTTGTCATCGTTTCCTTGCTTCTTTCCTTCAATCAAGTGCTATAATATTATCCTACTTTATTTTATCGAAAGGTTCTTTCAAAAACCTGGAAAAAAAAGAAAAGAAAGAAGAAGAGATTTATTAGCGGAACCCACTACTTTAATGCGCTAACTGGACTGAATTATGCGGTTTGGACTTTGGACCTTTAACCTGAGGTGTAGATGGGCTGAACGAGCCTATCTCATAGTGCTCGGTTAAGTCCATAATCTGCCCCAGTTTTACGAGTAGAAATGAGGCTGGAACTTTTGTAATGATAGAGCTAAATCAACCATATCTAATGGCCCGATCAGATTTCCAGAAAATGGTAGACCGTTAGATGAGCATACCGTGCTGTGAGTTCCAAATGAGACCCAATTGTCCACCAATTCGGTAAATATGATTACTCCACCAAATAAGCAAATAAACTGGACTCTGCGTAGGAGAAAACAGAAGTGATTTCTTAAAAGAGTTGGAGATTGATGTTTTCAAGATTACTGCCGTGCACATAAGACTTGATTTTCCAAGTCGAGGAACAGGTTGTTAACGCTGACATGGTTTCATCGCCATCGTGTGTGTGTGTGTGTGTGTGTGTGTGTATTGCAGGTTGGAGGAAGGATAGTGGAGTACGAGGGATTGACATTTGTGACTGTGAGAGGGGCAGGTCACTTGGTTCCTCTCAACAAGCCCGGCGAGGCTCTCTCGCTTATCCACTCTTTCCTGTCCGGTGAACCTCTCCCTACACGTAAATAGTTCTTCATTCTATTCAATGGCTCAAAGTGTAAGGCCATCACCATTTCTTTGCCCCATCCACTTAATTTCTGTCCATAACACTATTTTCCCATCGCCATGAATGTCTATCAGAACTATTTATAAAGGGGGGGAAAGTGTCCCTCTCGGACTTTCTTATACTTTTTGGGGTTCTCTTAAAAAGGGAGTTGAAAAGGTCTTTTTTGGAGCCCACGAAGTTCGAAGTTATAAAGTGGGATCGTTGAATTTTGAATCTTGTTTAGCACACATGTCTTTTTTATGGTTTTTTAAAATATTATAATTATAGTTACTTCGAGTTATAGATATTAAGTATTTTCTTATTCTACAATAAAAATTCATTTCTTTCGTAAAAATTATTTAATTATTCGGTGACTATTTAATAAGATCTATCAAATGGGGGGTATGATTAAAAAAAATTAGAAGAACAAAAGTATTATTTATTTTGAAAAATATCATCTTGAAATATGATTAGTAATGTTTTAAGTGAACGTACCCTTTTTAATTACACGATAATGACTCCAATTTATATAAGGATTCTGGCTCGCATACGACCAACGCATAGTCGCAGCTATTTAACCGTTGCTTTCACCATTAGCTACAAGTCTACACAAAAAACCACATCCAAATGGCGATTGCTCCTCTTTATTTTTTATTTTTTATTTTTTATTTTATCGGGAATTACTATGATAAAACATAATATTATGATGCGCAATAAAATAGTTTAAGAGACTGGTAGAATGATTACGCTTTACAGAGTTTTGTTTTTCGTTTCAAACTTCCAAACTAATACTAAAAATATCATATAAAAAATATTTACGGTAATTGTTTAATATTGTTATGTAAGATGTTTTTAAAATAAAAATATATTAAAATGATACTTTTTATGTTTTTTTTATATTTTATATTAACAAATTAAAATAATAAAAAATACATAAAAAATATTAATTTAATTTTTTTATATAAAAAACACTTTAAAATACAAAAATTATATCATAATCAATCCAACCAACACTGTGATCAGCGGCGAGAATAGAATTTCAAGCAATGTTTTCGTGAATTATTAGCTTTCTTTGTTCCTGACTTTTCGTGGCAAGCAATCCAGTAATAACTATGATAAATAAAAAATTAGTTTTTTATAGCACTGTAATTTTATTTTATTTTTGATAAATTAGCACAATTCAAAACGTGAATGGATAAATAATATAGGCCTATGGATTGTGTTGTCGAGCACAACACAACGCAGAATTTTTTTTAATATATAATTTGTATATTTTCTTAAGATTGTTATTAATAACACATCCTTAAAAATAAAATAAAAAATTATGAATGCAGCACTATTGAAAACAACAAAACCTTTATAAAATGGATATTCAATCTTATGATTTTTTATATATTTAAAATACCAAACACGTTACGAGTAAGTTATATAATCGAGATATGATTTAAAATTAAATCAAAATTTAATTTAAAAAAGCTCATCAAATCATGATTGATCCGGTTTAACTTAGTTAATCATAATAAATCAATTGTGATATATATAATAAAATTAAAACAACTCACTTTAGTCTTTTATCAAAACTAATAGAATGATTCAATCTTATGATTTTTTATATATTTAAAATACTAAATACGTTAGGAGTAAGTTATATAATCGAGATATAATTTAAAATTAAATTAAAATTTAATTTAAAAAACCTCGTCAAATCATGATTGATCCGGTATAACTTAATTAATCATGATAAATCAATTGTGATATATATAATAAAATTAAAACAGCTCACTTTATTCTTTTATCAAAACTAACCGAATTATTCAAGTTACTAAATTATGGAGTCAATCCATTTACTTTTTTTTTTCAATAAAAAACTAAAGAAATGTTATTTTAATTTTTTTATATTTTACAGTTGACTTTTCAAGCTTGGATTTTAAATCACGAGGTCTATTTTCATCGTTATTTAGTTTTCGAAATATATAAAAAAATATGAATTGACAAATGAATGTCCAAAAAATGCACCAGAAAAGGACAGGCTTTAACTCTCTGTATATATATATATATATATATTTAAAAAAAAAAAAAAAAACAACCGGCCAAGTCTCTAACCCTCCGCCGGTACCTTTCTATCAACTTCGTACTGACGAGACTTGAGAGAAATGCTACTCCTACCAGTATTTATTTCATTTAATAATGGTAAGCTCATAATTAAGAATGAGTTAATGCATGTTTCTAATTCGTCTAAAAATCCCTTGTAGCGTAATTAACCTCTAACTCCAGTTATCAAGTTTGTTCTCCACTACTTCCTACAATATTCTTTTTTTTTTTAAGAAAAAAAAAGATAAGTCAAACTAAACTACGAGTGCTCTGGTCAACAACTCTTATATACAAAAGGACCTTTTGGTTTTCACAATTTTAATTATAGAGTATTTCGCTAACTTATTTTTAATATGTAATTCAAGTATTAAGATAATATTCCTTTTTAAACCGAGTTTTAGATATGTTATTCATATACGAGAAATTTCCTTGTCCCTTCTGTTTTATGACTGCCACTGGTATTCTGGAAAAAAATAAACCATGGAAACATCATCGTACAACCTCACCTTTATATGTAAAACCTTATTTTATATTGACTTTTAAATGGATTTGAGTGTGTTTTTAAAATATATTTGATATAAAAAAGTATTAAATTAATATTTTTATATATATAATTTTAATATGTTGATATTAAAAATAAAAAAATTATTTTAATATATTTTTAAATAAAAACAATTATAAAAAACACTTTACATTACAATACAAAAACACATTAAATCCGTAAGCAAATAAACAAAATCAAACCTCACAAGAACACAAGAGACTTGAACGTATTTTGCCATCCCTTGTCATCCACAAAGATTACACTGAAAAAAAAAAGTGGGAGTTAAACATCATTCTAAACAAGACATCTTTGTCAACCTCGTATCACACATATAGCTCCCATGATCACCTTCCCTCTCTCTACTTTCTATCTCACAGGGGTTTTTCTTTTTCCCTTAATACTCCAAAATCCACTTTCTAAATCTTAAAATTCCGAACTTTAGCTAATTGAAAACCAAAATGTCACATCTTTCCCATGCCCTTTTTAACAAAGGAGATCGACTTGAGGTCCTTAAAAGAGAAAATGGTCCCAGCACTTCAACTTACTATCCAGCTACAGTTGTTAAATCAAATAAAAATCAAGTCTTTATTGAGTACCAAACCTTGATGGTTGAATCAAATTCAAAAGGTCCAAAACGCCTCAGTGAATTTGTTGATTTGGGGTTTGTAAGGCCAAACCCTTCCAAGAGGAAACAACGAGCCCTTTAAAGTGAACGAGAAAGTTGATGTTTACTGTGATAATGGGTCGCATAAAGGGACTGTTAAGGATATTTTAGAGAATTCGAGGTATGCTGTTGGTTTTGATGGTGAATGTAGCGAAGGTATTGTTTCTGAACAATGTAATTTAAGGCTTCATCGTGAATGGGATGAAGGGTCTTGGATCCCGCCTCTGCTTGATCAGGTTTTTTCAACAATCAGTTTTCTTTTGTTTTTTTGTTTTTTGTGTGCTTGTGTGTTTTGGTTAAAGTTGATTGCTTTTTTCTTGCTTTTTTTTTTTTATATATATAATCGTGAGATGCGTAGGATTGTTTTAAGGTATTTGTTAGTGTTTTTTGAACATGGGTTGTGGTAATGATTTGAAGTGTTGTTACTGTATTTCCGTGATATTTTTTTTGGTGTTTAACACGCACACTCAGTTTGTGATAGCTTGAATTGCAGAGAAATATTTCTGGGATGGGGTGAAATCGAGAAAGATAATGTTGAAGATAAAATGCAGACTGAAAAAACCCGATCCTGTAGGAAAGGCTGGAGATAAAATGCAACAAATATTTAGGGATGGGACATTGGTGGAGGTCAAGAGTGATGAAGAAGGTTACGATGGTTCTTGGTTTGGTGCAATTATTGTTTGGTGCAATACCTGAACCTTGTCACCGAAGATGAAACTGCACCCCTGAGAGAAATAGTGACTGAACAGAATATCAGACCTAATCCACCCGAAGTTCAGGATGTCATCAAATTTAAACTGCATGAAAAGGTTGACGCATGGTTCAATGAGGGGTGGTGGGAGGGTGTGGTCTCTTCAGTGCTGAGTGGGTTTAAGTATATGGTCCATTTCAACTCTACAAATACACTATGGAATTTGAACATGCTAGGTTGAGACCTCATCAAGATTGGATTAATGGAAAATGGATCAAGGTATAACTTTTAAAGGCTTCTATTTGTGGAACTCTGTATGTGTTGTTGCACAGTAAGGGAAAATGGTATGTTGTTTAATAAGAAATTATTCAGTAAATGAGAGTGTGGTCGCTATGTTTTTATGTGTTGCTGCTGCTTTGAATTGGACAAAAATAATATGTGAAATTTTTTGTCGATAATGTGTTATCTATGCAAACTATGACTGAGGAAAAAATCTTATGCTAGATTCAATTCAGAACCAGTAGGTGGATTGTACATAAGTAGGCTTATAAGTGCTAATCTTGGTGAGGCTTGTTAGCTATTAAGTTCCTGAGTTTTTTCTAAGCACTCAAAAATATTTTTAAGCAAGAATGAATGCGTTCCTCAGAAAAGAAGATTCTGGATTCTCCAGTTGTACTTGGATCCAAATTAATGTGATTATGTTTAGATAAATAGAGAATTGGGACAATTCCCTAATTCCCTGAACTGTCAACAGAAAACATGCAGCACGTTCAGCTTGTTCCTTGTAAAACATATTAGTTATAAATTGAGGCCTTTACTTGTTTGCAACGTAAGGTTATGCCATCAAGGTCTCTGTGCAGCCACCTAAAAATGTGAAAGGCTGTAGCATCTCCAAATTTTTGTCCCAAGTTGTATGTGCAGAATAGCTAATCAAATGCAAATGCTTATGTTGCATAAGCATTCATACTACACTAGGATATCAATTGTGCAGTATACTTTACATCTGACTGTAATGTATATGACCAAAGAAACTGTTTTTTCGCATGCATGCATGATTTTATGCTCTGTGTAGAGTACATGTTTAAAAATAATATTGGTAATTGTTGCTATTGTACTCCATGGAAATGGAATGATCGTGTTTTTCTATTTTTTTTTTCTGTTTCCATGGGGGCTCATTATCTTAAATTATGACAATGCAGGAAGAGTCAATTGTGTTGGAGGGTAATGGAAGGACTCCAAAACCCAAGTTCAGCAAGGGAACAAGGGTGGAGGTCAAAAGTGAAGAAGTTGGTTTCCAGGGTTCTTGGTACTCTGCAACCATTGTGGAAGTGATGGAGAATGACAAATTTCTGGTTCAATATCACAACCTTGTAACAGATGATGAAACTGGTTCCCTTAGACATAAGGCCTTCACACCCTCGTATTCAACGTGCCTACGCTTTTGAATTGTCTGAAATAGTTGATGCTTGGTATAATGATGGATGGTGGATGGGCTGTATTGTCAAAGTTCATAATAAACTGAAGTACACAGTGCACTTCAAAACAACAGAGGAATTGGAGTTTGAACTTTGCGAGCTGAGGCCTCATCAAGAATGGATTGATAGAAATTGGTTCACTGTTCCAAAGATATGCAGTTTGTACCTACACTAACGCAAGACCCATACAATGACATGGCTTATGGCATACACAATCCTGCTTCCCACTTTATAAACATGCAAAATCATGTCTTCCACTTGGAATTCTCGCTTGTATATGGCTCCAAACATAACCAACAATACTGTTTGACATCTCCTTTGAGCACTATGGTATTCAACTAACCTTTGATTTAATGCAAGCAAAATAGGTTTCTCATGACTTTCATCAGTTTTTTAATGTAGGAATTGATATAAAATCTCACAGAATAACTGGTTAGGCATCTGTTTTCAGCACACCTGGTTATGGTCTCAACTAAACTTTGATTTATGCTTGCAAAACAGGTTGTGTATGACCTTTATCGGATTCTAAAATCAAGTAGGAATTGATCATAAAATCTCAGGGAAAGCTGGAAGTTAAGGATGTATGAAATGCCTTTGGAATGTACAGGTTTATACTTGAATAGTTTGGATGAACTCTCTGACACATGCCAAGGATATGTTATTTATTCGTTACTCAATTTGCTGTATTTTTCCTCTGCTACGTAGGTGTGTAAAAGATTCCCTTGTTTCACTAACCTAACTATTGCCACAATTGATGCTGTTTGGACCTCCCATTGCCTGATCTGTTTGGTTTTTGCTGCACTTGTCAAATGCCTCCTTTTTCTCTTCTGGTTGCAGAATTGGTGCTTCTGATCCCCGGATTCTGTGGCTGGATTCAGTCCAAAATCGAAATGTCTTCTGCCAGAACATGCTTTTAAGCTTCTATGCAATCACTGCTTCCATCTTGATTGGGGCTTTAATGTATTATAAGGTTAACTGTCATGCACTTTGGATGTTTTGGTCACTGTCCTTAAAGCCCAGTTGCCAGGTAACAATGCCAAGTGCCAACTGTTTTATACTTAAGGAGACTGCACTGACATTGATTATGTAAAATGCTAATGATAGCTATATCTCTGCTTGAACATATTATTACTTAGTTCAACTCTAGGCTGCCATTATATTTGACATGTGTGGCCAAGTTCTGCCAAGTTATTTAAATTCTCTGAATAATTAGTGTCAGCAACCAGCAAGAAAAGTTTTCAATTTTATTTATAATCCTTTTATTTGAAGGCGAGAGTAATTCTGGTAGAAACAAAATAAAAATTTGATGGGTTAATTTTCGATCATATAATTGGCTACTGAGCAAAACAAACCATCTTCGCAATATCTTCTTGTATTAGAGTCCAAAACTAGGTTTTAGGACAAATGAAAGGAATGCAGCCAAGTGTTTATTGCTCCAGGCTTTTTATTTTAGATTTAAGTTCAGCTGATCAAAGTTTAGGGTTTGTCGGTTTATGTAGCCTACAGCAGTACTCTCGGCTGGTATTTGCCAGCCTCAGCTGTCCGTGAGTCGTTAGATCAAATCACGTGATGTTTGCACATAGAAGGAGAAGAGTGCAATGCTGTCTTTAGCATTTCCCTTTCAATGTTGCTGCCTTTGCCCGCCCCCCGAGCCCCCGGGGCTCCAATGTGCAAAACAAAAGGCTTAATGTTTTCTCAACCACCTCGACTCCTGAGTCCTGACATGGCAATGTCATTTTCCAGAATTATCCTTTGGTTACGTGAATGCAGGGAATAGGCAAGAAGCAGCAGCAGAATCAATCAAGCATATTCTTAGGCAACAAACAGGTATAGGTATATTATTATTATCTTTTCTACACAAGCTTTTACTTTGAACCTAAACAATTGGCCCAAGAAAAAATCATTACTATATTAAAAAAATTAAAAAAAAAAATGTCCATAAGCATAAAAGTGAAAACTCCAGAAAATGAAGCACGAGAATCAGAGAGACCAATAAATTAGGTTTTGAATATAATAAATCTTTTCATTTACAGTTTCACCCCCTTTATTTTTCCAATTTTTGCTTCATGAACTTCATTCGCCTCCTCCTCATCTTTAAAAGTGAACGATGATAATGGGAAAGATTTGGAGAATCCTGCCGGAGTCTTGAATGTAATCAACGCAACTGGAATGTCACCGCTTACATAAATTTCACTCAAAGTAATCCAAATCAAGAACTCCTTGGCCTTAACACCAGTCAAATTCCTGATCCTGTTGGGCTCAAAATATGCCGTGACTTCATTGTCATAGCATACGGCTACCTTGTCGAACTTGTGATCTTTTCTCTTGCTGTTGTGCTTGAGCGAAACAAACCCTGTGTCCTTAATGTAGCGGTATTCCTCTATCTCTTCTAATACTGTTATCAGACCACTTGGCAAGCCCTTTTCTGTCAGCAAGGAAATAATCTTCTCTCTGCATGTTTCATCTCCATAACAAACCTCTGCCTTGGCCCTGATATCTTGTGTCACCATAGACATGTCTTTCCTCCTACGATGTCTTGATGTCAAGAGGTTTGCAGTTGGTTCTGGCGCTGACATGGCTGGAGCCAGGGGATGTGTGTAATGATACCTGGGGTTTTCGAGGAAGTTGGAAAATGAATTGGTGTGATGTGGTATTTGTTTCTTGAAGGACGGCGGAGAACGAATGCGCGTGAGTATATGCTGTTTTGGTTTCTCAAGCAATTCAGAAATTTGATTGGTTCGGAGAAAGGAAAGAAAGAAGAAAACGAAAAGAATGAGGATTGGCGTATGGCGTTTGTACAGCCATATAAAGGAGCAAGCTAATCAGGTGCTTATATATAGCACTACAATAATTACGAATAAGGTGAAGCATTTGCTGGACATTAAACTATTAATTAAATTAAACTAATTATTTTAAATTAGAGTAATAAACTAAAAAGCCAAGATGTTTTATTGTAGCGCGATGCTCACCTGAGCATTGTGGATTATTATATTGCTTCACAGTGCTTTGCAATGTTTAGTTATGAATTTATAAGTTGTTTGGAATTAATTTTTTTTATTATAATTGAATTTAATTATAGTGTTTAACTTGAATTCAATTAATAAATAACTTAAATTCATATATTTTGATGAGATAAAATCAATTCATTTTATTTTGTACAGTACCCCCATTACCTTCATTTTATTTCTTTAAATGTTTCTAAAAAAATGAGTAAATGAATATTTTATAAAAGTTAATTTTAACATTTAATTTTTTCTCTTTAGAGTCAAGAGTTGGAGAGGTTAACTTTTAATTTACTTTTATAGTATTTTTAGAGATTAAATTCTATTTGAAATCTAATTTTTAATACTTAAAAGAGTTCCAAACATAAGATTTCATTAAAACCTCCTAATCGAATTCAATTTAGAGAGTTTCAAACATGTTGTTAGAGTTTCTTACACCTTTTATCCTTGTTATTTTTAGTTTTGAAATCTTGGTCCTTAAACTTTGTTTTTCCATCTTTTCTATCCCTGAATGTTGAGATAAAAGAAAGAAAGTGCTGGAAAGGGAGAGGAAGAAAAAAGATTTTGGTTGGCCACATTTCAGGCATAAAAAAATGATGAAAAAATCCAGCGCTTTTGGGTTTTTATTTTCAGTAAATAACCTCAAATTTTATTTTTCTTGCATTTCAGTCATTGTGTGTTAAAATATGAGAGAAAATTGTTGGAAAGGGAAATAAAAGAGAAATTTTTTTTGTCTACTACATTTCAGCCACGATAAAGGCCATTCTAGACGCGGTTGGTTTTGTGTGGAAATTTTTTTTTTATCAAAAGTGGTTTGAGTCTTTAATCATGACCAAAAAAAGTTAATTTTAGTATCAATGGGTTTACCGGAAGAAAAGGGAGTTCAATATAAATGGTTTGAGCCCTTAAACATGACAAAAACAATAAATTGAGACTTGCAAAGTTTGTTTAGATTTGATTTGATTTTGAGATTTTAGATTGACTAGGAAATAGTTTTAAAGTTGAAAATATGGTTATTGAAGATTCTTTGATATTTTTTGATGTTTTTAAGCAAACATATGTTGAAGTTTATGTTTTAGAGTTCAAATAAGTTAAATCTTGATTTCACAATTGACGGAGATGGCTGGAGTTTGTTGTAGTAAACGACACGTCATCTATCTAGCAAAACAAAAACGTCATTTATTTGTGTTTTAAATAATGAATGGCTCTTAAAACACTTATTAAAAATAATTTAATATTTTTAATCAATCTATTATTCAAATTATGTATTTTAAGGTGTTTAAATATTTATATTATTTATTTTATTTTTATTTTAATTATGTTATATTATTATTTACTACTTGATTGAAATTGTCAACATATAATTAATTAAAATATTTTAATTGTAATTTTATAACTTTATAATTCGAGTTTATATTATATATTTTATATTGCGTCTAAAAATGGTGTCATAAAAGTGTGAAGATTTCATCACGACCCATTTCATATGAAAAGACAAAATGCTAAGCTCATATTCGAATATTTTTTCCTAAGATTCCATCCCATGGAAAAATAGATAAGCCGTTCAGTGTATTTAATAGCCATTCACTTTGTAAGGTGCAAAAACTCCATGTACATCTACAAGATCTAACTCTGATGATAAATAAAAAGATTCGTTTTTATAAATTTAATTAATAGAGAAATACTCTGTCGTTTTAACTTAAGAATATGTCTCTTAGTAAAAAAAAACAAATAAATAGCTAGATACTTTCGGTGTATTGCTACTCCATATGCACATAAAAATAGGATCTATGGATATTATCACAGGAGATCTGTTCTTATACAAGTAAATGAACAAATGTATATTTAAGTAAATAAATAAAAGTGCCTAGTAACGTGGTGTGGATATTTTTATAAAAGTAGCATGTTTAGATTGGAAAAAATATAAAATTTAATATTCTTAAAATATTCATGTACACTTTTACTATAAATATATTTAAATAATTTAAACATATCAAATCGCTCATGTGTGTATTGTAAAAATACTTGAAATAATTCCTTTACTAAAACTTTTTTACGGTATTTGATAATGGAGTAGAGATTATTTTTTACAATATTTTTTTAATATTAACATATAAAAATAATTAAAATTCTTGAAAAACACAGAATAAAGAGTGAAAAACGGAACCTGAAAGTGAAACCACTTGATCTTGCACGCAACTGGTTATCACGTCTATTTGGACCCATTATTATAGTAGTGATCAAGGGTCCAGAAATCAAATCTGTTATCAAACTAAACCATAACCGTTAGATAACAGATGAAGCATTTGATGATTCCCTGATTCTCTCCCTTCCCTTTGATCAAGTCTCTCCCTTTCAAGCTCCTATTCAATCTGATCTCAAAACTCTCTAGTTACTAAAAAAGAGAAAGAAAAATCCCATTTTTTTGCTCATTTCTTCATGTTTGAGACTGTAAAATTCCTTTCTTTATCACTCAAATGCATCTTTGACACCAAAAATGGAATCCCAATTAACCCAGATTAGAGAAGGTTGGTTTCTTTTCAATCTGGTAAGCTAATCCTCGATATCCTTTTTGTTATTTTTTCAACTGGGTATCTGGGATTTTATTTTCTTTTTGGAATTGCATTATGAATTCAAGAGATGGGTTTTTACCTGATGAAGTTATTATTCAAGTTCTCGCTAGATTGCCTGTTAAGTCTTTGTTTAGAGCCAAAACTGTATGCAAACTTTGGTACAAATTATCATCAGATAAGTATTTTGTTCAACTATACAATGAAGTAGCAACTAAGAACTCAATGGTATTGGTAGAGGTTTCAGATTCACCAGAGTTGAAATCTAGCTTAATTTGTGCTGATAATTTAAGGGGTGTATCAGAACTTTCACTGGATTTCTTGAAAGATAGGGTGAAAGTCAGGGCCTCATGTAATGGCTTGTTGTGTTGCTCTAGTATCCCTGATAAGGGTGTTTATTATGTTTGTAATCCGATGACCAGAGAGTTCAGGTTGCTTCCCAGGAGTAGGGAGAGGCCTGTGACTAGGTTTTATCCTGATGGTGAGGCTACTCTTGTTGGTTTAGGTTGTAATTTATCAGTGCAGAAGTTTAATGTTGTGTTGGCTGGTTATCATCGGACTTTCGGTCACAGGCCAGATGGGACATTTATATGCATGGTATTTGATTCGGATACAAATAAATGGAGGAAGTTTGTATCTTTTCAAGATGATCGTTTTACACTCATGAATAGGAACCAGGTTGTTTTTGTCCATGGTTCGCTTCATTGGTTAACTAGTGGTTGTTCGTATATACTTTCACTTGATTTGAATTGTGATGTTTGGAGGAAGATTTCGTTGCCAGATGAGGTGATTTACAGGGCGGGGAATAGAGCGCATTTGGTGGAGTTGGATGGGTGCTTGTCTGTGATTCAGATATCAGAAGCATGGATGAAAATTTGGGCGATGAAGGACTATGAGAGTGAACAGTGGCATTTGGAGGATAGGGTGAGCTTGAGATGTATTAGGGGAATGGTACCTGGTATTTTCCCAATAAGCCAGACGAGAGAATATGTTTTCCTGGCAACGTATAAGCAGGTTTTGGTGTATCAGCGGAAGAGTAGAGTGTGGAAAGAGATGTATTCTGTGAAGAACAGTTCTCCACTGCCATTGTGGTTCTCAGCACATGCCTTCCGGACCTCAATCTTCTTGTGTAATTAAAAATGTGGTCTGTATTTGATCAAGTTTATGCGCAGAAATTTATAGGTTCCAGTATTTCCACATTATAATCAGGGTAAATATTCATGTTTTTTATTCGTGAACTATGTGATTTGTTATGGTGTTATCGCTTTGGCTTGGATCTTTTCCTTCATCATGAATAATTAGCAAGGTAAATTTTCTACTTGTTTATATGAACTGAGATGCCTGCGATGTGGCTCTTCTGAGACAATTGATTGCAGCTTTGCACTTGATTATACTTCTTTTGGGCTCTATTTCCCGTGTTGGCAAGCATTTAACCTTTCAGTTCCGTTATTGGATGGCTATCAAAAAAAACCTTTGTTTCTGCGTGTGTTTATGATTAGACTGACATGGGAATTCCTGCTTCTAGAACTGTCTCTCTGCGGGTGGCAAGAGAAATGCCTTTTGTGCATGTATATGAAGTATAGGAAATGGCTTCTCGTAGCTCCACCCGGAACTGCTTAGTATTGACTCTCTACACAACATCTTTCCTTTCTTCTTCTTTCTCAAACTAAAGTTTCGATTCAGAATGCGTTTGGTTTAAGTCTAATCTGAATGCATATCGGAAGTGAGCAAATTTTACTTCACTTTGGCTTTGTGTTCCTAGCAGCCTGCTCTAGTGATTTTCTTTTTTTCTTTTTCTCGATATTCTTGGCGGGGAATTTTCAATCTCGACACTGCAAATCCCGAACCCACGGCTTGGAATCTTTAACCACTGATTGATTGATGCTTTATTGGCTACCTTTCCACCTTTCTGCTAGGGAAGCATGGTTTCAGTTGGAGGAGATTTTAATATTTTATGCCTAGGAGATCTCAGCTGTGGGCATTCCGTATTTTCAGAAGGCTGATACTCCCATTTTCAGAAGACTGATAAAAATTATCACTAGGAGAAGGCAGGGTGCAATTACCTTACTCCTGGCTAGCCGTGTGACTTGTGACCTTCTCTGCATTGGCGCATGCATTATACGGATCCATGGCAGTTGACTGGAGGATAGGCGGGCTTGGTAGAAAGCCGAAATGGAGTTTGGTAAGGTCTCTTTTGTCAAATTGGGAGAGCGTTTGTTGAAATCCTTTCCCTTTTTCTTAAGAAAAGTTTGTTGAGATCTATCATCAACGCTGAGGCAATTTTTATTATGGTCATTGCGATGAGGTTGGGAGGCATAATTGATCAACCAGCTTCAAGGAGAAAAGTAAAATTATACGAAACATAAAAAAAAAAATTATTTTCTATTGACACGTAAACTAGTTTAAAGATATTTTTATTATTAAATAAAAAAATAATGCAGTAACTCTCAAGATGGTGGTTTAAAGTAGCTAGCAAGCTTGTTCCCATCTTGTTATTTTGAGTCTGAGTGAAAAATAAAGAGTGAAAAAAAAATCTCAATGGAATTAATTTCCAGACCTGTACACGGAAAAGGAAAGGAGTGAAGGCATGTGGAGAGGCACGCCCCACGTGTGGTCGGTCCTGTATCAAACTCTACACATATCTGATAGCCTCGTGGAAAGAGGCCTTTTGTTGCCAGATAAATGAGAGAGAGAGAGGGTGTGTGGATACTTTGTCTTATTCATAAAAGAATATTTGTTTTTGTATTTTAAAAATATATTTAATTTTTTTTATTTGTTTTAAATTTTTTTGAAATATTTTCATATCATTTTAATTTTTTAATATTAAAAATAAATTTTAAAAAATTAAAAAAATATTTTTTTAATCTATTTTTTAAAATAATAAATACTTCAAAAAACAACTATACAGGTAATAAAGCCCTGCCATCTCCTCTCCTGTGTCCTTAAACAATATAATCAACGTGGGTTTTTTTTCAAAAAAGAAATTCACAGTCAATCAAATAAATTAAGTGTATTTGTTTTCCATTTAAAAAAATATTTTTAAATATTTTTAATTTTTTCAAAAACTTTTTTTTATAATTCTGAATCAAATATCAAGATTAAATTTTAAAAAAATTAAAAAAAAACATTATTTTAATAAATTAAAAAAATAAAAACATTTTAAAAAACAATTCCAATTCCAATACACTGCGGATAAAATGGCATTCCTGTGATATGCTGCTGCTGCTCATTACAATATTTGTCTTTTCCTTCTCTCGTTAGCGCCATGTGTGCTTGGCAACAGGACAACGCAAAAGATCCACTGCCTCTGAGCTCCTTAAAATCTACTTCTACTGTATTTGTCAACCGAAGTAGAACTGTTTTGAAGTCTCCAATCTATGGGCTCAGGTTCACAACCTCCTCCTCCTTTCTATCTTAAAACTACTGACCACTTTTCTTTTTTTTAATATTTAACTTGTATCATATTTATTTGTGTATTTTAAAAATATTTTTAAAAAAATAAAAAAAATTTATTTTATTTTCTTTAAAATTAATATTTTTTTAGTGTTTTCAAATCATTTTGATGTGCTGATGTCAAAAATAATTTTTAAAAAATAAAAAAAATATTATTTTGATACATTTCCGAATAAAAAACACTTTAAAAAACAACCACAACCACATTTTCGAGTAAAAATCACTTTAAAAATCTACTTTGTTACTGTTTCGGCTTCTCACAACTGTTAATTGAACAGAGCATAAAACTGCAGAAAGGTATTGTTGTTTTTATACATGGAGATAAATTTTTGACCGATTTGGGATTTTGGTTTGCACATATAAGGACCATAATCAAGCCGAAAACATTAGGTTTAAATACCCAGCACTCCGATTATGCTGAAGTATATATTTAATTCAGATTTAATATCAATGAACTTCATCATATTATAACAATGAACAACCAAATCAGATCAAATCCCATACTCAAATCATATCATACTAAGTACTGGTTTTTAATCTGATTTTTCAGCATCCATGGCTCTCATTATACTCCACACGTTAAAAGCAAAACGAAAGATTTCGCCTCGATTGGGTAGGAGACAACGTCCAGACACCAATTAATGCCCACTAACCTTGGACTGGACCAGCTTAATGCAAAGAGTGATTAAATGTTTGCTGTATTGTATTGTATGGTAACCTCGTAAGAACCCGTGATAGTTTTTGTTTTTTATTCAATTATTAAAAAAAAGTAACTTTTTACATCAAATTTATATATAATTGTATTTTAAATATTGATTCTATAAAAACTAAAATAATATATTTTTATTAATAAAAAATTGTTTTTTATTTATTTTATATGCAAAAATTTAATAAAACACATATTTTTAAAAATACTTTTTAAAAATCACAATTAAAAATATTTTCTATTAATCCTACTCTTTTCAACTACAGCCACAAAAACTATCTATAAAAATACCAAACCCATGCTAGCCCTACTACAAACCCAAAACATCCGCACCTCGGGAGTTTAACAGTGTATTTTCAATCGTGTTTTAACTTGATCCTTGTACTAGTTTGTTTTCCTAATTCATCCCTTAATTAAAACTAGCAATTCAATATTTCCGTTGACTAGCGTAAAAAAATTAATAAAGTATGTTGATGATATTTAAGAAATAAAAGACTGAACTATTTTGGTTTTGGGCAGTTAAGCAGGAGATGATTGTAAAACTAAAGGATCAAATTAATAAATTATGGTAATATAGGGACCAAACAACACCATTGACCCCATCAATGGATGAAGATGACGATACTTATGAGAAAAAACAGCTCCGTTATGTTTCATTCACAAAATCTAACAATATCATTACTGCACACACAAACAGAAACAGCCTTATTTCCTCTATTTGTTTTTCAATCAGAAGAAGTCAAGCTAAGAAAATAAATAACGAACTGGTTTTCTTAGTTTTATTTTCATCAAATGCTCATATACTTCTCAGTTTTAGGGCTTTTTTCTCACTAACAAACTATATTTTGTCTTCTGGGTCCGACTTTTCTCTCTCTTTGTAAGCTGTGGACTTGAGGGTTTGCTGCTAAAGGTACGCCTTTTACTACTGATCGGATCATCTTTTTGTCGTGTTATTTTTAAAGCTCTCATTTTTCTTAACATCGTTAAGGATAGTAGGCTACTGGGTTTCTTGCTTTTGTTAAATTTGTGGGCTTGGCTCTCTAGTGGGTGTTCATTTTTTTCCCTTGATTTTCAGTTGAAGTCACCAAATTTGTTTGTTCTTTGAATTCTAGGTTTCTTTTTTTTTTCTTCTTTAAGTTTTTGATGATGTTTGCATCTGAAATTCTTGGAATGTTTTTTTTTGGCTTGATTTCAATCTCCCACATGCGGGGCGTGTTACCATTTCTGTCATTAGATCTCATTTTGTTGGTGATAGTAGCCTGTGTGCAAGGTTAATGTTATTGCTAGTTTTCTTATTAAGCTCAAAGGGTTTTTTGTTGCTTGTTGTGGTTCTGTTTCCCTGTTTCTAAAGTCGATTGGGGTTTCCTTTCATGCAACACAAATCTACAACCACATTCACCTGTTTGAGCAAAATTCCCATTGTATTTTGGGGGAGAACTTTTAGAAAGTAGAAAATTTGGACTTGCAAAGATAAAAGATTCTTTTGCATGTGCTTTTTATTGATGTATAAATATTTTAAGTGTTGAGATATTTTGTGATGCTGTTTGGATTTTGCATCATCTAATTTTTTGGTGTTGAGAGAAGCTTTTGTTGCCTTTTCTTGTATTAAGCAATGCATAAAAAGTTCGCAGACTTAACTTTTCATGTTCCTTGGTGACAGGATATGGTTTTCATGTGTGAGGAATCTTGAATTTTATGCACCTTTCTCTCTAACAAGTGCTTCGTAAATAAACTACCATGGCTCGGAAAGGTAATCAGCATAGGAATGGGGTAGACCGCCATTCATCAAATCACAAGAAAAATGTTTCAGATTCAGATAATAATGGACGTGGAAAAGGAAGTGAAATGAAGGTTTACCCTGGAGAGGAACTCCCCAATGGCAACCAGCCAAGTAATCCTACAGATAGAGCGAGGAAAACAGCCCATGCTGAGGGTGAGGACAATCTTATGAAAAACTCTGGAGATTTTCAGAGAAAAGAGAATCAAGAGATACATGAAGTGCTGGATGTTGAGGAGCCCGCCTCTTCTATGACCAATTCAATGGACTGTGGCAGTCCTTCGGTGGAAACTCCTGGTGTAACACAAGACAATGGAAAATTACCTGGCAGTGAAAGTGGCCCAGAGCATGCAAAAAGTGGACTGGGTCACTTGTTGAATGGTCTGCATCTGAAAAATATGATGGAAAATATGGATATGGTGGTTGGAAACTTGAGGGCATCAGCTTTGTCCATGTTGAAGGTGGCAAGTGAGTGGCTGGGGAGGCAGGAGCAACCTTTTGTTTCTCTAAAAACCAATATATATGCTTCTCGTGATTATGTTAAAATGAAGGTTGCAAAAGCATATCCTGTTGTTTTAAAATGGCTCTTGCAATTTGGGAACATTGTGCTTCTTTTGTCAATGGTATGGCTGGACTGTACTCTCAGAGGCATGGATTCCTTTTTACGGCTGGGGACAACATCCTTTTTTTCAGTCATTTGGTGTAGTATTCTGTCAGTTATTGCAATGGTTGGAATATCCAAAATTCTTATCATCCTGGTAAGCTTGGTTTATGCTTTCATCTAGACACTTGTTAGAATCCTTCCTGTGCATCTTTATACCTATTCCTTTTAAAACCAAACCAGTCAATTGCTGTTAAATTTGCTAAGTTGTTAGTTTCTTTCTGTTATATTTTTAAAAGCCTTAAATTCTTAGTCTATTGTCATATTCTCTTTGTAATGTTGTAATTGTATGGAATTTTGCATCACTTTGTTGCTGAATGTTGCATTGTTGCACTTCCCTGCTACCTCCTCAAGGTGATTTCCATTGTCATTTTTTTTCAGTTTAACTGTCATTTATATGCATGGTTGTGATCTGTTTCAAATGTTGAATTACTCAGGCCATAGCTGCATTTGTGGGGGTTTTCATAGGTCTCATCCTTGGACTTTTGATAGTTGCCATTTCTGGACTGGTTTTCCTGTGGTTTTATGGAAGCTTCTGGACAACAGTATTTGTTATTATCATCAGTGGTAATTCCTTTTCCCCTTTGTTGACATTTAGCACCTCATTGTCTGGATATATTTGTCAAAGCATATTGAGTTTTATTTCCATTATCATCCAGGCTTGGCATTCATGTTCAGCCAGGAACGTCTCACACTTTTGATCATCACTATATATTCCACATACTGTGTGTGGTCATATGCTGGATGGCTTGGTTTACTTTTGGCTTTGAATCTATCATTTATCTCAAGTGATATTCTGATATACATCCTAAAGAATAACATCAACCGACAGAGAAGATCTGGTAGAACCTCTGAACATTCTGCAGGAATGGAAGGTCGTCCAGGCTTCTTCAACGAGGACTCCTTTCATGCTTCATCCTTTGAGACTGGCCCGGGTTTTTCAGCAGATCGTAGCCCGGGAGTACCTTCAACCAGTGGGGCTGATTCCGAGTTGACCTCCGAAGAGGAAGTTGTTCGGTTATTGAACTGTACCGATCACTACTCTGCATTGGGTTTGTCCCGATACGAAAACATGGATGTTTCTGTTTTGAAGAGAGAGTATAGGAAGAAGGTAATGCCATTATTTGTCAGTTCACACACTTCATAATAACTATTATGCCATTCTGTTGCAAGTTTTAAAACCTTAACTATATGTATAGTCAGTGAATAAACATCCATGTTTTGTCACTCTGTAATGACTGGATAGATACGTTTCTTCAGCTGGTCACCCTTTAATTAGCACCAAATTAGATTTTCCTTTATGGAGTTTAAAGACAGACCCTGTAAACATGCATGATAACTTCTTGTAATCAAATGAAAAGAGAAAACTGAAAATTGCTTGTATATATCACTTCAGACCTTTTGAATTGGTTATCAGGCCATGCTGGTTCATCCTGACAAGAACATGGGCAATGAGAAGGCTGCAGAAGCTTTTAAGAAACTTCAAAATGCATACGAGGTAAATTTGTTTGCTTGGCCTGGTTTATTGCATGAAATAAAAGCACTTAGCATTGGATTCATAATCTGACTATATTGTTCTTATAATGTCTTTTTTAGGTGTTACTTGATTCCTTGAAGCGAAAAGCATATGATGATGAATTGAGAAGGGAAGACTTGCTGAACTATTTCCGTAGTTTCCAAAGCACTTCACAAAAGGTTTGCATACATAATTTCTGTTCTTTTTGTTTTGTGCCACTCTTGATAGCTGACCTTGAATTATTCTCCTATGCATCCACTTTGTATTGGTACCGGCTCAGTGGTTTATTTCTCTGCCTACTTCATTTTTTTTGTAGCTTGTTTTGCTTCAAAGCATTGCTGTGTGTTTGAAAAGTCAAAAATCACATCTTTTTTATTTGGACTTGTGTAACTTTCGGCCATTGGTCATTCCACAAATGTAACTGGAAGGGAATAAATCTAGTCCATGGTTTTGGAGTTCTCATTGATTGTGAAACCTATGTTGAAAAGAGTGACATATGACACCTTTGGCGAAACCGTCACTCATCTGGCATTTCGTTGTTCCGTATTTGCTCCCATAAGCACATTGAACTGTCTGAAATGTTTTAGAGCATTATATTCTCATATGCTCAGTCCTATGTATTGCAAGGAAGCAATATCTAGATAATCTCTATGCAGCCCTTCACTTGGTCTTGGGCAATAATTTCCTTCTCTGAATTATGCCAATCCGTTCAAATAACCTAGGCTGATAATGTGATTGATTGACCAGAATGGAGAGCATGGTCTTTTTGCCTCTGGGTTTGCACGTTCAGAGGTTGATGGTGACGACCCTTTTGGAGAATCAAGGAGAATAGCTTGCAAAAGGTGTGGCAACTTTCATCTTTGGATACATACCAAGAAATCAAAATTGCAAGCAAGATGGTGCCAGGTTTTTTATATCCCCCCCGAACATTTCTTTTCTTGATTCTCATTTGTTTACAAAAGTTAGTATTCAGCTGATTACCATAGTTCCAGACTTGCTCCTTCCAAATGGGATGGTGGTGTTTTTTTTTTAAATTTTGGGCGTTTTACTTTGAAGGACTGCCAAGATTTTCATCAAGCAAAAGATGGAGATGGATGGGTTGAGCAATCTTCACAACCCTTCCTTTTTGGATTACTGCAGAAGGTATGTGCAATTGGTCAGAATTTTGTTTGTGGAAAAGGACAATAGAAAATTCTCTTGTATGTGATATATATAGAAATGATCATTTTGTTCAGTATATTGGAGTATGATCTGGCTTTCTCACATAAAATTATTTTCAACAGGTTGATGTTCCCACTGCATATGTTTGTGCAGATAGCAAGATATATGATGCCACTGACTGGTATATTTGTCAGGTAAATCAATTTCCTATTGGTATCTGAAAGTTTTGAACATGTCTTGAAGACAATTTCTCCTGATATCTTGAACATACTCCTAGTGAGGTTATCTGACAAGGAAATATAAAACAATTTAGGAAAAATTAGTGATCAGGGATGACTGAAGGGTTGCTGGTGTCTGTTGACTTTATTTAGATGCTATTCAACGAATCCAATGGAGCAAGTAACATCAAGTTAATTGGAATGGCATAGTAGAATAGGAGAGAATAATTTAGCAGGCATTTGCAACTGCTTGCCCCCCTTCACTAATTTCTTGGTGGTGTGACTGAGTTATACTATCAACTTGCAGTGATGTGTTTGTTAAACTGTTTGATATTGTTTCTTCAAATGCCATTTCCACGATCATGAGATTATTTGAATTCAATTTAAAGTTATTTTATGGCAAAATAAACAAGTGGCATTACTTTTAACGCAAAATGCTTGTATATCCTCTCACATAGGGACTGGGATTGAATGTGCATGATGTTGAATTTGGTGCAGGGAATGAGATGCCCAGCCAACAGTCACAAGCCAAGTTTTCATGTAAACACCAGTGTGACCTCCAAACACAATACCGGCAAAGGACCAAGTTCAGGACAAAGAAGTGGTCGGATGCCAGCCCCCAATGTGGAGGAAACCATGACAGAAGAAGAATTCTTTGAGTGGTTACAGAATGCAGTGCAAGCAGGCGTGTTCAACAACCACAGTGCTGGTACCTCTACTGAGAGCCCATCAGCCAAGGCTGGAAATGGTAAGAGCAGTGGAGGTGGCAGTAGTGGTGGCAATAAAAGGAAGAAAAAAGGGAAGAAGCAGTGGTGAAAGTTAGATATTCTTACATCCATGATACCTCAAGTCTTGTAAGCATTTTGTGACCCTATAAAGAGGGCTAATAGGCTTCATCTTCAAGAGAGGTCTGTGATCTTTACTAATTTGAATGAAGGCCTGGGGAAAAGGTTTCAAGTCCATTGAGTTGGATGCTGCATGAGTAAAAATGGTCCATTGAGTTGGATACTGCATGAGTATAAATGGTCTTAAGCCTGCATCAAATTTCGTATATTGCTGCGATGTTTGTTTACCTTGGGTTTTCTCTCTGTTGGAAATCAGATGAGGATCACATCAAACAAATAGATTGCCAGCAAGAATGGCAGTGACACTCAACACAGCTTTTACTACCACTTTACAAGGCTTCAGCTATATGCTCAAGTATTTGTTCGAGTAAACAGGCAGGCTCCAGCGGACGTTGTTGGCGAGTTAATTAAGGGGATAGATAAAGAAAATGTATTTTCAAAATAAAGGAAAAGGAAAAAGAAAAGGTTTAAATTAGAACAAATCATATGAAAATTATTAACTAACAATTGAAAAAAGTTTATGTTGATTCGTACTTCCGTGCTAATCTATGCCGATTATCTCTGATTTTTTTTTCTTTTCTGATAAGAATGCGTCGGATTAAAGTACTTAACGTTAATACACACGCACTAACTTTTTTCTTGCCGAAATTTTAAGAGTTTTTAGCGTATTCCATACAAAATTGTGATGCATTTACTAATTTTAAATATTTTATTAATATGATTGTTTTTTAAAATATTTTTTATATTAAAATATTTATTTTTAAAAATTATTTTTAAAATAAATGTATCAAAACATCCAAAAACATAAAAAAAAATTTAACTTTTAATAAAATAAAATAAAAATTAAAAAAACATAAATTAAAACATATTTCCAAACAAGCTCTCACGGCACATTACACCCCCAAAAGGGAACCTTACGAGTGTGTTGGTATTGCGGTAGCTGTTGTGGTTGTGGTTTGAAAAAAGTTGTTTTATAAAAAGTACTTTTAGTTAAGGTTGGTTTGAAAAAATAGGTGTTTGGTTAAAACTGTGGTTGAAATTGAGGTTGAAGGAAAAGTAGTTTTAATGTGTTTGGTTAAAAAAATACTTTTCAAATTGAGGTTATAAAATAATATATATATATGGATGATTTTTAATTTAAATATTATATATTTAATCACTGTTATTACTTCATGAAATAAATAATATTGATATCAAATATTTTTTATTATTCCATTAAACTATGTGCAATGTCATCACATACGAAATAAATCTATCAAATAAGGATTATATTTTCCATGGTTTCTTAAGCGCGCAACAACAAAAACTGAAGTTTTTGTTACGTCATCAAGCGATCTCCTTCTAATTTTTTGAATAAAACACAATTAAAATAAAAATAAAAACTGATTTTTTTT
>Ga0307515_10002683_pt1 | contig 38134 bp, 38 predicted proteins | sample 17_EM_MG_FD_194513 | JGI IMG/M metagenome (GOLD analysis project Ga0307515, IMG submission 194513) | Populus trichocarpa ectomycorrhiza microbial communities from riparian zone in the Pacific Northwest, United States - 17_EM | ecosystem: Host-associated > Plants > Roots > Unclassified | place... | reverse complement strand
TACAGAGACTGGAGAGCAGGAGAAAGACTCGAGATATATACAAGGTAGTTGGGTGCCTTATGCCCTACCGGCTATGTGCCTTGACATCAGCTCAGCTGAAGCTCAGCTCGGTCAGGTTCATGCAACAAGTTACGCTCGCATTTTTCTTCCTACTCAGCAGACACAACGAAGGCCTCCACACCAGATGGGTTTGAAGGGAAATCCCTTCACTGGTATCCGACTCATTGGGCGAATAGTTTAACTACGGAGAGAGTAGGGAGGGTGGAGTGCCCGAAGGGATCGCCTGCGCTTCTCAAGTTTAATTTTTAATCATAGTTTATCACCCATGAACACTTCGATGCTTCTCCGGGACTATACTCTATAAAAAGAAAGTACATAACACCTTGATTAACTGCCATGCCTACCATTTCTAGTCTATTGACGTTACGTGTGAAGCCGAGAAGGAGAAAGAGGGTTCTAAAAGTGTTTCCAAACAACGTGTAACACAGCCAAAGCTGTAGCGACTTGACTTTTTAGAATAGTATCACTGCAAAGACATTGACGATCACCCTAAACAGAAATAAACATCTGAAATTTAATTGTATAGGCAGAAATGTCTCAAGAGATAACACAACTGATATGCCAAAGAGAGCTCAGCTAGCCAGTATATATAAATGGCGAGTAAGGAAGCAGCGATACAACGCGGTGGTTGATAAAAAATGCGAAACAGATTGAAGTAGAAAAAGCCGTCCAAACCGAAGCGCCTCAAGAAAGAAAACGATAGAAAACCCACATAAATGCTCAAACCCGCTGACAACTGATAAATGATGGTAGATCGCTGCAACTGCCGCTCTCATGCTCGACTCACAACTCCGGAGCGGTTTCAGGATTTCCCTTGTCCCCCCTTTCCTCCTTTTCCTTCTCGCGTCCTCCCGACTTCTTCTCCACAATCCTCTCCAACGAGATCAACCTCTCTTTCATAACGGAAATCGCCTCCTCCACCTGACGATCCTTCATTACCGAACCCGCAGCGTTGGCAAACTTCTTCTCAAAAGATTTTCGTCTTCCCTCCCTCTGCTGCAAGTTCGGAATGCTATCGATGCCTGCCCTATCCTCAAGCCACTCCCAAAGTCCCTCTTCCGCGCCCATCCACCTATCCTCCCAATACCGCCGAGCCTCCCAACGTTGAGGAGTTCCCCTCCTCATCACCTCTCCCTGATTTGCCGCCGGCCGAATCATACCCGACAGAAACCAAGTGATTAATACCGTAACTACAATGACACCAAAGTTTGCAGGAAGTAAGGGTCCGAAGATATCCGCAATAGGTCCAAAGAAGGATTTCAGCGGCTCCAGTATACCCCAAGAATCGGGGCTTGGTGTTGTCGTTGTAGTGGCAGCCCCCCCGGCTCCTCCAGATGTTCGTCCGACATCTCCTGTTCCCGCATTCCGGCGCTTGCCCTTTCCCTTTCCTCCGGTTCTTCCGCCTGCAGCACGCTTGGGGGCGATTTCTCTTCGCAGGCATGAAAGAAGTACCTTGCTGTAACTAACCTGTCCGTCGTTGGCACCCTTCTCAATTGGACCTGTCACTTGTCAGATAAAATCTCGACGACGAAGTGAGATTGGAAGCGTACCCTTAATCCAACTCTTCCCGGTCCATTCGACAGCACAATTGGAAATTAACCTAGTACTACCGCCTTCTCCCCACATGAGACAGTACCTCGTTTTAACCGAAAACACACCTCCGGACGGTACGTCAGGAGTAGATGTGGATACCGTTACACTGACATGATCTTCGAGATCGTAGTGATCCATGGTTTCCGTAATGTGACACCTCGTTTTACTTGGACCGATACTTCCAGGTAAAGGCTTAACGTACGAAAAATTTCTTGTTTTCTTTCCATCTTGGTCAACCCATTCACCGTTGTTGGGTATTTGCAACTCAAGGACCTTCTCTTCTTCAGATAGTAGTTGTGTAAGAAAGGGATGGGATGCCGCGCCGAATAGCAACGAGTAAACCCGCCCTATTGGAGCAGGCAGAATCTCGTCACATAGAAGCTTGTCATAATGCTTATCATCATCACCACAAACCGTTGGTGCATGGGTTTTTGGCCCAGGAAAGTCGCCGACAGCGCTGTTGCCTCCATCCGTATTATCTCCAGTTGCGGCAACATTGCTAATCGGCAGCTGAGAAGGTTTCCTACTAGGATTTTTTGACACAACAGCAATTGGAGTGTTGTCGTTGTCCTCGAACGGGCCGTCGCCGGCATCCATGAACGATTCACCGAGTTCATCTTCGGAGTCATCCTCGTATTCATCGTCATCTTCATCTCCACTATCGTCTCCTGGAGGTGCGCCGTCCAGATGAGCTTCTCCGTTACCGTTCACAATCTGTGAATCACCCACATTCCACAATCCAAGTATGAGGTCATAGGTTGAGTCTCGCGATATGAAACTTGCGAATACATGTCTGGCGTGCAGTGTCTGGATAACAATAGCATTCGGGAACAGTAACGCGGTACTCTTCTTCTCGACGCTCATAACCTCATCAAAGGAGATAACTAAGGTCGTCACCCATCCAAGAATATTCGAATAGAAGCATATATGTCTCTCAGACACATACAGTCTCCCCTGGAGCAGAATCTCCTTCTGCAAAGCACAACCGTAGTCTTCAATTAGATAATCATCCTCGGGTACCGATTTAAAAAGGTTGTGAAAATCTCGATTCCGCTTTGTGCTGGCCACAGCAAACCCAGAAGGTTTTGGTACAGGCAATAGAAAGGTTCCTTGAGACGCGGCTGACGATCCTCGGTGTCTCTTTGCTATCGCCGTCGCCGTCCCGCCTCCACCTCCGCTCCCACCCCCGCCACTTCGAACGCTTCCTGATCTTTTCGGGCCACCATCTGTTCCGTCATCCTCATCAATCGGCTCGATTAGACTATTCCTATCTGGGGTGAGATCGCCAACAGAGCTGGCTCGAACTGTGTTTGAAGACCCCCGAAAAGGCACATCGTCGGCAAATGGCGTCGTGCGAGATGCGATAGGACTTTCTCTAGGTGTCTCGAACCCACCAGAAGCGGCTGTAGCCGATTGTGGAGCTGAATATCTCTTGTTATGCTCCCTGAAGCCTATATCATCCCTACTTCCATTACTGCGTGCAGAGACCACGTTTACTCCATCCGTTTGCGTAGTCACCACCGGGTCCGGAACAATTCCCAACGTCGCAAGATTAAGCTCTCCCATGCCTAGCGTTTTGACTGCAGGTTCTCGCTCTCGTTGCTGTTCATCCAAAGGTGAAGAAACATCTCTCGAAGGTTCAGTTGAGCTCTTTGCAGTGTCGGCCGAGTCGACAGTCGTGCTTCGGTCTCGATTACCCTGGTTGTTAGCCAGATTCAAAGGGATGTTGTTTGTCAAGCTTGTAGCAGCAGTGTGAGCTGCAGAGAACATGGACTGGAAAAAGCCGCCACCGGTAGGATTTGGGCTATCCGATGATGTGGCACTTTCGTTGGTCATGCTCTGTGAGAGCTTACTGGGAGCATTGCTTAGTGTGTTGGTGCGGCTCCCACTTCCGTTTGTTGCGTTCACAATTGCGCCTACTGGAGTCTTCGGTGGAAAATGCGCAGTTGAATCGGTGGGCGTAGGAGGAGTTATAGTCGTCATCGGTGCGGCATCGGGTGATTCCGAGAATTTGGTTGTTAATCTCACTCCAACGGACATTCGGCGATTAGCAGCAGCCACGGCACCCGGAACAGCGGCAGCCGGACCCGCCGCAGAAACCGGAGATATATCGCTGGCATCTGAAGTACTGACCGACACCCTCCCTACACGACGACTCCGATCTAGCGAAGGGCGCAACTCTCCTGCGGATGTAGATGGACGGGCCTCTAGTGTTGTCGGGCTCTTTGTATTTTCTTCCGACTGGGATTTCCCCGCGGTATCGAAGGATGCGTTCGTATGCGCAAGTGCAGCCATAGGAGATGTGCTTCGTCGGCCAAAATTTTTGGACTTTCCGGACGTTTTGTTTGATGCTGTAGTAGGTGTTGTCGGCACCGAAGATAGGTATCCCGTGGGGTCTCTTTGGCGACGATTTGAGGGACTGGAGTTATTGGCAGAATAGTATATCAGCATTTAAGGGAAAGAAGACAAAGAACGCGTCACGGTATCGACTGAGCGGAGTAAACCAATACTTACGTCTGAGAATCCGATTCGTCGCTTCCTCCTAAGCTCCCCGCACCATCTTCATACTGGTTGCTATCACCCTCTTGAACCGCTCCGCCACCTATCACGCCGGCATTCTCATCTTTGTTACCAGTCGAACTACCCGTATTTGGATTCTCGATCTTTGTTTTGCGTTTAAAGACATTCTTGACCCCCTTCTTGACCGCGCTTGTACCATCATCCGCAGCTCCACCCAGGCTTTCCACACTCCCGTTGCCTTGTAATGAGCCCGACTGCGATGTTAATGTGTTTGTGGACGGCAAGCTACCCAAGTTGATGGCTGACTTCTTCTTGCGACCAAACAGAAGGCGCTTCCCTGTACTATTGGTTTCTGTGGCTGCTATTGGCGTCCCGGGGGGTGTTGCTTGAATTGGTGCGGGCTGGAGATCCGCAGTTGACATTTCTCAGCCTCCTTCTTGTGTCTGCGGGAATTGATTGTGGCGGGAAGAAGCTCAGAGAGTGAGTATGGATATATGGATGAGTGAGCTCTGTTCTCGACAGGATGCACAGGAAGTAACTAAGGAGAACGAAGAAATTAAACCAAGTAAAGTATATTGAAGGTTAGCTGGGAGGTAGACGAGTAAGACTGGGGAATGGCGATGGGCGATGGTGAGATGCTGCTGCCTTGACCCAACCCAAGTTACTCAAGACTTGGACTCCTGAGCATCTGCTCAGCTATCGCAAAGTAATGCGTGCACACACATGAAACCAAGAAAAGCGGTGTGTGCGACAAGCGACCCTGCAAGTTTCCCCTCCACACCAAGACACCACAGCTGAACTACCATCATCATTATCACAGCTATACGAAGTACCAACACAACCACAAACACAAACATAAATTCAGCCACTGAAATCAAACAACCATTACTACCTATTCGCGCCTGCAAATTTACACCCCGAACGCTTCATCTCCTGGTGTTCCATGGAGGACTCACCTCTAACTCTTGTAACTTCGCTTCGTCCCTCCAGGCAGTCAAACTCCCTACATGCTGACACTCCAAAGGCTCATCAACACGCAGTCCAAGCTTCAAATATTCTCAGCTCTTCCTCATCTCCCCACAGCCAGTCCACTCTTATCGCCGCCGCCTCCTCCCACGCGCTTGCCGCAACCTCCTTCGCCTCGGCCGCAAAAACTACACGCGACCCTGAAGCACACCGCACCCTCGAGCTCCTAGTTGCAGAGCATACGCGGTGGGCGGAGCGTCTGAAGCGGCAGGCAGAGGCGCCAGTATCCTCTGGAGGCCTGGAGCCTGTAACTGAAGCCAGTGACTCAGATGATGCAGGCCGCAGCAAAAAAGATACGGCACCGAAGCTCCCCTTCGCGGGAACTCCTCACTATCCCGCGCGTCTCCAGAAATCCACTTCCTCCCTAGCTACTAATCTCGCTTCTGCCCGCGGTATTCCGCCCCCACGCAGCGCAAATTCAACTACCGCAACCACCGCCTCGTCCTCTTCTCGCCGCCGTTCTGGAGGCCATTCACTGTCTGACAAATCCCCTTCCTCGTCGAAACCAACCACAAACCCGCTCTCCCTTCTCCCGCCAGACGAGCCCTCAACAGATGCCTCCTTCTCAAAATTCTACTCCTCCTTAAACTCCCTCATCACCAAGATCGGCTCCCCCTTCACCGCATCCCTCGCCTTTACTGGTCTACCCGTCGGTACAGCTTCCTCAGATAACGAGATCCCACCCGATGTGCTTCCAAAGGGATGGACCCAAGGACGTGGCCGCGGTCGAAATCTAGGACTCAACGATGCCCCAGGTGCCGGGGGCGAGAGCTTCTACGTTGTACCCTATTCTGGCGGAACCATGAGCTACGCCAACGTTGTCCAACGCACCCCAACCACGGTTGAAGAGGAGAAAGATAAAACCGCCCGGCGCTCAAGATCCTATCACGCCCAACAACCCGCTCCTTCTTCCCTGCGGCAGCCGCGCGACGAAGAAACCGCAAAGTTCGCCGGTCATGAGAAGACGTTGGAAGAGCTGCAGCTCGAGAACTCTACTCTCCGCCGAACTTTGGAACAGTTATCGAGGAGCATGAATAAGTGGCAGCAGAAAACGCGAGAGAGTGAGAAGGAGCTCAAGTCCAGTATCATTGCACTCTCCAAAACTCGCGGCGGGGGCGGCGCAGGCCAACTCAATGATATCCTCTCGCAAGCACAACGCCGTAGCTGGTTACACGTTCCCAATGACGAGGAAGATGAGGAAACCTACAGTGAAGGGAGGAAAATTGGCGAATTGGAAGTGGAACGGGAGGCAGTCCTTGAGATGGAAGGAAGGGTTAAGCTTCTCGAACAAGAGCTGCGGAGTAGGAATGGAGAGATGGAGCAGATACGCGCAGAAAATGAGAAGCTTAGCAAAGTTAAGGAGAGGTGGGATGCTCTTAAGGAGGGCGCAAAGAAGAGGGAGAGGAATAATAGAGGTGCGAAACTGGCGAAGGTCAGCGAAGGGGATGGGTGAGTGGGTAAGTGAGTGGGTGAGTAAAGGATGTCCCTTCTGTATGCTTCTTTTGGCGTTCCGGTTTGCCGAGGTTTGCGCGTTTTGCATTTGGCGTTTTAAAGGCATGAAAACGTGCTTATTCTTATGCTTGTCGATAGACGGGTGTGTGGATGGCGTAGAATACATGATATGTACAGTACAATACTTAGTATCTATCTCTTCTAGGTCGGATTCGATTGTGAGCACGCTAGACTTGTTACTCCAACTTCTCACCATTTCCACGACGACGAGTTTAGCTATCCTCTTCCTGCAACCTGGAGTAAGCAGATGTCCGGACTCGGAACTGACAGTCGACCACGGTCACGGGAAAGATACGGCAGCGGCATGAGCAATATCTCTGTGTTCAACTCAACTCTGGACCAAGCACTGGAGAAACTTCTCAGAAACCTAAGTGATGGCTGATTTGTCGTCTCTGCTATTTCCACCCTCCACCCTCCACCACCACCATCATTACATCGAACCTCCAAAACCCGGTAACTGCTGAAGTGGTCTTAAGTTTACTTAAGACTATGCACGACAAAAAGTTGCAGGGTGAAAGAGTTCTTGGCAAAACGAGTGAAGTTTGATGATAATGGTCACGTGATACGGCAGGTGGAAAGACGCCAAGATACCGAGTAATCTCCCATGAATTGCCATATTGTGAGTGACGTTCCGTGACGCTGCGCGCGTGACGTCATCGCTGCGTAACTTGCGCACACAAAGACCTCAAGAGAGGGGGGAGAAGGTGAGAGAGAGGGAGAGGAGGGGGGGGGAGAAGGTGAGAGAGAGGGAGAGGAGGGGGAGGGAGAAGGAGAAAGGGGAGGGGAGGGAGAGGGGGGTGTAGAGAGGAGGGCTTTGATATCAGCGGTAGTGGCAGCATCTCCAACCATCCAATGATATCCAGCAAGCAGAGAATTCTTCATGCTGCTAATACACGTAGTTTTCATCAGTCACATGACCTTTCTGTCGGAACGGAACTTAAGACCATTACTCCGGCCAGGGCGGAGCATCCAGTCTACGGTAGCCTAGAGCGGCCTCCTGCTAATGCTATGTCGAGGGCGCACCTTGTTCGAGTGATCTACCGTGACAACACACCAAACTCTGATTTCTTGAACTAGGACTCGAGTTCTATCAGTCAATATCACCTTTATCTTGCTTTCGTTCCCGGAATTTCTTGTCGCTCGCAAGTCTGCTGACTGAGCTTGCGAAAATAGCTGACGGCTGCCAGTGGTATAGGAACATAACCCCAGTTTCTTCATGCCTTTGTCCCTAGATATTCTCATCACCCGCAAGCCCGCTCCTTGAAAGAAAACTTCTGAACGCAAGAACAACTCCTTCACTAACTTGGGTTTTCTTTGATCACCGAAGCAAAAGTTGTACTGAGAGTAGTAATTCTCTTGGCAGACTGTGACTCTGTGTTTCCATAACTTTTCTGGCTTCTGAACAGATTAGCCTGGCCCAGCCGTTGTGTCGCAGGCCTACCTTATCATTGGCCATATCCGGCAGAGTTGAAATCTGGCCGGGCTACCTCCTTAGGAATACTGCTTATGTCAAAACCCCCCACCCTCTCTGCAAGTACTAGTGTGTCTATATAGCTACCACCGCAACTGCAGCAACAGCCTCACTACCTCATGCAATAGGATGATTTCTTTATTACAATCGATTAATCAACAAAGGCCAGTTTGTACCAATACAATGAAGAGTAGTAAACTATAACCCAGGAGCATAAAACTCTGACCAGTCTTGCCTATCCGACTCACGGTGCGCCTGAACTCACATCATTTGAAAAAACGGCTTGTGACACGTACTATACCGACTAATGAGGTTCAGATGTCATCTGTCATTAGTTGTGCCAGTACAAATTTAAGATCTCTGTCTGAAAACAAACCCTTGTTTCTAGAGAACCAAAAACCACCCAATGGCTTGAGACTTGCCATATGCCATAAAATCAATAGGCGGTGCTGCCGGCCATTAAAAGCCCCGTACAAAACCCAGAAACTAATCCGTAGTCTTTCTTTCCCTGACTTGCTCTTTTTTTATTCCTGCCTTGCTTCCAATTCCAACCATCCTCCGTTCTCCGCAATAGCTTACATTTTATCCTCGCCTGGAAAGCAAAAGATTCCATTTTGAAGGCTCGCCTTGTTGCGTAAGACCCGGCCAGTCAGACCGTTGTAAATGATCTACGTTCAGAGCGAGTATCACGCAGAATCACTCGCATTAGTGGCACCCTCGATACAGCATTAGCAGAAAGCCGCTCTAGCCTGCCATATAAAGTTCACGCTCCCCACACAAACAATCCCACCATCTCCGCTCCCAGCTGTGCCTAACTACACCCCCCACGATTGCTAGGTTCAAGAGCAGAGTGAGCACGAAGCTTCTAGCCCTATCGAGTTGATGAGCACCCTCAATGGAAGATATGGGCCTTAGGTAGCTATGCGTATCCCTGTGACAGAGAAGACCCCAGTATCGACCTCTGCAGCCCACACACATCCAATCGATCTCGATCTCTAGAACCCACATTCCATCCTCAAAAGCACATGGAAGCAACTTTGGTGACGCCTTTCTAGCTTTGGAACTTGCTCTGCACCTACTATCTAACTGCTGGCAGACAGAGATATCAGCCCCCTTAGTAGGTATGCGAGCTTAAGATAGGATACCCGTATCTACTCGGTGATAAGACACTAAGCCACCCGCACCAGGACCGCGGCCAAGTCACTTCGCCACGAATTTTAGTGAAACGTTTGATACCGAGTTCACGGATATGGTATTTTAGTATAGCGTTTGATATCGAGTTTCATAGATACGGTATTGCAGCCCAGAGCTGATTCCTGAGCCCGTGAAGCTGGATCATGAGGGATTAGGTTAGTTCCATGCGGCGGGGTTTTCCGGAAACAGCAAGGCCACTACTATAGCCACCACCACGGTCAAACAAGGTTAAAAGGCAGTTATTCGGGTGGTGGTGACTAGATGCATGAAGAATCACTCGTGCTATAATGTTCCTATAAACGAAGGGCGAGTGACTTCTTGAGCAATTGCCAACGTTCATGATCTCCAGAGGCTTCTGCCACTTTGGCACCTTATCATTGCTTCAGAAACGGGTTTGAGAAGTAGACAGTTTAGACTTGGCCTCATCACGTACGTATCATAAGGGCTTGAGGGCGGGAGGTGCGCATGTGGTGATCAGTCGTAGCAGCACGTATTGGTATCGATATTAGAAAATTCACATTATATCGAACCTATGCTGGAAAAAACAGTGTCTTGATCTCATATTCTCGCCTCAGACTCCATGAAACGATCATTCGCTACCCACAATGGCCAGAACCACAACTATCTACAGACAGACGACATCATCGTTATTATTCTCTCCAGAACCCGCTCAGACTTTAAGCGGGTTTGCGTATCCAGACGTCCCGAACAGTACAAGTACAGCACGACTACGGTCCATCGATATGTCCGCACGAACTGGCACAGCAGCTCGAGTTTGCCAATAATTACCGATTGCTAGTGTTCTCAAAAGCACTCTCCCATTTGCCGGTCAAACTTTATGCCCAGCGTTAATCTGGGTATATATGACGTATGTTATCAATGCACAACCTGGAATGTTCCTTCTCACCGGTGCTCCGCCCCAGTTCGTATCGCACCTCTCTGTCCGCTATACCTCGGACAGAACATCTTCTCTCGTCCGTCAAACGGAATATATCGATGCGAGTATGATCCTTTTGGTGGAACAAGCTAACCCGACGGTCAGACATCGCCTGTCAAGTCTCCAATTTCCCTCAATTACATGCAGCATTCCAATCCCAAGCTTCAGTGCCATCCAGGCCCTCCTGTAGCCTGGCAGATATCCAGACCGAGGGAGGAGCTGTCTGTCGATCCACCGGATTGCTACTTCACCCCCACGGGAGAAGCCTAGTATGGTATGGCATTGGTGGTGATAAGGGACCCCAGTCGTACGGCTCGTGATAAACACATGATACCGACTTTGTATTCCGCACCCTCTTGAAAAAAAGACTAGGCAGCTCCATGGTAATGAAGGCTGTCAAAAAACGCCCCCCGAGCCCAGGGTCCTCTCGCATCCAGACAGCTCTATCCAAATCCCACACCTGCCAATTCCTCGTGATTCCGCCCCAACCAGTCACAACCCACAATCGCAATTCACCGAACGCATTCCAAGGTTTTCCTGATGCCCAAATGACGTACCTCGGCCACGGGCACAGACAACCGTCCAGCAGAAAGAGAGCCTAGCTTCGCAGCGCACCTTCTCGTGAAAAGCCACCCAATGGACCCGGGGAGCAGAGAATTTCGATCCAAAATTCCTGCCGATGCTCCCGCAAGCGGCGGGATACGGTAGAAGCCGTGCATACATGAAAGGGTTGTAGCGGAAAACTCTCGAACCAAGATAAAACACCATGCCTAAGCTAAAAGCGGCCTGGGGCGGGAAACGTCCGGCACATGAACGATTGCGTATGGACGTGCGTATTTCCACAGGTATCCTCTCACAGTCGCAATTGTGGTTTGCAGTGGCGAGAAAGGTCTAACCAGCAGTACCGCAGTCCCAGCGATATGTCTGTGGGTCACAAATTGCGATTCCGAGTTGGCATGTGAGAACCAGAAGTTCTGATTGGATCCTAGCAACTTCAATAGCGCCCAGGTACTCTCAACCTCCCGCAAGTTCTCGCTCCTGGTGCGCAGCGAGGGCTCAATTGCGACTTCAGCACCAGTGATGCTATTCATTATCAATTGGATCTTCCGGAAGCGCTTGGCGGCGGCTGGTGATGCGGGCATGGGGAGGAAGGAGAGCTGAGCGGTTTTGCTCCGGGCATCCCCGGCAAGTGTCGGCGCCGTTGGCGATCACTCTCGCGTAACGATCACACAATCCCAACCGCCCAATCTCGCCTCTCTTCACATGCGAACGCCTGGAACCCAAATTATATTTTTTGGCCGCTGGATGGGGGGCCCGGCCTTCCGCTAAGGACAAGATGGCGGCGTCAACTGCAGCTCGCAAGTGCCACGGATAGGATGGATCCTGATGCATCGAGTTAACGGCGCGGCGGACAGTTTCTCTGCCGCATGTATCTCCCATCCGTCTACCCATATCGCACTATCTGCCCGGAATCCGGAACAAACGTGGTGGGCCAAGGTGTCGCCTACTCGCTCACCTATCAGCACCCCGGCAAAAACAACACTGTTGAAGCGGGCCTGCAATGGAGGCCTCAATAGCACGTGCAGAGCGCAATATCTCACTTACGTTGCGAGATAGATACGACGACCACCACCACTCCACCACTCCACCACCATGCCATGGCTCGGAAAGCCCCCCTCCTCCTCCTGTCCGTCTCCTAACTCTTCTCATAAATAAGTGCCCGCGGCCCCCCTCTCCCTTATGTTTTCCATTTATCGATCGAAGGCACCTTGACTACCATCGCGCCCGTTGCTATTGCCCACCACCACCGGTGAGCTGCCTCGCATATATACTTTCGACATAGTTCCTGCTGACCTCCCAGATAACACCCATTCACACCCCACACCCACATCCAGCGCAATGGCACCCCACGCAGAAAACGGTTCCGTCACGGCCACAAACGGCACCTCAACATCAACCAGCAGCCCACCGCCCTCACCCTCTACCCTCAAATCCCTCGAGCGCCTGGGGTCCTACCCCATCGTCGCAGACAGCATCAGCACCTTCTCCTCGCACCCCATCGGCAAACGCACAATCATGCTCTCCACATCCGCCTACAGCCACTTCATCGCCCCACTATCACCGATCCTCTCCAAAGCCTACCCGTTCGTAAACAAGGCCGACGAACTCGCCGACTCGTCGCTGGGCAAGATCGAAAGCCGCTTCCCAATCATCAAGGAGACCACCGAGAACCTCAAGAAGAACGTCGTCGACTCGGTGGGATATCCACGGAAGGTGGTGACCGACGTGTTCGTCCGAGGCCAGGACTTCGCAAAGGAGAAGCAGGAGTATGTGTTCAAAGTGTACGAAGACGAGTTCTCAAAGGTTAGAGATGGGGATAAGAAGAATGGGGGCTACATCCCTAAGGCGAAGGCGGGAATTACGTCCGCTTTCGTTGTGGGGTCCGACTTGATGGGTGCTATTGCGCAATACCTGGGGAATAAGAAGGAGGTTGCTAAGGAGCACGTGAAACCGGAGAAGAACTAGATTTTCCCGTGTTTTAAGCCTTTCTCTCTTCTTTCTTTCTTTGTGCGTACTAGGAACCTTCTTGTAATGACCATCACGACGAAATTCTGTGTTTCCTTCTTTTCTTGGCTGTAGGGGGTTGCTGCGGGGGTACATAAATGGCGAAGAAAAGTATAAACGTCCCCTCTTTTTCTTTCTTTCTTGGTTTGCGTGGGTTTGTTTGCTTCTTGGGAGAGTGTCTCTTTTTGCTGAGCAGGCTTTGCTGGTCTTTGTGTTTTTATACTCAATTCCTTTCCATGGCTTCGCGATTAGTTGTGTATGCGTGCGTGGGGACCGCAGGGGGGGAAGTTCACGTGGGGAGTCAATTCAACATAGACTTTGTGACCCCCAACCCACATATGGCGATCTACGATATTAATCGATTGATGTCACCCTGCTGGATGCGTCATGCAAGGCCGAAAACGGCGACAATCCGGTTTGGAAAAGCAACACCAGCAACAATTGAACAATAAAATGCCTAAATTGCTGGGGTTATCGATTATCTGCTCGTTTACCGACCGAACTTGCAGTTGCGTTTGGTGGTGGGTGTGGCAGCGGGTTGTCCGATAACGAATGATACCACGAGTTTACCAGCGGGTTAGTTCGCATGGGGCGTTTGCAGATACGAAGCAGAAGCAGTTGTCACGGTATAGCATGCGGGATCACTCGGGGCATCTGGGCTTTTGGTGCGAGTGATGATGCTGGGAGAAACCGACGGGGAAAGAAAAGTTCCTCAGTAGATCATGATAGTGTCCGTCTACGCATCGGTAACAACCGGCATATGTACATTCCATCCGTCCATCCACCCGGGGCGAGTCAGGGACCTCGGTAGGCAAAACCCGGTAGAGAGAAGTTGTGGCAAAACAAACCTACGTTTGGGCCTAATTATTGGGGTCCGCACTTGGGAGAAGCCCAGAATAAATCCTGCAAACCATTGCCGGATGCGTCTATTGCAGGACCGATTACGCGCCTATACGCTAAGTTGTTTCCTAGCTGCGGATCCCGTCAGCGCCATCGTATGATTCGCATTACTAGGGAAAAGTGGCTTAAGACGGGCCCACCGGGGGTAGCATAGTTACACGGACTCTCACTCGGGACGGTATCTTAACCCATCATTTCATTCCATCGCCTCGATCAGACGCATTGGTGAACGAATTAGCTATTACGTCGGTCAATTCCAAGCGTGGAAGATCCATACACCGGTACTCACTCTCCGTTGTTCCCCGACCCATGCCTTTCCTGGAATTACATACTTCGGATCAACTGCAATCTTCTAATATCTCTTCATTTGGTATATTGTTCACCCACGTGGGGAATCATAGGTATCCACCTCTCTAAATCCCCCTCGCCTCCTTCAACACTTCCCTCAACCTCTGTAGCAGTACCCCATTTTCCACTTCCGTCCCCACCGTCATCCTGAGGCAACCATTACACCCTGTCTCCTTTCCACGAAACCTCACCACCACTCCCCGGGTCTCAGCAAGCTGTTCATAGACCTTCAGGGCAACCTCATTACTCGGTCTCCCTTCCGCATCCAGCATTTCGACCAACAAGAAGTTGGCATCGAAACCGCCCAGGAACCTTCCCACACCGGGGATCTTGGGCAACTCCACGATCAACCTCTCTCTTTCCGCGATGATACTGGCCACCTTTTCCTCCTTCACCTTCAATCCCTCCTCGCCGAGAGCCGCAGACCCTAGCGCGCTAGTAGGCGTGGAGATAGAATAAGGGGCCTTAAGACTATTAAGGACAGCCGCAATCTCAACGCTCGTGAACGTAGCGCCCAACCGGATCGCGGCCAGCCCAAACGCCTTGGACAAGGTCTGCATGACGACCAAGTTCGGAAAGCTCGTGACCCAGGGTGCCAAAGAATTTCCCTCTGGCGAGAAATCCACATAGGCCTCATCAACCACGATGACGCCGTTCCATGTGGGATGGTTCAGCAACTGGTTTACCGCCTTGGGGTTGATCAAAGCTCCCGTAGGATTCCCTGGCGAGCACAGGTAAACCAACTTTATCTCCTTCCCCCTCGGGCTCGACAGGACGTTACCAATCGCGTCCACGTCCGCCGCAAACCCCGGTGTGAGATCAACCTTGACAACCTCCAGATCGTTGACCTGCGCCGAGACCGAGTACATTCCATATGTGGGTGGGCAGGTCAAGATTTTATCTTTTCCGGGTACACAGAACATGCGGAGCAGTGCATCGATACACTCGTCGCTCCCCACTCCTAAGAACATGTTTTCGGGTGTCAGCGGCGCCGTGGGAGTCACGGGCCCTGGGGAGGTGACGTTTCTCAGGTCGCAGAACTGCTGCTTCAGCGCGTGCTGGTGGGGATCGGGGTAGCGGTGGAGTGTAGCATCGTAGTGGGAGGTAGGAAGGGATGGTCCAAAGGCATTTTCATTGGCGTCAAGGAGGATGTTGGTGCCGTCGTCTTTGTAGTCACTGTGGACGGGTTAATTGAAGTGATGGTGGGATTGAGGAGGGAAGGAGGCAACGGACTCCCGGGCGCATCTATAAGGGACTAGTTTGAGAATGTTGGGGCGTGCACAGGTTTGTAGATCGAAGGCGGGCATGGTGGATTGCTAGAAGTTAAAAATTAGGACGAGAGCTTGTTGATTGAGGTATTAACTGGATGTGAGTGAGTCAATGGTTGTTCGGGATTGAAGAAGTGGGGGGTGGCGCTGGAGCCGCATAGTGGGGCACTGACCCTGAAGATTAGATATGATATGAAGACTCGATGTTACATGTGCATGTGTAGGCAACGGCAACTACTGGAGTAAATATTAAACCGTGTACCACGGTCGAAACTACATTAAACTATCCGAGAGCTCAAGTAATAATATAGTGAAAGGCCTTAACAAAAACGATATCGCGATCCTCCGAAGTAGATTGAATGCAGATTCAATAGCTTACACGTATACGCTCGACGAAAGACAACGACGAGGAAAGACAAAGATAGCTTGACTATAATGATTCTCTACTCACCCGAGGCTCGGACCCGAGCCAAGAATAGGATTACACAAAAGCCGCCCAGTACGAAATCATCTACTGCGGACAAGTACTTTCTTTGTTTTGTTTGGTTCGGTCATGACAAAATCATTCATACCCCGCCATCTCGTCCATGCTGTCCACCATAATATTCGACTCCAATCCTAATAATGACATTAGCTGGGGAATGGAATAACAATAGGTGTGAATGTACCTTCATGGGGCGACTTCCCGTCATATGTCTGCCTCTTCCATGTATCACCCTGTCTAATAAACTCCATAGTTGGAAACTATCGATCCAAGTTAGCAGGTCCTACGCAAATCATCCGACGGGAGACTTACATAGTGTTCGTTCTTCTTGATAGAAATTACAAAAGGAACATTATCAAAAGTGATGACCCTTAACCGGAAGTAAGTGTTATCTGGAATCTTCGACACTTCCGCCAGGAAGCTATCAAGGTCTGGCGTCTTGATACCATTAACTGCCATAATGAAATTTGTGGGTACCAGCTGGTATTGGAAAGCCGGACTACCCCTCGTTCGCGCCGAAACATAAATCTCAGAGTGCATTTTACTGATCTGTTGCCGCACTGCGTGGTGTGGACGATGTAGAACGGCTCCGCAGAAGATGACAACGCGATCGGTCTCAAGGTCGTCCGTAGGTACCGTCGGTACTTTCATTCTCATCTCTTGGCAACCTCGTATAATGATCATATCCAGTTCCTCCTTATCGTACATGACATCCAGCTCTGTAATACGAGTCATGACTTTGCCGTTGACGCTGAGAATCATATCGCCCTCCTGCAACACCTGTGATTGGCCACATTCTACCTTACGTACCATGAAAAGCTGATGGCGTTCTGGATTATCTTCTTCGACCTTCCGAATCCATTCTTCAGATGCACCCATGATACGAACCTGGCTCATGTGGACTAGATGCAGCTCCACATTCAGATACCTGAGCTTGGGAATGATACCTTGTTGAACCTGACGGACGATGGGTAATATTGAGGAGGTCGCTAAGCCAAGATGGTACTCGACGTCCTTACCGCCGTGGGCGCGGTCGCCCAAATAGGTGAGCCACAGAGCCCGTACTGTCCCATCTTCATCCGCAAGCACACCACTACCACACTGCCCGCTCAAACTGGTGTCCACAGTGATGGCATCAATATTGATGGCACGATATCTAGGTGCCGTGGAGTTCGCCGGCACAGCTACTGTTGTGATATCGGTGACAGCCGTCTTCGCCACAACTACCCGCAAGTTTTGGTTAAATCCCAAAAAAATCGTTTCCGATCCTATTTGAGAGTAAGCGCAGGTAGTACAAGGAGGGATCGTTACCAACATACCTTGTCTCATAGGCTCGTCGCTAAGCCTGGCAGATACTACGGGGGCCTGCACCAGCTTCGGATCATATTGCACAATTGCATAATTCTGAAGAGGATGCAAGAATAAAACCTTGCCTTCCACAATGATAGACTCGGCGATAGTGACAGATACATCGCACAGATCGTATGGTACAATGGCCCTCGAAACGATTACCAGTCCCTTCTCAGCATCAACAACAAGCCCAAAGCCCGATTTACGAGCCTTGGGGAATCCGTCCAACTTCAGTGGCATGGCGCATGATATTCGAACGAAACTGCGAACTAACTCTGTTGCGCATGGCTGGCTGACATGATCCAATCTGATAAACTGGGCCTTCTTCGGGAGCACGGGTACAGGGGGCAGAGGATCTGCAATATCCTCATAATCCCATAGTCCGGTTACATCATTTCGAATCGCCATCCTCATTTTACTGGTCCAATGTCGGTCGATGTGCAATATGGATGTATGCATGGTATGCAGGTCTCGTAAATGGCGATATGTTACCACAATTCTCGCGCGATCTGCACGGCTAAAGGTCAGAAGATGAATCATTCTGATACACGGGGGCTATTTACCAGGGATAGTCTTCATGGCCTCAATAAAGACATCAAGATTGGGCGTCTTCTGATTGTCCACAGACTACAAAGGTCAGTATTTGTACAACCAGGACAGTCTGGGAGGTCTACCTCGATGATCCACCCTTTGTCCATACCATCAAATCTGAAAGACCCCGCTGGTTCACACACGTAAACCCCCTTAACTGCAATTGCATAAAGTCTGGCGCACTGGTAAGACAAATTGTGGAAGGAGGCCCCACAGACAGTCAGGAACCGGTCCGGAGTTATTGCGTGCAAGTCTTGGACAGTGAGCTCTATCTCAATGTCCTGGCCGCCACGCTGTAACAGAAGTTGGACTGGCTTTCCTACAGAGTCATCGAGAATCTCATCCAACCGGACAAACTTCGTGAGCAGCTCCCCATTGACCTTGACCAGGATATCCCCTTCCTCAACATGCTCGTGGGCAGGACCCTCTGGTAACACGGTCTCAGCAACCAGCATACCAACTTCCTTCGGGAACCCCTTCCGCACGATATCTTCCCACTCGGCAGTCAATCCTAACCGACGACATTCATCAAAAGGCTTGGTCAACCACTGGGTCTGAATCGTTCCTCGTGTCACGGGCTTTCCAGCCCGAACGCATTCAAGGGCCCGCAATGGTCTATCGAGAGGCAGGAAGTAGTCCGTAGCAGCCTCCGTGCTACCTCCTGCTTGCAGAGCTACCGCATAGCCATCAATATTCACCACAGGACTGCCCGAACTACCACCACTAGCAGAAGCCGCTGCTTGGATATAGTTCGTGTTGAAGTCGTTATACCCCTCGCCGTAGTCTGGTGCATTTCGATCTACTCGACTAATAACTCCCGATAGAATGCTGAGTTTTTCTCCCGCGTCATTACCAACCACACGAATTTCGGCACCGACCTTGGCAAGATCGGGCCTTAGTGTCAGTGCAGCAACTGGCATGTACTTGATATGTTTCGGGTCGAAACGTAGGATTCCGAAGTCATGGATGGGGTCTCGATAGACTGGATGGACGTCGCACTGCATCCAGGTTAGTGATAAATTTCATTGTATTTGTAGAAGTCACCACAAAGAAATCAGAAGCTAACCTCCTCGTGGTTGTCAAACACACAGTATCCCCAGAAAGGGCCGGCGCAAACAACGTGTCGGTTCGTGAGAATGTAACCTTTCTCCGCGTCGACTACAAAGCCCGTAGCTTCACTCGTGATTGCTGAGTCGGTGTCGAAGGAGCAGGTCTGACAGAACCGAATCGAGACAACGTTCCTCACTACCGACTCTATTGTCCGCTGCCACTCTGCAGAATCTGCCAGCGCGGCCGTAGGTAAAAGTCGTTCGGGCTCCATACCTAGGGTCATTTCTTCGAAGGACGTAATGGAGGCGTCTGGGGGCATCATGTCGACTTCGCTGCCGTCGTCAGAAAAGTTGTCTTCCTCCCGCAGATGCTTGGTGGGTCTGTCGATGGTGGAGATTGATCCGGTGTGTTTTCGCTTTCCTGATGAGTTCCTCCTGGAGCGTTCCCCGTTCAGTGATTCCATGTTTTAGTTAGTTGGGAAGGTTGCTGTGTTGGAGGTGAGGGTCTGAGAGGCTTGTCGCGTGTGAGATCCCTGCTTTGCTTGTTGCTTGCTGCATACAGCCGCTCTTATAAGGAAGGTTTGGCTAGGGGTAAGTACTTCGCTACCTAACTCTTTGTATCGGGATAGTTGAATCTCTTAGGAGCCAGTTTCGGACGCATTTACATCCTTGGACTGAATATTTGATTGTTCTTTATTCTCTAAACAATCCCGCTGTTCGCTCTGTCGGCGGATTGTTGTGTCCTCCAAATCGTCACAGCACGATACCTACTTAAGTACTTAGTATTAGTATACTTATCCTTAAACCCAACTAGGCGTGCGTCGATTATTGTCATTGCTACGTAGAAATCTGGACTCGGGATTCTATCCTTCGAGATTGAAAATCATACAAGTACATGACGAACCCGGTTTGTTTATTACCCTACTCGTATATATATGAACGGCTTGTAAGGGACTCGTGGCCTTGACAGCCTAAGAAAGGTAATTATTATGCGGTTTATTTGATAGTATCTACAGATCTTGATAAAATCGTTAGCTACTTGTCCCATCACCAAGCTTTCTGCCGTACTTAACTTGAACCTACCTGGGCTTCCATGTTTCTTCAGCTAATATATACCTCTATACTCCAATAATTATAAATCTAAACATTATGTATGCTTTATTGAGTATTTATGATCACTTGTTCCAAAACGTCAGTTTAATAACTGTGAGTCCTACAATCGTTTGTGCCAGTCTGTTTGATAGTTGGGCTTGAGCCAAAGGGTAGGGTAGGGCAGATCGTCTGTAGAGTCCATATTATCAACAGCTTTGTTCAATGCCAGAATTATCGCGGACCTTTGTAGACTCCCGGAGAGTTGTCAAGCGGAGCAAGCGCTATAACTGGGGAAATGTTAGCCAAACACCCGGACAAACACTGGAAAACATGGCGAGCGATAGAATGGCTCCGTGTCCGAAAGCGGACTCCTCAACTTCAACATCTATTAGAACAAGCGAGGTTCTTAAGATGAGGGCCGGACCTGGCCTAAGCAAAGGGCGGCCAGCCTAATCTATAGATAGGCGTATAAAAGGCCCGCCGGCCGCTTAAGAACATTGACTACTTGGTCCCCGCCCTCATGTCGGGGTACTCTTATTACCAAGATCTAGGTCGAAATGACGGATTTATATGGCAAGTAATGCATTTCGTAAGGGCGTAATTTGCTTTTTTTTTGTTTAGACGGATAGCCTTGTTGGTTTTTGTCTCAGTCTTGAGTTTGAGTCTCGCGACAAGGCTTGCCTTCGCCTTGTCCTATTTTACTCTATAATTACTTAGGGTATGTCGGTATCGCTTAACGTGCAAGTACCAAGTACCAGGATATCTATCATAACCGAAACTCCCCTCTTCGGCGTCTGAGCTAGCGCCTAACTAAGGAACATTCCTCAAAATGTTTCGACCCCAAGCTCTTCGCAACTTGATATTAAAGTCTCCCATCGATCCGGCCTTAGGTCGCAAGCCACCATATGGTTGGATACGCAGACGTTTCAGTTCATTGATGGACGCCACCAACTTCACAGAAACTCAGCTCACCGTTCGCGAAGCTGTGTCGAAAATCTGCGCGAAATTTCCCGATGTAGTTTCTTCTTCCCTGTCAATGCTGAGCTCTCACAACATAATGTCCAGATGAGTTAACTACGTTTCCTGATTACATATAGGATTACTGGGCCAAGAGGGACGAAACGCAAGAGTATCCCCATGAATTTTATGCAGCTCTAGCAAAGGATGGTTGGATTGGGATATGCCTGTCAGCAGAGCTTGGAGGCGCGGGACTGGGAATCTCGGAAGCTACGATGATGTTGCAAACTATCTCGGAGTATTTGCTTTGATCATTTGTTTAAGTCGGTCACAAAAGCTGATTGGGGGATTAGGAGTGGGGCGGGAATGGCGGGTGCGCAGTCGTTGCACGCCAATATCTACGCGACCCAGGTATAGAATCCAAGAGATATCTGGTACTCTACTCAAGTCGTCAGTCATTAATATTAGGTAGCCAGTCAGCAAATTTGCTACGGAAGAGCAAAAGCAGAAGTTCCTACCGCCATTGATATCTGGAAAGTCACGGACCTGTTTTGGAGTGTAAGAACACTGGGAGCTCGAGTGAACATGTGTGAATTGACCCGACTATAGCACAGAACCAAACTCGGGATTGGAAACTCTTAAACTCCAAACAAAAGCTGTCAAGGATGGCGATTTCTACGAAGTTACTGGCAGTAAAATGTTAGACATGCTCATTCTTCTATAGCCTAATGGCCTCTAACGTTATAACTGACTTCATCAGCTGGGTAACCAACGCCCAAAATGCAGATACCATGGTTCTTCTGGCTCGCACATCTGAATCTTCAGAAGTCTCCAACCCTAGCCAGGCGCTCTCCCTCTACTTCATGCCATTTGACCGCACACAACCAGGGCTGAACCTCCGCAAAATCAAGAAAATGGGCGGGAGGGCTGTAGACGCCAACGAGGTCTTCTTCGACTCGTACAAAATCCCCGCCACGTCTCTCATCGGGAAAGAAGGCGATGGTTTCAGGATGATTTTGCATGGCATGAATGCTGAGCGTTGCCTTCTTGCTGGCGAAGCCCTAGGCCTGGGTTATGCGGCCCTTGGACGTGCAACAAACTATGCCATAGAGAGAGAGGTTTTTGGAAAGCCGATAGGAAAGAATCAGGCAATACAACATGGGCTTGCAGAGGCCTATATGAACCTCGAGGCGGCGAAGTTGGCTACCTACCATGCTGCAAAGTTATATGATGCAGCTGCAACTGGAGAATCCGATGTGAGCTTGACTACTGTTGGCGCTGCCTGTAACTCCGCGAAGTATTTAGCTGCGGAAGCCGCCTATAAAGCTTGTGAGAGGGCGGTGAGTGATCACTGAGTCAGGTGGTGAGACGGGGGAAAATAGCTAACCACTACAGGTTCTAACGCTTGGAGGAATGGGGTATGCGCAGGAATATCATGTTGAGCGGTATCTTAGGGAGTGTTTTGTGCCCAGGATTGCCCCAGTCTCGAGAGAGATGATTTTGAATTATATAGGTGAAAGGGTACTGAAGCTTCCCAAGAGTTATTAGGTACTTAAGTAATTATGTGCGCCTTTGTCGATTTCGTGGGGTGTGATGCCTCTTCGATAGACGCGCATATGGGCTGTCGAGTGAATATAGGGATTTTATCTATTGATGTACAACTGATGGGCTTCGCTCATATCGTGGGGTTGTGCGGTTTGTTACGAAGCAATGCATTGAGTGACGTACTATGAATTAGTGCCATCTTACACTACATCGACCTATCTCCAACAACAGCATCTTCACCAATTATCGAGATTCACTACGCTCAAACACATTTTGGAAATAGTCAAGAAAGTGACATCTCAGAGCCTGTCAACAAACACAATTCTCAGATTGGGTTTTACCCGGCAACTCCTCTAATATTTAACCTTTTTGCCCCACCAAACACCCCCGCCAAATTTATTTTTGTGAAACCGAGTGACGACAAACGGCTACAAAAGAAACGATGTCACAACCAACACCATCAAGATACGATGACGACTGTTCTGATTCGGACATCACAACCATTGGTTCTGAGTCCTCTCAAGGCTACGAAGATGCTCCTGATGCCGACATAGGCGAAGAAACGCCCGCCATATGTTTGTTCTGCGCTTCGACGTTTCCAACCGCGCATGAAGTGTTTTCACACTGCACGGAGAGCCATAGCTTCAACTGGAAGCAGATTGCCAAGACGCTGGGTGCGCTCCACCAAGACTGAAATGCGGTTGGGGATTTGGGCTAATAGAAAATTTAATTAGATCTCGATTTCTACTCGCGTATCAAGCTCATCAATTACATCCGCACGCTTACATCTGCGGGCAAGACGTTTGATATTGGGGATCGAGCTTTTGAGGACGACAAATTCTTGCAGCCAGTGCTGGAGGAGGATCCTATACTTTTCTCGCTGGACGATGAAAAGATAGATGAAGTACCAGAGACCTCGGATGAGAGGGTCAAGGATTTGGAGGCGAGATTACTCGATCTAGGACTGCAGTTCCAGGAATATAAAGCGGCCGTTAGTGAGAGCTTTGCAAAGAACTTGGTGGAGAAGAGTGCGAGTGTCGAGGCCAAGAGTAGAGATGAAAAGGAAAAGCCAAGGGATGACGATTCGCATTACTTTAACTCTTATGCCGGAAATGGTGAGTTTCTTTCCGGAATCCTGGAGAGAACCGAAACTGATGGAGGAAGATATTCATGAGATTATGCTGAAGGATACGGTGCGGACGGATGCGTATCGAGACTTCATCTACGGGAATAAGGACCTGTTTAGGGACAAGGTGGTGCTGGACGTTGGCTGTGGAACTGGCGTTTTGTCCATGTTCTGCGCAACGGCTGGGGCGAGGAAGGTCATTTCAGTCGACAATTCTGCCATTATTGACAAAGCTAGGGCAAATATCTTCGAGAACGGCCTTGAAGGTGTTATAACGTAAGTGATCTGGCCAATGGATTTCATGGGCTAGGTGGCTGATCAGAGTAGATGTCTGCATGGAAAGATCGAGGAAGTCACTTTGCCAGTTAAGCAGGTTGATATCATTGTCTCTGAGTGGATGGGATACTGCTTGCTTTATGAAGCTATGCTTGATTCTGTGCTGTATGCCCGCGATATATACCTTGCACCAGACGGCCTGAGTAAGATAATCACCCCTCAGTGACAATAACGTATACTGAAGAACATAGTGGTCCCTTCGGAGTGTAAGATTCTTGTCGCAGCTGTTCATGACCCTGATTATATGAACGACAATGTTAACTTCTGGGATCACATCTACGGATTTTCCATGACCGCCATGAAGGAGAAAATTCGTGAGGACGTTACCATTACACATCTTAAAGCGAACTCGCTGGCCTCAGAGCCTGTGGCTTTCTGCCATCTTCCCCTCCACACCGTCAAAACGTCGGACTTAGTATTCACCAAACCCTTTGAGATTATGATTAAAGAGGATGTCGATTCACTGGATGCATTTGTTGTTTACTTCGACAATTTCTTTGCAACTTCCCGTGAGCAGGTCATTGCAGAAGATGCACGGGCAGAGTCATGGAAGGATACAAAGGGTGGTGTCTCGTTCACGACTGGACCTGAAGGGGAGGAAACACATTGGCGGCAAGGCCTCTTACTGATCGAGGAGGGGAAAAATACTTCACTCAAAGGAGGACAAATGGTCAAGGGTGATATCACTTACCGCAAGAGAAAGGAAAACTCTCGAGAGTTGGAGGTTGAGGTTTCGTGGAAGGGTACAGGGGATGTGAATAAGCAGCTGTGGATCATGCGATGAATGCGAAATGTATTCTGTTTTGTCGGATGATAAATATCTAGATATTTTACATACTGGAGAAATTTTCTTGTTTGGTTGAGTACCCCCCTCCTCTACCTCCTGTTGCTTGTTTAGATGCAAGCGGTAACCACGAGTTTTCCTCTTCATCTACATAACATAAGCAACGAAAGATCACCTACATGGATTCACCAGTTTCGAGCCTTGAATGCGAAGCGAGAACTATGTGCAAAGAGCCCTACTGTAGGTCCATCAAAATTGTCTTCAGTAGCAGAGCTGACAGATATACCTACTAAACAACACACTGGCGCAAGACGCTCTAGTGCTACAATGTCAATGTCCCAATGCAAATGCTTTATGACATACAGACTTGTGTGTACTCTGGGTTGCATTTGGCAAAATTGACAACAATACCAAAACATGCGCACTACCCAAACGTACACCTTGGTACGTGAGGGTGCCTCGATGTTATTTGATAATTTCGAATAATGTACAGAATACGAATTAAGGTACGTGAAGGCATGCTGCCATACCTTTATGTACGCTTAATCATGAATTGGGAATTTCTCTTTGATATTCTACTACGTGCCCTTAATAGCAACTGACTAATAATGGGAAAATATCAAAGGATTGAGGTGTACGTGATAGTACCATAAACTACTATGGTGTACACATGTGTACAGAGCTTTCAACATTGTTCAGTTTTGTCCGATGCAGATCCTAGATAAATTGGTATTCAGGGCATCTACTAGTGAGATGTGGCCAGAAAATAGACCTCCTTATTCGTATCTTATTGAAGGAGTATAGGAGGTATGACTGGTAGCAATTTTTACAAAGCTGGTTTGAATCTTGTGGCAAGTAATTGCCAGAACACGAATTTAAGCTTAGACACTTAAAAGGTGGTCTTATTCCCTCTTTCGCGGGTGCAACTTCTGATTGAGCGAGAATTGTCTGAGGCAAGTTCACACGGCGCCAAGCAACACGCACGGCTAGCGCAACGGGCTATTGGAGTGATCAAAACAAGCAACAAGCCCCAACCCGTGTCCCTTTCTTCCATCATCAATCTAGACGACCTCGACACCGGCAAATAGCGACAGAGATAAGTCGACATTTCTGCGCCTTCATCATCAACTTTTGCGCTGGCTACAAACTCATCACCCATCCAACTGTTTTGACCGCGATTTTGAACGTGTTTGTTTTGATATACACACCCGCACCATGGCCTCTCGTCAGATCGCCACTGTGGGATCGCACGCCTGGATCGCAAATGAACGGTCAATAGTCCAGCAACTAGAAGATGAGGATGTTGAAATTATGGCGTATGCCGTCCGTAATGACATGGAGTGGCTTAACGAGCATATGGCGAACATTTTTGAGCGCAACATATTGTACGCGACCCACTCCAGTTACTCGAGGACTCTTCACTCACTGATGCCATGACGTTTAGTGACATGGCAGAGATAATGAAAACTCCGGGGCGGCTACGAGGGAAGACGCCGCGCACTATACGGAAATCAATTGCTATACATATGGATGATCGAGAGGTGTGAATTCCATTTCTCGATACCGGATACTTGGGTTAACGCGTTCTATATAGCCGCTCACTGATATCTTTGCTGATAATAACACCGCTACAACAACCACCCTAGTCCATCGATTCCAAAGAGCAAATGCAGACTCGCCTGATAAGCAGACCACTCCTCCCCCTCCAGCTCAACCACCTCCAACTCTGCCTCAACCCCAATCAGAAACTCGGACATCGCCGGTAAGGAGTCCTATTAAATCATCACCACCTAAACAGCTCAGCCCGACGAGGATCGATAGCCCTACCAAAAACCCTATCAAAAGTCCAATCAAGGATGTCGTTAATCGGCCCTCCCCTCCTCCGGTTCAGCCTCCATTACCGGCGCCAAGTTTCACAGATAGTGGTTTCTTCACATCTTCAAATCCAAACTCTCAGGCCGATAACTTGCAGGACAAGTCTTCGAAGTCACGCGATTCAGTTGGATCTCAACTATCTATTGATGCTAACTCAAAAAGACACCCGAGGCTAAGTGAACCCAATGAGGGGATAACTTCACGGATCTCCTTTACTACTGCACAGGAAGACGTATCCGTCCACTACCCACCATCATCGCCTGTCGATGAAGTAGCTTTACTCCGTTCGGGAACTCCAAATCAGGGGGAGCAGGAAGAAGGGCTAAGGTGGCCTCGGGAGTTATCCATAGAACAGCCTCTATCTACTAAACAGGGTAATTCAAACCCTCAAGAGACTCGTCGTTCGGGTCGTTTAGCCCTTAGAGCTTCACAATCTGCTTCACAATCATCATCTCCTGTACCGGAAGTTGCAGTACCTTCATCACCGCCTAAGTTAACTACTCAGTCTGTTCTCGGAGAATCTGTCGAAGGCGCATCAGCATATCCAGCTCTCCCCGAACCAGTGCCAGAGACCCGGGAAGAACAACAAGAACTAGCAGCTGAAGAAACTCCTCAACCGCTTAAACAGTATGTTGGCGATTCATTTGAAGCAGACGGCGGATCGAAAGAATCTCCAACACCTGAAGCACCCCTATTGCGCAAGAGCAGTATGAATTTTGCGTCTCTGCCCGCTAGGGAGCCTTTGACCAATAAAAAGAAGAGTTTGGGTGCTAAGGTGGCGAGGGAAAGTCAACTGGACCAATTAAAGCAGAATGGATCCCAGAGGGCAAGCTGGATGAACAAGAAAGGGAATGGGAAAAGTTTGGGTGGAAGCTCACGGCCAATTATAAGGAAAAATGGTGAGGATGATGAGCAGGAAGTTGAGGTTCCAGAACCAAAAACTGGAGATAAGCGGAAGAGTGAGGGAGGTTCGTCCAGGTGGCGGAAGATATCGAGAGGAGAGCATTTTGTAGGTGTTGTAGTTCAGGAGACTGTCAAGATTCCCACCAAGGGTGGTGATGACGATTCAGATGCTGAACTGCGTCTTCACAACAAAACATCTACCCAACGCCTTCACGACAAAATCTCACAACTCGGAAAGCTCAATGCTCGTAACGCGCGTTCATTTCCTGCATCAGTTCCTCAGGCCAATCCTGCATATCCCGATCTTTCATCACACGAGCAAGAGCCATCTTCGGCAATTTCAGCCAAGACGCCAGCTCAGGCTTCGGAGAAGCAGTCCGATCAAACAACTACTACTACAATAGGAGAGAGCGTCAGTATGAAGTCTTCGGCACAGCCACAATTGACCCGCAGTAAGACGGATGGAGTTATCTTAGCTAGCAGCAAAGCCAATCAGCAGGAATCTGTTAGGCGGACATCTCCACGGAGACCATCGCCAATCAAGACCCATACCCAGCCATCACCACTTCCGAGCAGTGTCAAGGCAAGCTTTGAGAGAACTGCACCTGTTGTATCTTCTCCTGGCGGGCGATCTGCCATGAGCCCGCCAATATCGCCCTTGAAGACAGTCTCATATGCCTCAATCAATGACGTCCCACAGTTTGCCGCCAGTGGGGCATCGACTCCGAGAAAGACGCCTACAACTGACAACACCCTTTCGGCTGTTAAAGCTCACACTTCAACTATGATCCAAAAAGCGAAGGAAATGTGGATGAAGAGTTCCGTTGCGAGCGCCTCAGCGAAAGCTGAGACTATATCCTCTCCTCCTCTAAGGAAATGGCAGGGTGCGGAGTCCTTACAAGATGTTTTTAAAAGGGATGCAATGTCCAATAGGGTTCCTGATCAGATAAAAACCCACGGACGACAGGAGTTGTATCCAGACCTTGATTCAGTCTTGTCAAATACAGGTGCGAGCAAGGGTAAAGAGAGGGAGACAGTCGCTCCGGCTGCTTCTCCTGTTGTTGGGGCTCTCAGAGAAGGGCGCCAGACTAGGAATTCACGTTCAAGAGCTGAAGAGGCTACAAACGAGGCTTCAAACGAGGTCGCAAAGGCGTCCCCTGCCGCAACGGAGACCACAACCAGGCCCAAGACTCTATCCTCAGGACGACAAACTCGGAATTCGAAATCTAGAGAAGAAGTCGGGGGTGATGTTGCTTCATCGAGACCATCACCACCGGCACCAATAGCACTGAAGGCTGCAGCCAAAAAGAGGGATGAAGATGCGGCACTACGGGAAATGAGAGAACGTCAGCAACGCCTGGAAGAGATCCTAAGGCGGGAGAAGGAGGATTTGGAGAGGATGAAGCAGAGGCAGTTAGAAGATGACCGAAAGCCGAAGGAACTTTCTACCGATCTATCCGAGGATGAAGAATCAATCCAGCTTGAAACCGACCGCTCGCGACTTAATTCTGCAGAACCTGAACGGCCACCTTCACGCCTCCAGCAGCGAGGAGGAGGATTACGTTTTCAGAAAATGGAGCCCAAACGCATCACGAAATCGACCAAGGATCAACCTTCAGCTAGGCCTGCGCCAGTGTCTATCAAGATTGGTACTGCCAGTCAGAGGGAGATGCAGGATCAGCGTCATAAGAATACTATTGGTGCGGCTGGTCCCACTGGGTCAGCGCTTGTCTCAGCACTCAAGAGCTCTTTTGAGCCTTCTTTGCCGACAATGAATCCCAGCGCTGCTCCCCATCCGCCAACATTGCATACTTCATCGTCGAATGGAAGTCTTCGGAGTGCTATTTCAAGTGCCAATTCGACGAAGCAGCTTCGGTCGCTGCAGTCCGCCGCTAGTCAAAGGAAGAAAGAACAAGAAGACAGAGAGAGGAAGGCTGCGCAGAAACGGGATTTGGAACGGCGAAGAGCTGACAATCAAAGGAGACAGGAGGAAGAGCAGAAGAAAATGCAAGCGCAACGGCAGAAGAATAATACAACTCCTGGTCCAACCTCCACCAAGCCTTTGGCGCGTGCCCAACCTCCGGCAAGTGTCAGTTACAAAAACCCCGTGCGCGCTGATTGGAACATAGGCTAATAAATGCTGATGTAGCTTCGCCAAACTTCCCAGGAACCTGAAGCCAACAAGAAGTCGTACGGTTCCTTGAATAAGACACCCTACGCGCATGGTAGCATCAAGCGTACATTTCCTCAGGAACCGGAAGAGCAACAGAGCAGACATGTTCCTGCACGACCTGGGACTGCTGCGTCGTATCATCAGGATGGTTCAAAGAAGCGTCGTACCAATGACTATGAAGAGCGAACATATGAGATGCCACCACCCATCCGTTCCTCCATGCAAAAGAAGGTGGATACTTCCGTCATCCCGAAAGGAAATGGTCTGGTCTCAATGGAACTTCTCCCGCTGACGAACGACAAAAAGGAATTGGTCTCGAAAACGCTTACCCATAGTTATGTACAAGCATCTTCCTCAGCTTCTACGACATCCACAATGAAGGCTTCGTCTTTCAAAGTCCCACAGGTTGAGAGTGTCAAGTTCTCGAAAGAAAAAATCAGATTTGCTGGAGAGACATCTGCACCCTCATCATCGACCTTCAAGACCCCCGGAACGACGAAGACTTCTAAAAAGAGTAAGACTCCGGCCGCATTCAAGGAGAGTCCATTGTACCCCAATGGCGAATCAATCGTGCTTCCTGAAATCCCAACTGAGTACCTATCCAATCATCCTGTCATCGTCTCCGCTTATCTACTAACGCTGTCCACAGCTCCGAGGACGAAGATGATTACCCTACCAAGAAGACCGACTTCACCTTACCGCAATGGGCGGAGTCTCCAGAGCTCCGAGAATTGTTGCGGCAGCAACAGACCATGGATCCCACGGAGGTTTTCGGACCGATAGCAAAGTTGGATATGGAGACAATCTTCAGAACAGAAGGGAAGCAGGGGAGGTTCAGAGCTAGAACTTCAAGTGCAAACTGGGGTGGGGCCGATCGGTTGACGCAGAGTGAAATTCTGGCCGACCAGGAGGCGAGAAGAAAAATGATGGAGACGGGAAAGTGGACGCTTCCTGGGTTATAGGATTTGTCCTTTTGTGGAATACGGTGCTCTACATACTTATCTGTTTACTGTATTGTTTAGGCTTTTTGGTGTGGCGGGCGTAGATAGCTTTTCAGTGTATTTTTGGGGTTCGTGCTACTATGTTAGCTTGTATTACTTGGAATTTATTATCAAAAATTAGGTGCACGAACACACGACAACGGTTATGTGGACTTGGGGGAAGGGGGTATTTGTTTATTGGCGTTTTGCTTGTATGCTATTGTATATATGTTTACTCCTGTTTATTCCTGTAGTCTTCTGTCTATCTTTTCGCCTAAAGTTTACTACTGGAAGAGTACTTTTAGAAACTGAGTTCGTGTTTTATCCCAACTTTCCTCCGTTCAAGACAAGAGACCAAAGCTACAGAGAGATGACCAACTACAGAGGCAAACCAAGAGTGTAAAACTGCGTCCTGCCTGCCTACTCGGTTGTGAGAGTTGTGGGTATAGGTGGGAAGGGATATAGGTATGGATTGGAAGTTTTATTAAAATTGCTTCAGCGCGTTACTTGTCATCTACAGCTATAGCATACTCCTAGTAATTCAACAGGATTAAATAGGGTATGCATTACAACTATTATAAGATAGATGTGAAATGGAAAGGATTTACTGCTACGGAAAATAATGCGTGATATCTGGTGAATTGAATGAACCTAGCTGGAGGGAGACACCTTCACCCACTTATAACTATAGATGAGAGCAAACTCAGAGGGGACTCCATAAACACGGACGTAGAAGTGCACCTACATACATACATACATACATACAAAGGCCCAGTCAGGCAGAGGACGACGAGGAGGTATAAAAAGCAGATTAAAAACAGCTGAAGGGGTTTTCAATATCATATCGTCCGCTACAGTCTCTCTCAAAACAAAACTCAACTGCAACTCGATGACATGAAGCCCAAACACACAAAAGGAAAAAAGGGGGAAATGGATCTGAAGAATAAAGAGAATCAGAAAAATACCAGCGCCATCCTTGCCAAAGACCACGCACACAAGAGACGAGACAAATGAAAAGCATGCAAACCACTAATTTAAACAGCACTCGCACAGATAACACCCGCCAGCAAAGCAAAAAGACAAACAAGCATAACACAAGTATCCTTTTTCATGCACAAGTCTGTCCGGCAAACCCACCCGAGCAGGCCCACCATGTCTGTTCCTACTACATCACCCACCCTAAACAAATACACACCCATATAACTCTCTGCCAGTCCTTTCGTTCATTATCGTCTTTAAATCCTCCCCATGGCTGTTCAATCCCCACAATAAGATTCCTTCAGCCGTACAGTGTTCAAAGACGGGCGGGTGGTCGTCAAAACACCGCAGCCAGCCCATGCCTAGAGGTTCTCTTAGAAAATCGTTTATTCGAACGTTCAGATGAGCCATCGCCGCCTCGCCCTCCTGAATGGCCATTTGCTGCCGCATCGAGAGTAATAGTAGATGGCAGACTCGACAAAGTGCTAGACATGAACCCATCGTCAGGTAGATAATTAACTGATGCAATTTCCCTCGCCCGTTCGATCTGCGCCAGCCATTCGCTGGCAGGAGTTTTCGGGTCCTCAAAAGTATAACATTTGTCTCGCTTTTTACGAAAAGAGAATGAGAATAACGAGCGCCAATCAGAGAGAATTGGACTGACCGTATCGATTGCCCACATCGTATCGTCGCCACCAACCTTTCTGACAACTACACCAAGACCCTGAAGACTAATCTCAGTCTTAGGCTTTTTTTCGTCACCTCCAGCGGCGGCAATTATAACCCTAGCAGCACTCGTAACCATCACAAGTCGTTGCCGCTTTTTTGTGTTGCTTCCTCCGAAGAATCTGGAAAACTTTTTTGGTGGATCCTGTGTACTCACGCCGTGCTTTCCGTCCGGGGAGTGCGGAGCTGGGCCTGTTTGAACGATTGAATTACCAAGCTTAAGTATGCGTTCATTCGACCTAGTGAGAACAGGGGACCATTCTATGTCCAGCTGACTAGGGGGCGGTAACTCGGTAATGACCCTTGGTGGAATTACGGGCCTTCCATTAGTAGTGGCGCCGTTTCTTGTTCCATTCAAAGGATCTCCGCCGAGTTTGATGATTTTAGGTTCCTCTGGTGGCGGTATGTAAGGTTTTAGCCGCGGAGCTTTCTGCCTCCACAGTTTCCGGCCCCACTCAATACCCTCGAAGAACTCATGGTTCTTAATATGTTCGATGTTGATTCGTTTCGAAGGATCTAGTACCAACAACCGTTCGACCAAATCCTTGGCCACCGATGGGAAGCCTTTGGGGAACTCGTACTCGAGGTTGACAATCTTTTGGAATGTCTGGTACTCATTGCCGGCTTTGAATGGCGGTCTACCAGCCAATAACTGGAATATCATGCAGCCGAATGCCCAAAGATCTGATGCTTTACAAGCCGCCTTGTCTGTCAAGAGCTCTGGAGACACATATTCCGCTGTTCCGACGAAGGAATTTGCCTTCGAGTCATCAACCCCTTCCAATGGATCCCCAGCCCCAGCAACCCCATTCCCTTCCCCATCCTGCTGAGGTGGCCTCTTCGAGAGATCCAAAATCTTCGCAGTTCCGAAATCGGTAATCTTGACGTGCATCCTGTCGTCCAACAGTACATTTTCTGGTTTTAAATCCCGGTGAATGACTCCCCTTGAGTGCATATACTCAACTGTATCCAGGATCTGCGCGGCATAGAATCGGGTGCATTCGACATCAAATGTTCCTAGCTTTTGAGATGTTAGCTGGATTTCGGAAGAAAACCAGTCACATACCCGTTTCAAGGTCCCCAAAAGCTCTCCCCCAGTTGCCAGATCTAAAACAAAATAAAGACTCCTTTCGTCCTGGAAGGTATAATACAGTCGAACGACGCCTGGGTGTTCTCCGAGTCTATTTAGAGTATTCTTCTCTATATTTACGTATTTAACCTTCTCTTCTTTGATGATATGCCGCTTGTCGAGTACTTTAATTGCGTACTCTTTTAGTGTTGTCCGGTCCGTCGCAGCTAGAACCTATGTATAGAAGGTTAGATATTGCTACCAACGAGCAGGATACTAATAGTAGACATACAGTGCTGTAACTTCCTTCTCCAAGTGTACGCCCAAAGTTGAAATCCTTAACACCTTTCTTCACTACCCGGGTTACGATGTTACCGTTAGCATCGGTCTCCTTTTTGACGGACACAGCGGCACCCTTCTCTTTCCACTCCTCGCTGCTCGCTGCAATCCCGTGCTCGGCTTCATACAGATTCCCAACTGAGCCTCCTGTGGCGCCATTTTCGCAATGAGAGGGAGACGGACCTGCAGCTTGAGGTGGCCGATAAGTTCTATCTGTATTTGAACGTTCCCTAGGTTGTGGTCTTGAGTTTGAGCTGCCTGGCGGTCCTTGAAGTGACGACCGTGAAGGTTCGCGAGATATCCGAGTATAATCAGGATATTTCTGGGATGATGCGGATGCACTTCCTGGTGTTGAAGGCAAGAAAGGACTGGATGTACTAGTGTAATTTGGGAGAAATTGAGAAGAATGCCTGGATGGGGGTGCAGAAGGTGGTGGATACGTTGGTCGTGATTGAGGAGGCCCGAAAAAACCTTGGTGTTGTGAAGGTGTAGTGGTTTGGGAATGAAAGCTCGATCCGTGTGAAGGCAAACTAGCCGTCGATCCTCCTGCCTGTGTTCCTGGTATTGATGAACCGTGTATGTGCAACGACGCATTTGACTCGAGCGATTGGAGGTCGGGTATGTAAATTTGGGATTGCGATGATGTGTCGTTACTCGATGAGAAGCCATTCGTCGATGCACGTGGAGATGGCGGTGGTGAATCATCCGTCTGGTTCGCGATCCGAAGGCCACCGAGCACCTGAGAAAGGTTCAAGTCTCCCTCCATTGTTATGGATGCAGTCCCAACACAGTCCAATCCACAGTTCAAATGTTGCGATTCAGAAACTATGCAGCATGAGCCTGGTAGAGATGGGGGGTCTGAGCGACGCTGAGGCAGGTATATTGTGATGCAGAAGCTCGAGTCGTCCCAGTTTCGCGACAATAAACCGCAAATTCAAAACCTGAGCCAGTTATTCAATGTGCGGGCCCAATCCCGTCGTGGCAGGTCTATAATTAACTGAACGCCGAATGGAGAAGGTGTAGGTATGGTGTAGTTGATAGTCCGTTCTCGAGCGGTGTTTGAGCGCCGTCAATGGAGAAGGCGTGTGTTACTGGATTGTGACAATGGAGATGATGAGTGAGTAGTGTTGTCGCTAGAAGGCCAAAGGTAAAGGGCTAAAAGCGTGGGGGGAAGGGATGAGACGATGCAAACGTAAAGTATGATATGTATTTAGAAGTATGTGCGTACAAGCAGCATGTAGGACGACTTAATGAGGCTGAAAGAGCCGACCTTCCTTCTTGTCTCCGCTTCTCTAAATTACCGGCAGGCAGCACGCAGGGAGACCCTGAGAACGCGCGCTGACTGATGCTGATGCTGATGCTGGGTGAAGAACCTGAATATGACTTTTGATATGTAAAGTGTGAAGTGTGGAGAAACTCGCTGACGTAGAGTAGGTTTGCAGGAGGAACACAACCAACGCTTCTACATATCATAGCGGCCCCAACCGAAGGATTCGGGATGGCCTCGCTATTATTATTGCTATTGCATGTGCATGCTCATACATACAACGCTTTGGAATTCTTGTAAACAATGTAAAACGTATGTAATTGCGTGTTACGTAACCGGCCATTAGCGGACAAGTCCCGAATCACCCACATTCATTCACAAGGCCTCACTCGGACTAGCGATACCAATGTGTGGTGATCCGGTTATGTGTTGAAAGTAGCATTGTGGTTCCTAGAATTTCGTACATACCAATTGGTATCACTTGTGACTTCGGGCTTCATTTGGAGATGCCAAATGGAATGGAGCACATAATGGCTAAAGTCAATAACTGTAACACCGGGAGATTCACCCTAGGTCATAATCAATACAAGCCCCTAATGAATTCTGGACTGATAAGGAAGAAGATGAATAAGGCTTCACTCAGGATGCATATAAGGATTAACACCCAAAGAGATACAAGGTAACTGTTCTGTTCTCTGCTTCCAATAGATAGTATCGACCTAAGAGTATCGTCTTCATCAGCAAAATGTATTTTAGTCACTGGAAGACTCCAGGAGTGTCTGAGAGGATGTGGAGTGTAAACTTAGATGTGTCAATTTCAGGAGAGTATCAGACCCTAGGAGGGCATTCCGGCCGGCCTTCAGAGTAACTGGGTTCTCTGATGACTGCTACAGGAGTACCATGGGAGTGATTGTGATAGGTTTGGGAATACCTTGGAGCACTGGAGAGAACTTTGGATGCACCTGGGAGCACCTGGGAGCGCCGGCGATAAGCCTGGGAGCGCCGACGACAAGCCTGGGAGCACCTGGGAGCGCCGGGGTCAACTCTCGGTGCACCGGCGACAAGTGTGGGTGCGCCGGCGAGAAGTCTGGGTGCGCCGGCAACAAGCCTCGGAGCGCTGGCGTCAAGTCTGGGAGCACCTTGAATCACAGTAGAGCAGTCTGGGAAAAACAACATCTTCTTTGGGAATGCTGCTGGTGCGCGTGGAAATCATAGCTACTACATATCGTTCAACGATTGTTAAAACTCATATATTTAGTTTGTATTCTCATCTATGTATCTATATAGCTACCCATCTACACACGGTATATCTGGATTGGCTGCAGGCGGCGCTTGAGAGCAATTCGAGGTGCACCTGAAAATGACGATCGAGTGAACTCCGAGCTACACTCCGTGGCCATGATCGAGCGACTTTGGAGATGCACTTGGAGGCGGTAATCGAGCGTATTTGGAGATACACATGGAGGTCGTAATCGAGCGAGTGTGGAGATACAATTGCAGGCCGTCATCGAGAGAGTTTGGAGATGCACATGGAGGCCGTAATCAAGCGAGTTTGGAGATGCACTTGGAGGCCGTGATCGAGTGAACTTAGAGATGCACTCTGAGATGGTGAGAGGGAGTTTGGAGAAGCACTTGTGGAGGCCGTAATTGAGCGAGTTTGGAGATACACTTGGAGGCTGTAATTGAGTGAGTTTGGAGATATGCACTTGGCGGCCATGGTCGTGCGAACTTGCAGGCCGTAATCGAACGAGTTTGGACATACACTTGGAGGCCATGATCGAGCGAAATTGGAGGCCGTAATCGAGCGAGTTTGGATGAGTACTTAGAGGCGGTCGATGGACGGCGCACTGGGTGCTGAGACTCTATTCATCAGTTAGTCAAGTCGCAACTGTGGGAATGTGACAAGGTGACTTTACCTTTGAGCTCTCATGGAGAGCCGGCTGATGGCGGTCGATCGTGTAGGGAGGCACACCGGAAGCTGAAGCTATATTCAGGGGCCAACTCGTAATCATGAGAATGAAGGGAAGACAAACAATCTTGGGTACTCGGTGTATGCTGTACTCGGTGTATGCTGTACTCAGTGTATGCTGTACTCGGTGTATGCTGTACTCGGTGTATGCTGTACTCGGTGTCAACTCATGATCGTGACATGGAGAGATAGAGAGGGATAACTTAACTTTGTGTTCTGTAATGATATTAGAGTTGTGGACGAAAAAGAGAGAGATGGGGGATGAAGATGAGAACGATGTGGAGGATACGAGCGGATATGAGAAATCGGGGGTATGACTTGCCTGATTGGGTTGGGAAGACCTCGTATCGGTGTAATTACACGCCGGATCGGGACTCGTCCCTGCTGTATCGGGGATAGTCAATTGACTCGCACACGAAATTCTCTTAAGTCCCAGTTTCTCATGATGATTTCCCCCATCTCCTCTCATCTCTCTGATTCTCGTCCTCAAGTCTACCATCACCTAAGAACACAAAGTTAAGTCATCGCTCTGTATCTCTCCATGCCATGATCAAGAGTTAACACCGAGTACATCATACACCGAGTACAGCATACACCGAAGTACAGCATACACCAAGTACTGCATACACCGCGTACTGCATCATCCCAAGATCGACTGTCTCCCGCTCTCATCTCTCAGCAGACCATGTTGTACTCAATTCTCTACATTCCCACAATCACTAGTTAACCAATGAATAGAGTCTCAGCTCCAGTCGCGCCTCCCTCCGGAACTACCGCCTCCAGATTGACCGCCTCCAAGTACTCCTCCAAACTCGCTCGATTACGGCCTCCAATCTCGCTCGATCATGGCCTCAAAGTGCATCTCCAAACTCGCTCGATCACAGCCTCCAAGTGTATCTCTAAACACGCACGATTACAGCCTCCAAGTGCATCTCCAAACTCGCTCGATCACAGCCTCCAAGTACATCTTTAAGGAGCGACGGCGGGTGTACAGAGATACAGGGGTAATAGAGGTGGAAAGAGTGATGGGGAGTATATATTCGGCAGACCCCGGAGTAGATAGACATCTCATTTCCATCTTATCTTATCATACAATGAAAATACACTATCTTTCCCAACCTTTTGGTCTCACTCGCTCTGTCCGCGA